>TARA_B110000503_G_scaffold143140_1_pt1 | contig 11753 bp, 11 predicted proteins | sample TARA_B110000503 | Tara Oceans TARA_B110000503 (sample SAMEA4397472) | marine metagenome | biome: Polar Biome; feature: [SRF] surface water layer (ENVO:00010504); material: water (ENVO:00002006), including particulate matter (ENVO:01000060) such as... | depth 5 m
TGAGCTCTGGCTGTTAACAACTGCTGGTGGATAATTAATGCAGCTTCAATGGTTTTGCCCAGGCCTACTTCGTCGGCTAATAATACTCTAGGAGCATGGCGACTACCTACTTCAGATGCAATGTGTAATTGGTGGGGTATAAGATCGACTCTCGCTCCAACAAAACCAAGTAATGGCGAGATGTTATGCTCAAACTGATGTAATAGGCATTGTTCACGTAAATCAAACCACTTAGGATCGTCGAACTGGCCATTTAGTAATCGCTGCTCTGGCTGATTAAGTTGGAAATGATGATCGATGAAGGTTTCTTTTAGAACAACCCCCTCGTTGTTATCAACTCGATGTCCAATATAGGTAAGTTGGTTATCTTTCTCCTGTATTTGCTCAACTAGCAACTCCCAACCGTCTTGACTTTTTACGCTATCGCCAATCACAAACTCTATTCGAGTTAAAGGGGCCGTCTGGGCAGCATAAACACGGCTTTCACCTGTGGCTGGAAATAATACTGTGACCGAACGTGACTCGATTTGTACAATGGTACCCAGACCTAAATCAGTCTCAGTATCACTGAGCCAGCGTTGCCCTAAGGCAAAGAATTGTTGCTTAGCCATTGTTTTGTCCTCACCTATGAAATTACTACTTTTGATACTTGCCGTGCGACGGGTGCGCATTGTAGCAAAAATTTAATCTTGTACTGTTTAAAAGTAGATGATTGTCTAGAGAAAGTGTTTTATTGTACAACTGTAAGCTTGTTGTTAAGTATGTTTTGAGCACAAGTGTTTTACTCGTTACACCTACGCAGATCAAAAACATGATTTAACTGGCAGGCATTTTATCTAAGTCTTACAGGAGCGCCGGATGCCCAGAAAAAAAGCACTCAGTTCAAAAATTTACGTATTAGATACTAATATTCTCCTTCATGAACCCCTTGCCTTTTTATCCTTCAAAGAAAACGACGTTGTTGTTCCCATGACTGTACTTGAAGAGTTGGATTACATTAAAGATAGTAAGAAAGATGTTGCCAGAGACGCCCGTGTGTCTATTCGTGCAATGGAAAACTTACTTCACGACGCCTCGCCTGAAGATTTAATGCAGGGTGTGTCAATGCAAGGAATGGGGGCTGGTGAGTCAGCGCCTACTGGCAGTCTATCGATTTTTGTTGATCACGGCATGCCTGTTTCACAACAAGTTTTCACTAGTAACGAAAATGATAATCGTATTATTAATAGCGCGCTGTTTTTACAAAAATCTCAACATATTAAACAAGTGGTATTGGTCACCAAAGACATCAATATGCGCTTAAAGGCCAAAGGGGCTGGTTTGGCATATGTGGAAGATTACCGAACCGATCAGATGGTCACCGACATTAAATATTTGTCCAAGGGGTATCATCAGTTCTTGGGTAATTTTTGGGATGAAGTTAAGTCAGTGAATAGCCGTACAGAAGGCCGAGACACTATTCACACTGTTGAACGTAAAATGTTACCACAAGCCTATGTTAATGAGTTTTTACTGGATGAGAGCCAGCACTTTGCAGGTTTAGTTGAGTCTGTTAGTAGTGATCATTTAGACGTCTTAGACCTCGGTTACGAACGACTTATGGGGCGAAGAGCATGGGGGATTTCTCCAAAAAATATTGGTCAAGCGATGAGCTTACATGCCTTACTCGATCCACATATTGACTTAGTGATCCTAACTGGACCAGCTGGAAGTGGTAAAACCTTATTAGCTCTGGCAGCGGCACTTGAAATGGTCGTAGAGAAAAATATGTACGACAAAATCATCGTGACCAGAAGTACCCCTGAAATTGCTGAGTCTATTGGCTTTTTACCTGGTACGGAAGAAGAAAAAATGGCGCCTTGGCTTGCCGCTATTACCGACAGTTTAGAAGTGCTGCATAAAAATGATGAAAATGTAAAAGGCTCTATGAGCTACATTATAGAAAAAGCTAATATTCAGTTTAAATCAGTGAACTTTATGCGAGGTCGGAGTATACAAAACGCCATTGTGATTTTAGATGAGTCACAAAATCTAACGGCTTCTCAACTAAAAACCATCATTACTCGTTGTGGTGAAGGCACTAAGTTGATTTGTAGTGGTAATTTGGCGCAAATAGATAGCAATTATCTGTCTGCAGTCACATCAGGTTTAACCTATATAGTTGAGAAATTTAAGAATTTTTCTGGCAGTGCCACAATAAACTTGGATGGTGTAGTGCGCAGTAGGTTGGCAGAATTTGCTGAAGAACAATTGTAGATAGGTTGGTCAGATTAGAAACCACAGGCAAACTGATGTATTTGTCTATGGTCTGGCCTGTTTCTTGATATTATTTGTAGGTTGTAAGGTGTGAACAACATCGAATGGATAAATTATTCATTCATCCATCCATCCATCCATCCATTAAGGCCTTTGTATAGCTATGTATTCCTATTGACGGTGATTCTAAATATCTCTGTGATGAAGTGTCCTGCTCATGATTGAAAACAATTTATCAAGGTCGCTTTTCGTCGACCACAACAGGTATGGTTAAGTCTATTTAAAAGGTGAAATGGTGGTATTACCTCCTCATTTAACCGATAGAGAAACACATTTTATGCCTGAAACTTGACTAGATGGATGATCAATCACAAACCTGAGAGCCCTTTACAGAGGCTCTGACCATCTTAATTGAAAACTCTTTAGGTGAAATAATGTCTCAAGTTTCAAACACGTTTACTCATGATTTACCCAATACACATCTCAATACCCAAAATATATGATCTGATGAAAATATAATAAAAGAATCAAAACTTGTTGGACAACATTATCGTGCATATGACGTTGGCAACGGCTATATCCTTTTTAGCTAACTAAAGTACTTCCTCAAGGCTATACATATTGCCAGCTATGTATTGGGCGCTTCGATTGGAAATCTCGCCTAAAGGAATTTTTGAAGGACCTGTTGGTTCCATTAGCAAGTAGTCCATGCCGTCTATATTTAAGGTTTGTCCGTTTTTTCTAAAGGGCAGAGCGATACCTAATAATGCATGGTTGGGTAGGAACACCATGGTCATTTTTACATCTGGAAATAACGAGCGCACTAAGCTTGCCATTAATACTGTTTTGCTATCACAGTCTCCTTGGTTATTAGCTATCACAGATAGTGGCGGTAAATAGCCTGCACCGTTGGACGTTAAGCGATTCTTTAATTCATTGTAGGGGATGCTTTGTACCCAGCTGAGCACTAAATGTATATAAGCACGAGTTTTACTATTGGTGGGTAATTTCTCGAACATGGCTTGCGCTACTGGCAACAGTGCAGCTGTATTTTCCGAAACATAACGAAGATGATCAGGTTTTATTGCTTTTTGGCCCAAATAAGAACGAAAGTGATTGTAGTAATTATCTTGCAGATATTGGTCGAGGGCTTTTTGCTGACCTTGGTTCATTGAGCGCTGCCATTTAGCCAAGAGTTTGTTCGATCTACTGGTGACTTGTATATGAATATCTTGCCCTCGGCGCTGAATGTGCACCCGGGCTTCTTTGGGATCAATTTTTTTAGCAGCTTTATGCATTTCAATATAAACATATTGTTGGGCTAAGTTAGGTATAAATTTTTTATGATTTTGCTTGTTTAATTGGCGAAATGGCAATGAGAAAGATATATCAGACGTTTTTTCTTGATGATCAGACCAAGTGTAATTGAAATACATTTCCTTACTTTTTTTGGATTTATTAAAGGATAACTGCTGTGAGAAACTGGAGAGATGGACGCTCATGAAAACTAAAGTAAACCAACTGATTTTATTGCGAGATACCCTGAACATAAATATGATACTGACTTATAGAAACAAACAAACTTAGGTTATCATCAACTTAACCTAAACGGCAATTTACCTTTGTTATTGGTGGCTCGGGATAATGTATGTATGAGATTAGTTAATTTGTTTTAAGCTAAGTTGACCCAGTGAATACACCACATCGACTAATGGAATAAAACCTGCCGGCGTGGCTAGGTTGACATAACCTTGAGGTTGTTCAATTAAAATATCCCCAAAGGTTGTTCGCCTATTTGGCATAGGCTCGCATTTGATTTTTAGGTTGTCGCTGTTAACCCAGCGAGTTGTTCCCCCAGTGGCAGCAAATGCTATGTCTATCTCATCGCTATCTACTTTCGAAGAAAACTCATAACTACGGATATGCTTGACGACCAATTGCAGCAAAGACCTTTCATTTGCTGCTTGTTGGAGTTTTGTTAGTAACGATGGAGTGGCGTTAAATACATCTATCATTCAGATACCCATTGACCTCTTATTCACTGTCAGTTTTGGCGACAATATTAAATCCGCCGTGATAACCTGCTGTCACAATAACCTCAATGGGTGAGCAACAGATTTGACAATCAGCTATTTGTTGCTGATTTAAATCATTTTCTTCATCAATTTCCAGGTCGTTTTTAGCCATACAATATGGGCAACTGAATTCAGCGTGTGCGGTTAGGCTCATTTTATCCCTATAAATATTAAGATGACTTAAGCAAATTACTCCAATATTTTATTAATCGATCACTTATTGAAATTTTTAAGTGAGACTTGCAATATATTTTTTGAAATTTATATTGCCAATTTTTCTGTCTTCGGCAATTTTCATTACGTCTTCTCGCTGATTTAATAAAGTCATAAGTTGTTTAGCACCCGGAGCCATGCCGAGTAAATCAAGACCAAATAACTTGTCAGCCACCACTGAAGCCAAATCAACACTATACAGAAATACTATGTCTGCAGCCGTAAGTTGCTCACCTGCTAAATAAGGACTGAATTGGGCACAGCGGGCCATGCCCTCGATGCCTTTACATAAAGCGCGTTTGGTCTCTTTTTTAGTCAGTTCATTGACCGTTTGTCCAAAAAACACTTCAGGGTGGCAACGCCTGGCGGGCAATTCCAAATACAACTCTGCCATTTTAACTAATTCTCTAATCTTAGCTTTTTCAAACGTATTACCAGGATACAAAGGTTTGTCTGGATAGGTATCGTCAAGATATTCAAGAATGACATTGGTTTCAGTCAAAATACCTTGTTCAGTTTCTAAAGCGGGTACTTTACCCATTGGACTTTTGCTGAGATATTCATCTGACTGATTGGGGTAAAGAGTGACTGTTTTATATTCAATACCTTTAATGGCCAAAGCTAGTTTAATCATATTGAAGTAGTTACTGACGTCGAAACCATACAGAGTTAACATTTTGTACCTTTGAATTGTTAATTTAGGGCTTGGGTATGTTGGTATAAAGTAACATTTCACTCAACATCGTTTTATTGATGTATTGGTATCACTCATTTTTAGGAATTAAGTTATAATCCTCACAATTAAAGTTAAAAACAAAAGTAAAGGTAAAGAGTTATGCGGGTAATTGGTGTTGAATTAAGTGGTAATGATGCAAATATTTGTTTGTTATCTTTGGCTGAAGAGGTATTTCAAATTCCTGATTGCCATACGCGCAAACTATCATTGCCTAAAAACGCAATAGCGAAAGACCTACGTTATTTTCAAAAAACCTTTGCGCAGCTAGTACAAGATTACAAGATAGACCAAATTGTCATTCGCCAACGTCCAATGAAAGGAAAGTTTGCTGGTGGTGCTATAGGCTTTAAATTAGAAGCGGCATTAGAGCTACTCGATGATGTTGACGTGATAGTGTTGTCTCCGACAGCTATCAAAGAATCATTAAAGCGTAATCCTGTAGTTGTGCCCATGCCCGATACAGGCTTAAAGATGTTTCAAGAAGTCGCCTTCAACACCGCTTTTGCCTATTTGATGAAAGACAAATATGCGGCATAAAAGCTACTAAGAGTGATGAAGTCGAAGCAAAAATCATGATGTTCAAAGAGAATAATTAGGGGCGCAAAAAAAGATAAAAATTCAGTATTTTTCTTTTTTTTTACGCCCGAAACACTCGTTATTTTCTGTAGTTCAATATTTTTATTTTTCAGTAATCTGCCAAACTGACACTGTACCGCTAGCTTCATTACCAATAATGACCAAAGCATTACCTGTTGGGCTATTGGTTGCATCAACAAACACCATGCCTTCAGGGGCGCTGTCACCGATTAAGTCACCGCCTTCTGTAAGATCTCGATTAATCACATAGTCGACAAACTTAGCGTCGTAAGGGTTGGTTACATCATAAACAAAAATGCCACCCAAACGCTCCATACCAATAAAGGCATAGGTTTTGTCCCCAACTTGGCCAACGGTTAATGCTTCGGGCTCAGGACCTTTGTTGGCAGAGCGCGAGTCACCCTCATTTTCATCGTTGTTATTATTGAAGGCGTTACCGTGGATAGAAGCAGTAATGCGTTCAAAGTCATCGCCTGAATCAAATACCACTAGGCCATTAGTGTCCCAGATAGTGAATGAACGTGCACCGTAGGCATAAAGTGCTTCATATTCACCATTATTGTCACTGTCACCTAATACATTGGTCACTGTTAAGCGTCCTAGTGGAAAAGCAGTGAAGTCAAAGTCTCTTGGATCGTCACCGGCTATAGTCTCTAAGTTTGAGCCTGGCGAATAATCCAATCGACGCCCTTGCGTTTCTTCGGTATATGATAAACAACCATCATCCTCATCAAAGTCTTGGCCACCTGCAGCATTACATAAGTCTTCATCTTGTACGCCGTCAGTATTTAATGTATCGAAGAAGTACTCCCTAGCGTCACCTTCATTTGCGGTCACTAAAAAGTTGGCGTCTTTCCATTGAAAGGATGCAATGGTATCAGGCATATACATACCGTACAGATTGTCATATTGACCAAAACTCACAGTACCATCTTCCATGCCATCTATCTGAAACTCACTCCAATCTTTAAAGCCAAGGCCAATCACTTTTACACTGTTGTCACTTAAATCAACAATGGCTAAACCGTTGTTTTCCTGAAGTGTTATGTAAGCAACTTCATTAGTTGTGGTGATGTATTCTGGCTCTAAATCTTGCGCCACTGTTGTGCTGATCAATGATCCATTAATAGTGCGACCAGAAGGATTAGGGAAGTGCATGCCCTGTTTTTCCAGATCAGCTTGTTTACCGTTATAGTCAGAGAAGCTGATATTTATTGATGTGTCACTGGGCGTACCATCTACAATCGAGATGATCGATATCGAACCCTCTGGATCAATAGTGTAGTCACCACTAGGTTCGCCTTCATTGGCAGTCAATACTTTGCTGGCATCCGGTGTGAAGGTGACCATATCGGGTAAGTTGCCTACTTCTACCGCTTTTACAAAAGTTGGGGATGACGTATCAAGCCCGTTATAAAACAATACCATACCATTTGTTGCTTTATCGGCTGCGGGCATGGCTACAGCCATCCAGTTTCCAGACACTGCAAGACTTGTGGGGCCAGCTAATTGCACTGAGTTTTGCTCTGTGGGTAAGACTAATGTGATAGAAGTTAGGTTTTCACTGGAAAGGGGATTTGCCAATACATCACTTGTTAAGGTCGAGGCATCAATTATTTCGATGGTTGGTTCATCCGCGGCACTATTTATTGCATAAATGGTACTAGATGCACTGTGAAACTGAACAATCTCAGCGGCACCTTCTGGATCATCTGAGTTGAGTTGAATACGACCAACAAGACCCAGAGTAATTGATGCATTGGCATCTATCCCATTAGCACCCTCTGTGCCGCTTGCGCCATCCGTACCTGCTACTCCTTGGATTCCGATTGCGCCTACTTCTCCGTTATCACCTTCTAAAAAACAACCTGTTAATGATAAACTAATGGCTAAAGCCAAAGTGGTCTTAGTACATAACTGTGCAACTTTTTTCATCTCTACTTCCTTAAATGTATGTGATATTTCATATCAGGATATGAAACAACGGTGACACTTATATGAAGCGCAGGTGACAGCTTTATGACAGATTACTTGGGCTGATGATTGTGAGGTAAGTTAATTCATCAACTCGAACGGCGTTTGAAACAAGGAGTGGTAGTTAATATTTCTCTGTAACAAAAAGTATTCGATTGGATCCCCTATTACTTGTTGGGAAAATCAGATGCAGACCAATACAAGGAAAGTCATTCTATAATCTTAAATGAATAAGTTTCATTATGGTTCCTTAGGCATTGTCTTTGTTAGTTTTTCTGTTGCGTATTCCGTAAGTCACTAAATAGACTAACATCATAATTATGATGACAAAGCCACTCCACTTTGTAGCTGTGACAAAACCAGCAGTATCTGCTGCTAAGACATGTTTAGCAGGATAAGTACTGAGTAGGTAAACAAAAAAAGAGTTTTCTATTAAGTCAAAAAGTACCACGATATAAGGTATAAAGATGATTTTTTTAGGGAATGGGATAGATAACTTTTTTATGACCAAGGCTAGGAGCATGGTTAATAATGTGCCATAAAAAATGGGGTAGACTAAATCCACAGTTAACAAACCAATGATGTATCTGGCACGAATGGCTTCACCATAATTCATCAACATTTGATAAAGCGTGTCTTGGTTATACCAAAAGAGTAAATCTAGCGGCCCAACACTGCCGCTGTTAATAATATTAGGTAGAAGATAAAGCGGAAATACTAGATAAACCACGCACATGCCAATTATTAATCGAATGCTCGTTACCTTGAAGAACCAAACAGTAATATTTTCCATTACAGCACATACCTTAGCCAGTAATTTTATTAATGCCTATCATCTATCTAAACACCTAGTAAAATCTAGGTGCTAAGTCTTTTTATTATCAATTATCTTAAATACAGGGTGAACTGTCATTATGGATTGTGTTTTTAATCGAATCTTAAAACACCAATAGTCCAATTTACTTAAAGATTTTTGCTAAAAGGCAACAAGACTGTGATGACAAATGCAATAACGGTTACTGTTATAAAAATAGTAATAAGGGGGTGAAATACATCACTTCCCCTTGGTCAAAAATTATTGCATCCCAAGTAAAGCCTGTCGCTCATTGCATAGTTGATGCACTGGAAACTGCGAAAGTGAAATACATTCAAATCATATCTGGTGCTGTTACATGCCGAATTATAGGAAGGTGGGGTATATAAAAGAGAAGTAAACATTTTTCAAGCCAGTCAGATTGTCGCTGGTTGTGTTATTGGCAATTGTTAGGTCGCCTCTTCTGAACCCCGAAGAGTCTGCACAAGATGGGTAGCAGCGTTGCGGTTTGATTGGCGATATGTCAGCGCGACTTACCTGATACGACCCACTTGGTAGGTAACATAATTCAGCTGCTGCGAATGCCATAGAACATACTATGATTAAAAGTCTGGCTAAAAATTGCTATATATACCTTTAAAATTTTTAGACGTTGGCTACTAGCAAGCCATGAGCCAAGTAATTATTTAATAGCGGCCATGAAAGGTGATGCCATAATGCTAGGGTTTAAGCGAATACTTGCTGGCGAATTAGACTGTTATCTGAGTAATTTTGCGCGTCGAGGTTGATTATGGATCCAGTGGTCTCATATTTGCCGCCAGACTCGGACAACTTAGGTGCATTAGACAGTCGTTGCACTGTGGCTGCCATAGACCCTATAAGTTATAACCATCTTCAGTGATGGGTCTTAACCTCCATTAAATAAACCTTTGAGTTTATTTTTAGTTTTTTCTAACAACTTATCCTTTTGCTTTTTGAGTTCTTCTTTGACTTTTTTCTTAGCTTCGTCTTCCAAGCGTTTTTTTGCTTCAGATTTAGCTGCAGCAATCACGTTATCAAGCATGACTTGAACTACAGCCACTCCCAGTTGATCTGCTGGCAAGCCATTTGGGTGGCCAATAGGGCCGGCATTGAAAGTGGGTAAGCTAACCTCATAGGCTTTTGTTTCTATATTTAAATCGCCAGTAGGCAGTTTTTCAAAATTGAACTTAAGGCGGACGTTACTTACCGTTACGTTCTCAATAATTACCAAAGGATTGGCTCCATCTTTTGGCGCCGGTTCTTCATTTTTATTTGTTGGCAGATTAGCTGCTAAGCTATTTTTAATTACTATCAGATTACCCTGACCATTCGCGTCTACTTCATAAAGCATTTCTGGTGAATTGATGCTGACCGTTTGTATCACATAAGGTTCGCTGATTACTTCGCCTAAATCTAGGGTAATATCACTGACACTGAAGGCGTTTTCATTGCTGAAGCCTTGTGGATTTTTAATATCTAAATTGCTGATTGTCATTCGCCCTTCAGTTAATGCCAGGTCAACGTTGGCAACTGATACGGCTGTACCAAGATATTTACTTCCTTGTTGTTCTATTTGTGCACGAATAAAATCGCCCGCGCCACTTAACATATACCAAGCAGCACCTGCAATCAGCAGAACTAATACAGCAATAATTCCTAATCCTTTTTTCATAAATTTCTCTTTTAGCTATTTGGTTAATACCATTATTGTAACAGAATATTTGAATTACCAGACTACCTGTTAGTAGCGTGCCGTTAATTAATGTAATGTGAATGACAGAAATGATACGTATAAATTTTTCTATATGTGGTGAATTTTGAATGTGACCACAACCAATATTATATTGTGCGCGGCTATGTAATGACCTACCCCCTCTTTGTTGTTGAACTAGGAAAGTAGAACATGAAATATATTTTTTTTACGATAATCGCGGTAATTTTATTCACGAATAATACTCGAGATATATTAGCATCAGAAAATTCTATTAATGCATCATTATCAGATTTGAAAAATTACCACATTGACACTCCCAACATGGTCAGCTCGGGACTGCCAAACCAAGAGCACTTTGAAGCGCTTAAGGCCATAGGTGTAACCAATGTTGTGGATTTAATACCTGGAGATAGAACAGAACAAGCAAGCTTAATGAATGAGTTGAGTTTAACTTATTATAATATTCAGGTTGAGTGGGGAAATCCGACAATTGAAAATTTTCGTGAATACATTTCAACTATGAAGCAATTCAACCAGAGTGAGGGCATAACACTGACTCACTGCCGCTTAAATTGGCGTGGTGCCGTGTTTACATACTTATATCGTGTTACTCAATTAAAAGAGTCTGAAGAACTTGCCAAGCAGGAAATGTTAGCAATTTGGGAGCCTAATGAAACTTGGCAGGACTTTATTGACGCAGTTATAGCGAAACACTAACAGCTTATGTCAATCTCACTTGGTGGCGGTGTTATAAGCTCATGGTCAGTCAACCTGAATTGTTTAGTGCGCTCAAAGTTGTCGAACTTTGGTATTCAAACACCGCAAACGGGCATTGAGTTACGCTTTGATATGTCTCAATAAGAATTAATTTTGTAATATTAGGAAAGGGCTTTAAAGACTCAATATGACGCATTCTGTAATTACCAATCCAATTTTACCCGGCTTTAACCCTGACCCAAGCATTGTGCGCGTGGGTGAGGATTTCTATATCGCCACTTCAACATTCGAATGGTATCCGGGTGTGCAAATTCATCATTCAAAAGATCTAAAAAATTGGCGATTGTTAACACGCCCGTTAAATCGAAAGTCTCTGCTGGATATGCGTGGAGAGCCAGATTCATGTGGTGTATGGGCGCCTTGCTTAACTCATCATGATGGGTTGTTTCATTTGATTTATACGGACGTGAAGCGTTTTGATGGTGATTATAAAGACGCTCATAACTACTTAACGACCTGTGCCACTATCGATGGAGAATGGTCTGATCCTGTTTACATGAATTCTAGTGGTTTTGACCCGTCTCTATTTCATGATGAGGATGGAAAAAAGTGGTTGGTAAACATGATTTGGGATCA
>TARA_B110000503_G_scaffold5463_1_pt1 | contig 11749 bp, 18 predicted proteins | sample TARA_B110000503 | Tara Oceans TARA_B110000503 (sample SAMEA4397472) | marine metagenome | biome: Polar Biome; feature: [SRF] surface water layer (ENVO:00010504); material: water (ENVO:00002006), including particulate matter (ENVO:01000060) such as... | depth 5 m
AATATATCATGAGGAGTTGTATACCCGGGTGTACTATTCGCATAGCCGTTCGTACCACCGTAAAAATCAAACCGTAAATCATCACTCGCAGCGTCGAATGTGAGTGTGTTATTGTCAGAGTTATACGTGGTGGTTACAGTTTCACCGACCGCCGCTGTAAGTTTTGTCTGAAGCTCAGCTGCGAGTGTAGTGCCTTTATAGTTTCCATTAGCCAGTGTTACTATGTTTGGATTATTTGTACGACGAAACAAATTCGATATTCCGGGTATTAGTTGCACGTCGTAAACAGTACCCACAGAAACCGATGTAGCAGCTATAGCATAAGGTGCATAACTGCTTATAGTAGCGTAATGAGTATACACATGATCGATATTGGAGGCAGTAAGTGTACCACTTATATCAACAACACGCCACTTATTAACATTGTTGACATCAGAATAAACTGTCGCAACATGTGTCGTCGGCGACACGGCGGGCGGCGCGCGGGTTACGGCGAATGTATTGTTACGATCGTTAATTAACAACTGACTCGCATGAATTCGGGCAGACGCGATGGAAATTTTCTTGACGTCGTAAATTGGGGTTTTAAGTTCTATCACATAATCACCGGGGTTTGGGTATACGGTGGGATCGCGTTCACTGCTATCTATGTCTAACGTGTATACGCTCATTAAAATAGAGGGATACTTTTTTAATGGGTGTTGTTACTCGACTGTTATTTATTTACATCATCTGCTGAGCTATAGGGTTCTTCTGGAGCTGCTGCTTCGCAACACCTAGACTTTCCGCCGTCGCGTAAGGGTTAGCAGTACCCTTGTACGCGTTGAATTGGTAGTGCGTGTTGTTATTGTACTGCTGCGTCCAACCACCACTCATGGGTCCGGTTCGTCCATCTACCCGTGTAGTATCTGAGCGCGTTACAGTCGGCATACCATTTTGATTAAGGGGACCGGCGCGGACGTTCATACGACCCGCGTTACCCACCCTGTTTGGCTTACCACGACGGTCTTCGGGGCGGAAACCATATTTAGACAACTCTTCTACGGTGTGCGATGCACCGTATGTGCGTGCTTCGCCTATCTTTGTTGCGGGTGACTGGAGATATCCGTGCGCGAACGAAGAAACACCCGGTGAGACCTGGTTGTTGTACCTGTACTGCTCGACGTTACCATCCTTTTTGTTTCGCGTTGGGTCCTGTGCCATTTTCATACCAGTCACGATACTTTTAGCACCCGAAAACTCGAGACCATCACCACGCGCGCCAGTCTGTGAACGATTTGTTAGACGCTTTCCATTTACATGTTCACTCCGAACAACGTGTCCGTCAAATCCCTGAGACTTGCCACCAACCACTGGGCGACGTTCGGGGAGATAGGCGGTTTTTTCCGGGCGGTTGTTCGCGAGGTCACCCATTTTACCACGACGCCCACCAAACACGTCACTCGCCGGACCACTCCGACCGGGCAAAGTTGTGAGACGATACGCGCCGACATTGTCGGGGTTGACACGTACGAGCTGCTGAAATCCACCCGCGGCGGGTACATCCGGACCCACCGCAATACCTGGACCGACGAGTTGTTTTTCAATCGGGGAGATGTTGTTCATGCGGCCGTTGTCGAACATGCGATTACGCATCTCCAACACTTCACCACCAGATGTACGTGTTTGTGGTGCAATAACACCAAAATTTTCTATTTCTAGTTTTTGTGCCGGAAGATTGCCAAGACCAATTGACTCGGGGGTGAACGTTTCAGGCACTTCCTCCTGAATTATACTAGGTCTTTGGGCAGGTTTGCCTGCAACCTGGTACAATTCCGGTTTAGGGTCGCTCAATTTTTTACCTATGTAGGCTAATCCGGCGATAGCTATAATTGAAATAGGGTCGGCCATTCTTAATTGTTATAAATATTTTTATTGGCTGGGATATCTCGTCTCGAACATGTGATTTTGTGTCGTGGCACGCGTACTTTCGGGTTCATATGACATCGCTGGAGGGGGGAGACGGCATTTCATATCTTGAAGAGGGAACAGACCCCGTTCATCGGATTTCACCGTAATTTTATTAAACTGGCTAGTGGACTGCGGTCGCAACTGATCGCTCGTCTCGATGTATTGAGCAGGGGCACCCTTACCAGCCATGTAAGGAGCTGTCCCATACAACATCGTGTTAGGACGACCCGACGTGTAGTTGAGAGTGCTGGGCTGGGGATAAACAAATACCTCATCAGTCGCAGTGACGAGAGGTTGCGCAGGATTTTCAACTATTTTCATGCCGGGTTGGAGTTGATACGCCATTTACTATTACATAAGAATATTTATCTACGCGTAAGATCCGCTACCACTTCTAACTGCACCGCCACCACGTGGACCTCTGATATCTCCACTCACATCTAAACCGGCGAACGCTTCTAACTGTACACCGCGTGCATTGGGGTCGCATGCACGGCTGTCACTTCGACAAATCGACCCACCCTTCTCACCGTACAACCATTCCGCGAAACCGGTCTGGTCACCGGGAATATTTGTCACGGGACTCGAAACAAACTGACGGGCATACGCTTTACGTTGAAATTCCGGCATCGCGGATCGAGATCTCTGGGGACCATATGGAATGGTGCCAGATAGCATATGGTTAACATCGTCTTGTACTGTCGCATAATCACATGCAGATGGGCGGTCGGGGCGGTCGGCGAAATCCGACATCAATACATTCGCCATTGGGTTATCGTATGTAGGCAGCTGACACGCTGACTCATACCCTTCCTTTACACTCGTGGGGCGAGCCTGCCCCTCCTTTATCATGTTGTTCATTTCCATAACATACAACACACCTAACGAGGTAGATCCTAAAATGAAAACGCGTACATCACGCCTGATAAGATACAAGATACACGTCGCGTAAATAATAAAACGAGCTGTGGCGTTTACTCTTTCCGCTGATGTATGAATTTTAGTTGGCCAAAATTCAATTACCTTATCAGCTCTGACAATTTGTGTGGGGTCGTCGAATAGCGACGCCATTTATAGTATAATAGGTTTATTTTTTCATCATGCCACCGAGGAGACCCTGTATGGACTTCATGAGCTGATTTTCGTCGATCGCCATTTCACCATCTTCATTTTGCATTTTGTCGGTACACTGCTTCGCAACCTTCTCGATCATACTGAGTGTTTCGGGGGGGATTGACATGGTCACGCTACCAAGCAGAAAGAGGGTTTGGATGTACTGCCAGATAGCATCACGCGTGGCTTGAGAAGCTTTAGGCCAGCACTTAGCGAGGTTAATATCCTTTAAGAAATCGATGGTACCTGCGTTTTCGAGAAAAAATGTTTCGTCTTTTGCGTCAATCTTAGCCCGATGCGGTGTGAGGTTCGCCATGAACCCTTCCACGATCATCCGTCCATTAGCATTTCGCATAATCTCGAATGCCGCCATGTACTTTTTTAACCCCTTTTCTTCTGGAAAAGCCGAATGCAATTCCGTAAGAAATTGTCCCATCATGTCGTTGAACGCGCCGATGGAAGTCATTATATTGTATACAGTAGACGAGAGAAATCTTTAAGTTATTCAGAATGGGTCAGTTGAAATTACTTCACGTTTACCTATCCCGTTAGATACGATGAAATATACCAATATACCCACTAACGCAGCGGGTTTTGTGTAGGCGCTTGTCGTAAGCGTCCCTTCGTCATTAAGACGGGCTTTACCATGTACATACATGGCGGTTAATCCGGCGGCTATTAATGCAGCCGAAGCGGGCTCTCTGAGGTACTCGTCCATATTTAATAGCCAAGTTTTTTAGTTCGCGATTCAGCGGCATCCGGAAATAGGTCTCCATCGTCATCCGCATCCTGGGGGGCGGCGCCTCGTGGGTGTCCAGGGTTGGTCGAGATCCTTCTGAACTCGTTCTGAAACGGTGCGGGGGGTTCTTCGGGTTCGGGTTCGGGTTCCCCCATTTCACCCTGATGATCACGGGCATCGGTCATTAGGTCTTCCGTCGGGGGTAGTTCTTCACCCATGGGAGACATTTCATCATCTACGGGTGTTTCCAACCCGGGTTGGCCATATTCTTCAACCTCATCAACATCGTCGTCCTGCATGTCATCATCTTCGATACCGGTAAACCCTTCCTCACCAGACGGCATGTACGTTTGTAAGATCATTTGAACGGGTATCAACTCCTTCACCGTGTTTTCCACTGAGAGAGCGAACCGATCGTATAAAATATCATTTCTGTCATGTTCGGATTGATTTTCGGCAAACACGTACGGATTTTTGTATAAATCTTTAGCAGCGTTTTTATAACACGTGTGAATAAATACCTCATCGGATGGGATTTTAACGGGCATTTTCTTGTGGACATTACTCAAACGAACAGATGACAGGATTTTTACAGATATCACAAACACGGCCGCCACCATACCCTTGAACCAATCGCACCGACCCGTGATGTTAATCGTGTGCTGCCTCGCCATCGTTTCATTCCATTCTGGCACATCTTTTAATAATTTTTGAAACATAATAAGAACTTTACGACCCTTGGACAATGTGTGTGCTTCTTGGTACATTGCATCAAAAACGTCGATCATGACCGGGCATATGAGAATAGAAAGTTGTTCCATGTATTCACGCTTAGCTTCAACCAAAACGCTTACACTACTCATTATGAGTATACATACTTTTTTTATCAGGTGTTTTGCGCATTTACCCTGTAACGGTTCGCAGCCTTTTTCAAATTCATAAGTGTTGGAAATTCGTCTACACTGGGCTCACCCGACCCGTTGACCCGTTTCACTTTCCATGTTATTCGAATTTCGAAATTTTCCATGACACTGACATCAAACCCCGCATTTTCCAGTTGCCGTTTAATATAATTAGTCGCCTGTAATCTATCATATGTCATGTACCCCACGAGAAAGTGTGGAATTACCATATCCACATATTTACGACCAGTTTCAACGGCACGTCGCACTTTACGTGTGACTTGTTTATAGAGTTCTACGTATGTTTCCTTTCTCATACGATTCCGTTTATTGACTATTTGTGAAATCTCTTCCACGTTTATCATTAATAGTACTTGGACTAAATTTTTATTAAATCAAACTCACCCTGTCGAATAGTGTCATACTCTATATATTCAGACCCCTCAATCTCACTCTCAAAAGGTGTCTTGTTACTGGGTGGCTTTATATCCAATGGCTGCGACTGTACACCCGTGACCCGCATATCTCCTGACACGACCATGATGTTGGATGTAACAGAAAATCCAAATGGATACCCACCCATTTTTACACACATGAACATACACTGGTATAGTACATGGTTCTTGGATTTATGTTTATACTGTTTGATACCCGTGGTTTCAATTATATAGTTAGGTACCCCAGAGTTTTCACGTATATAAGTACTCGTCGCATGCACCAATTTAGATACAATGCCGCTAGTAACCTCTATTTTTTGCACTACCCTGTACTCATTCATGTTAGGTGCGGGATCATTTATTAACACCTGCTGAATTGGGTTGTGTACACTTTTAACCTTGAAATTCTCTTTCCTGGTATCAAGTAGAAGTACTATCAATACGATTAACAGTAACAGGTTGTACATTAATATATAGTACAAAAAAAGTGCGTTATCGGGCATTTATTTTTTGGTAAATTACATTAGATGTCTCTTCTGGTCTTCAGCCCAAAATGCAAACACAGCATTGAAGTTATCGAGTTTATACAGAAACACAAGGAGCTGCAGCAAATTGTTCAGTACCATAACGTCACTGTCGCCGGAATACCACCCGAGTACAGGACAAAAATAACACGTGTGCCGACCATGCTGACAAAAAATGGAAAGATTTTGGTAGGGCGTGAAATCCAAAACTGGCTCGAATCACTCCTACCAGTAGAGGAATTGGGATCGTGTGACTTTGGATCGATGTTTTCGTCCACGCTAGATGGTGAACCGAGCAGTGATATATTCGATATTAGCAGTCAGGGGCAATCACTTCAGCCAGCGATGACTCGTGAATTAGAAGACAAAATAAGTAAGAAGGTTGAAGATGGAGCTTACAGTGACATAAAGAATTAATACGCATGTAATCGAGTATGAAACTGGTCACCGTGCAAGCTGCGGCCATTAAATCTACATTTGAAGTATTGAAAGATATATTAAACGATGTCAACCTATATTTCAAGCCAGATGGGGTATACATCGTAACTCTAGATACAGCTCGGGCATCACTGATTGATATGTATCTCCCAGCTGAAAATTTTGAAGAGTATGTATGCACAGAGGAAGTGGATTGTGGTATCAATATGACCAATATGTACAAACTTCTCAAAACTATCACTGTCAACGATGTTCTCGTAATGTCCGTAAATTCGAAAGAATTCATGAATATTGAAATCCACAGTGAACAGAAGAAAACGTCAACCAAGTTTGCACTGAAATTACTCGATATTAATGAAAATCAAATCGAGGTTCCTGAGATGCAGATGACCATAAACACGCCTATACCCTCGGTAGATTTTCAGAGAATTTGCAGGGATATGTCTAACATTGGCGACGAGATTGAAATCTCGAGAAGTGGGAAGGTGTTACGGTTACTGTGCAGGGGTGATTTCGCTGACCAGGAAACGGAAATTCAGTGTGTGGACGATTGCCCGGCAATGTCGGGTGCATATTCACTCAGGTACATGAACATTTTCACAAAAGCGACTAGTATGTGTTCCACCGTACAAATCATGCAGGAAGATCAGAACCGGTTTCTCATTTTGAAATATAACGTCGCAAACTTGGGAGACTTGAAGTTTTACCTATCGACTAAGGTAGTTGAAGATCGGTAAGAAACCCCGTCGCCGTATCAACCGTTTTCATCATACCGAAACAATTTTTAATTTTAATTTTAGGATACACCGTCGCCATAAAACTCTCATCGTAGTAAAACATATCACTTATCTTCATCTTTTCACCGTAAAAATCTGAATACGGACCGGAATACCGTCTGATTTTTTCGAGAACATCCTTTACGGGTTTATCACCACTATCCAACAACTGTGCACTCGATAAAGGTATATGGAACCCCATAGTTTTCATTTTTTTAGGTGGCCACGGGTACTCGGCGTTACATGTTAGAAACTTGTATATTTTATTGTTGTACCAAAATTTAACCCGTATGATAAGCTTGGAGACAGCGTCCGGTGGTGGTGTAATTTTTTCAGTCATACCTACTTGCGCGAGATAATGTGTCGTATCCGGTTCGTGTTGTTCGTGTTCACACTCCCATAAAGGTTCATTCGTTTCATATTCCTTTGTGTGATCGATATAATACTCCACGTACCTATCAACAATCGTGAAATCGTGTTTACTAAATAAAAACTTCATGACGTTTTTAAATGTGTAGATTGCGTTAATTAAAAGCGAACTGAGTAGTTTAATCATTGATATACATGGAAGGTAATTTTTTAAGCAGGTATAACAACCGCGTAGATGAATGGATGTCAAAAATTGATACGGATCCGTCTAATAAGAACACGTATCAGAGTGAATTGTCGGATTACATAGCCAAGTGTATGCCATACATTCAGCAGTATATGACGGAAGATAAAATCAGTGAAGTTAGTACCGATAATGCTTTCAACTGTAAAGTGACTACAGGATTACAAAAAAAGGATATATACACGGACTATCTAATAGACGTCGAAAAGAAAACCCTACCCCGGGTCACAGAACGTTTAGTCACGGATGTATGCCCGAAATGTCCAGAGAGTAACGTCGTATATTATCACACCACGAGTGATTTGGTATGCGACTCGTGTGGTGTCATCTTGGATGTTCTAATAAGTCAGGAACTTACATATAGAGAGGAACAGGAAACTTCGGAGAAGGTTATCAATTATTCGTATAAACGAGATAATCATTTCAACGAATGGCTGTCACAGTTTCAAGCACAGGAAATGACAACGATACCTAAAGAAGTCATCGAGCAATTGCGAAATGAATTCAAAAAGATTAAGATTAAGAATTTGAACGAAATTACACACCCCAAAGTACGGGGGTTGTTAAAAAAGCTAAAGCTTAACAAATATTACGAACACGTGCCATACATTTCAAACATTTTGAGTGGAATGAAACCACCCAAAATGCCAATTGAACTCGAAGAGCAGTTACGTATGATGTTTAAAGATATTCAGAAACCATTCGACAATAACTGTCCAGTGGAACGTAAAAACTTTCTGAGTTATTCGTACGTTTTATACAAATTCTGTGAACTATTGAGTGAAGATTCCTATCTACAATACTTCCCCCTTTTGAAATCGAAGGAAAAGCTACACCAGCAGGATATCATATGGAAAAAGATATGCATAGAATTGCATTGGGAATACATACCCACAATTTAATCCAGCGAAACGCGGATCACTTCTGACAGGACCCCTTCACATGGCGGAAAATTGACGAGGTACGCCTCTTGTAAATTCAATAACTTGAGATAATTTTTCGCTTGCACCACCATCCCCTCCGTTATATTTTTGACCGTCTTCAGTTCTACAACTATCGTTTTATTGATAATGATATCAGCACGGAGATTTCCGATTGTATGCCCCTTGAATATAATGGGTATTATACGTTCAGATTCATATGAAATTCCATTTTCTCGTAAAACCAGTTCCATAGCCTTATGATACACACACTCACTAAAACCCGGCCCTAGAATAGCATATATTTCGGTCACGTACCCGTGTATCATTTATATATAGGGTACACTACTCTTTATACGCTTAAAGAGTATACACATGTATTGAATGGGTGGTACTCCACCCACACGTTATACACGCATCTGGTAATACAGATAAATGCACCGTTCCTATAGCTCAGCTGGTTAGAGCGTGGTGCTTATAACGCCAAGGTCTCGGGTTCGAGCCCCGGTTGGAACATTTTTTAGATATACGTATCCTATATGTAAAAAATGCGACATTTAAAGTTCTAAAAAAACTGACAGTATACTAAATGGCTGCGCCTGTATACACATTAAATCTATCAGAGGACAATGACGGAATGGTTCCAATCGATTCCAAATCTCGATCAAATGCATTCGTGGCAGAGGATCCTAAAAAAAATGTGAGCGAGTATAAAGACGATATGGATTCTACTCCTATCTCGGATGTCATGATGCACTCTCAAGATAACAATTTCGACTCGCCCATGATGGGCGCCGACCCCCGTGCGGCTCAAATGGCGCATCAACAGGTCATGATGGCACCCCAACCTGCCCAGGCTGCCACGGCCATTCAGGCGAGTGGCGAGTCGAGCAAGAAGAAAAAGAACCCGTTCGATTTGACTGATGAGCAACTCGACGCGCTTGTCGTCGTGATAGCGACCGGTATAGCCGTCAGCAAACCCATTCAAGAAAAACTCGCAGGCTCAGTGCCCAAATTTTTGAACGCCCAAGGAAACCGAAGTTTGGTCGGACTGGCTTCTACAGGAACTGTAGCCGCTCTCGTATTCTACATTGCCCGCAAATATTTTTAATACATGTCGAGTACACGACCACCAGTAACACCATACGCCGTTAGTAATCCCAAAAGTAACGCGACCATTGTCGCGACCATGGGCAACCACGCCGTCTTCACATCTTCACCGTAATTCTCATATCCCTGCTTTAACTGAGACCATTTAGCGCCTTCAGTTAATCCAACGAGAATTGAAGTAGCTGTCACCAATGTTATAATAACACTTGTAAGATTTAAACTCACAAGCAAACTCTTATTTCCCAGATACCAGAGAAGCGCCGGTATAACGACAGTTAAATTCAACATGTTTACCTGATAGGGCATCTTAAATCGCGTGGTGAACGCACTCACCATGATTGCGAACCACATCAGTAGTGATGTGAGTACCCTGAACATAGTCGGTTGTCTGAGATTGAATTCAGTCATATACATTTATGTAACATTATTTATCGACTATCTTTTTACCACAAAAGGGGGTCAATTGGTTTATGTTTTCGTATATACCTATGCGTATCGCTTCAGCTTTTAGCTCAGTGTAGTTATCCCAAAATTCTGTACCATGTGAATAATCTGTTACGGTACAATGCGCGAGTTCGTGTAAGAGTACGTGAAATACATTGTTAGATGTACCGTCTATGCAAATACCAATCTCCCCACCCTTGTTCGAGTTGTATCCAACACCCGATATCGTCGACCCCCTGTATGCAACGATAGGTATCTCGCGGTGTAACATTTGAAACTTCTCATCGCCGTTCGTCTTCAAATGCTCCCTGAATGTCTTATATTTTTCACGAACTTCGAGTAATACAGGATCTTCCTTGAAATTACAAAATAATACTATATTAACTAGTAACAATATGAGTAGTGCTATCATTTCTATATACGAAGATAAATTTACTGTAGAGTTCGGATACCGGGTTCCCCGAAAGCGGTTTCCACAATTTCATAGTAAATCCGTTATTTTCTAGGTGTGTGATTAAGATATCTTTATGTGCGAGGGGTTCAGCTTTTGGACCATCGGCATAGTACGGTGTATCTGCTAGGTTGACAAATAATTTTTCACCGAAATCTCCATTACTCGTCCCCTTTAGTTTGAAAAAGGTACCATGCGAATCCATAAACGGAGTCTTAAACAGTATCTGTTCGGAATCTGGAATGATACCGACAAATACACCACCGGGTTTCACGCGTTTTTTTATTTCTTTGAGTGTCTCTGAAAATAACTCGCGAGTCTGGAAAATGTAATGGAGTGAAAAATTGTAACACACGACATCATACTTTCTATTAGGACACGCACGAATATCCCCGTGGTAAAAATTTACCCGTATTTTCATATTTTTAGCGCGTAGACGTGCCTCCTCCAACGCCTCTAAACTCGGTTCACACATGCTTATATTCGCGCGCACTTTCGACCATTTTTGAAGATCACCCCCGAAACCACACCCCACGTCAAGAACACTGTCACCCACCCGGGTTACCGTTTCAATCAGGGACCGCTTTTCATCGTTATGCAATCGGCGTAATTCTTCCATGATATTAGTAGTAACACAAACTTTAACTTAAGTCGTATAGCTTAAAGTTTTGAAATCTATATAAGATACAATGTCTCTAGAGCAGGATTACACCACCGTACCCGGTCAATCGTATGCATGCATATCCATCGTTGGACCCAATTCACCCCAAAAAACTGACCAACAAGGTGTGAAGCTCAGGGGTGCCTTTGCAACCCGTGACGAAGCCGCGAGCCACGCCAAGCGACTTCAGAAAGAAGATGCGACTTTCGACATTTACGTTGTGGACATGTACAAGTGGCTTCTCATCCCACCCGACCCGTCTAAGATCGAAGATGCGCATTACACCAACGAAAAGTTGGAAGAGTTGATGTCGGGGTACAAGGAAAACCAGGCGATGGCTGCGCAGATGTTCTCCGAACGTAAGCGTGACATGTCAACTGCGAAGACTGGCCCCGATGGGAAAGAGACTTACTTCAAGGCTGGGGATGAAAATTCTCAATATTACAACAAACCCGACGAGGCTCCGATCAGCCACCCGGGTGAGATTATCGAACGCCTGAAACGCGAAAAGCCGGACGCACCCATGGAAGAATTGGTAAAGGAAGCTGATGCAATTGTGGCACTTGAAATTGAGGAGCGACGCAAGCAGAGGGAGGATGCACTTACTATCACTGAAGGTGATGAAGAAGAAGTTCTACAAGAAGAATCTAAGTAAAAAATAAAAAATAAAA
>TARA_B110000503_G_scaffold142640_1_pt1 | contig 11742 bp, 9 predicted proteins | sample TARA_B110000503 | Tara Oceans TARA_B110000503 (sample SAMEA4397472) | marine metagenome | biome: Polar Biome; feature: [SRF] surface water layer (ENVO:00010504); material: water (ENVO:00002006), including particulate matter (ENVO:01000060) such as... | depth 5 m
ACGTGTTAGAAGAGCACTTAGTCCGCGACGATCTAGATCCCGATCTCCTAGAAGAGTCGCTAGATCTGCTACCAGATCTCCTAGAAGAGTCGCTAGAGCCACTAGAACAGCTAGAAGAGTCGCTAGATCAGCTGCAAGATCTCCTAGAAGAGCCACAAGAGCCACAAGAGCAGCTAGAAGAGTCGCTAGATCTCCTAGAAGAGCCACAAGAGCAGCTAGAAGAGTCGCTAGATCTGCTGCCAGATCTCCTAGAAGAGTCGCTAGAAGAGCTTCTCGCACCGCTAGAAGAGATGATCGGAGACCCGATGTTAGAAGAAGACCAGAAGTTCAAAGAATTCCTAAAGGAGAACGTAAAGAAAGACTGAAGCAGAGATTAAGTGAGCGCAGAACAAGGAGATCTATCATCAAAGATATTGAATCGGGTAAGCCCGAACAAGCTAGAAAGAAAATGAAAACGTTGTCAGCCGATCCAACAAGACAAAGTTCTATGAATTCTTTCTTAGCTGGAATTGAGTCTGGATCGATGCCCACATCTACTTTAAGGTTACCCGATAAGCCTAAAAAGAAAAAGAAAAAGACAACGAAAAGTCAATTTGAATCTGCTAGAAAAAAGTTAAAGCAAGCGATACCTTCATCTCTATCGGATTCTTCTATAAGATACTCGGATATGTCAAGTAGTGAAGCATTCCGTCACGCATAATTAAATTTGATAAATAAACTTAAATAAACTATACTATATTCTTTTAAAATGAGTTCTTTGAATCTTATTCCTTTTGGTAAATATAGAAATACAACATTTCTAGATATTCATCAAAAAGATAGACACTATCTACAATGGCTAAATACCCAACCATGGTTCCAGATTAAGTTTTCTGAGATGCATCAATCTTTAATTTTATTCCTTGATGATAATAAAGAAAAGATTGTTATTAATCAAGACACAATCATCATTTATACCGATGGTGCTTGTAAGAATAATGGGTCTAAAAAAGGCAACGTTTCTGCTGGGATAGGCGTTCATTTCTCACAAAACAATCATACACAAATGAATGATATTTCTCTCAAATTGACAATTGATAATCCAACGAACAATAAAGCAGAACTTATCGCTATCTTGTTTGCTCTACAAGAATGTCATAAAAAAGGAATTAAAGAAAACATTGTGATTTATACTGATTCACAATACAGTATCGATGCGATTACAAAATGGTTTGATCAGTGGTTTAAAGATGGTAAGTTGGAACAAAAGAAGAATGTATCATTTATTCAATCAATTAAAACTATTATGAAATTATTAAATGTTTCATTTATTCATGTAAGAAGTCATACGAAAAAGCAAGATATTCATTCTCTCGGTAATGAACGCGCTGATGATCTAGCTACCAGATGTTTATAAATTAATGAGTTTAATAAATCCATTAGGCGATCATAGGCGCCTTTAATGCCTCGTGTGATTCATATTCTTCTAATGTAAAGTGTTCCAACTTAATATCATTGATATCAGTTAAATCTTTTGATATCGTCAATTTAGGGAATAGTTTAGGTTCTCTTAGAAGTTGCTTATTCACAGCTTCGATGTGTTCTTCATAAATGTGAGCATCTCCAAGTATATGAATCAGCTTTCCCGGTTTGTATCCCGTCAAATGAGCCAAGATGTAAGTTAAGAAAGCATAGGATGCAATATTAAACGGAACGCCTAGAAACATATCTCCCGATCTTTGATACAACTGACAACTGAGTGTTCCTTCTTTCTGATCCACATAGAACTGAGAAAGAACATGACACGGTGGTAGAGCCATTTTGTCAAGATCAGCTGGATTCCACGCCGAAAGAATAATCCTTCTTGATGTAGGATCGTTCTTAATTAGATTTAGAACGTATTCAATTTGATCTTTACCTAAATCAGTGTAATCCTTATCTGATGATTCATATTGTGCTCCGAAATGACGCCACTGAAATCCATAGACCGGACCCAGATCTCCTTCAGCATAATCTAGACCTCTACTCTCTAGGAATTCTTTGGTTGAGTTTTGAGTCCAAATATGAACATTATCTCGAACAAGTTCTTCATTACTAGTAGAACCTCTTAAGAACCAGAGTAGTTCTTTCAGAATAGTTTTGTATCCCATCTTTTTTGTTGTTAAGAGTGGAAAACGTTCAAGATCATATTCCATCCTTTGACCGAACATACTCAATACACAACCGTTTCTCCCTTGAACTTTTTGACCCTTTTCAAAGACTTCTTTTAACGCATTTAGATAATTATATTCATGAATGTAATTCTTGTTGGTGTAGGTGTAAAAATTAAGATCGACATTTTTAGGTTCATATACACGGTTCCTATAAACTTGAATAGGAGCATTATGTATGATACGATGTTTCGTTTTTAGAAAACAGTTACTGTCAAACTTAAAATATTTATAATCATTTAGTTCGTCGCTGGTCTCCTCGGCGTAAGTTAGATAGATATGCTTAATATTTTCATTGTATTCTGTCAAACACTCATTATAAATTGATTCTCCTCCTATCACAAATATTTCCCCATAATCTGCTTTATTATATGAATGAAGTGCGTTGTGTAGAGATGAACAGACACGAACATTATCTGCTTCTATCGTATGATTTTTACTCAGAACAATATTGATTCTGTTCTTTAGAGGTCGATGCTTGACCGGAATTGACAACCACGTCTGATAACCCATAATAACGATATTTTCCTTATCATTATTTTCTGCTGTTGTTGTTGTTGTTGTTGTTGTTGTTGTAAAGTGTTTCATATCATCTATACTTTTCAGATACAGATCATTATTTGAACCGATGATCCCCTGTTTATTCACACAGGCAATCAGATTCATATACATAATATACTTATTTTACACCATTTTTGTTTAAATAAAAATCAAATGTTTTATTATAACATGAAGAAACATACTTTTAAGGGTAAAAAATTAAAAATGAAAGGTGGTGGGATACATAAGAAAGGTAGCGGGATACATAAGAAAGGTCCAGGTATTCGTGTCAATAATAAGACGATACAGTTCAGCATCGATCCCTTTAATTTATTGTTGATGGGAATTATTGGGTTCTTACTATATCAGATTTTACAAAAAGATCTTATGATTGATAATTATGTTTTCCTAAATGATACTGATACTGATAATGATAATGATAATGATATGATTTATACTGAAGACTCAAATTATGATCCAGTCCTTAAGAAACCGTATCGCCAGAATAATGAAATGATGTGGACTAAGTATCTTGAACAGAGACCCAGAATACCGAATATTAATATTCCTACAAGAGGTATGCCCACCGATTATGAATCTGTTGGATTCTTAAAGGGTGAGTCGGGGGATTTACAGAAATTGGTGGGTCGCGAAACATATCGCGGATCTAATTTATGGAATTATTTTACATTAAACAATGACTATAACCAAATACCGATACCGTTACATCTTGATAATAAAGATTGCACAGATGAAAGAGGGTGTTCCGAAATATATGATAATCAAAATGTTAGTGTGGGAGAGTCTTCACAAACTGCGACTATTTATAATAAACAACCTTATCGGTACATCCCCCAAATATAACAAATTTACTTCTCTTTATCGGATTCTTGATCGGCGTTACGGTTCTCTTCTTCTGGGTGGCTACTTACCGATGAACTATCATTATCATTATCCTCATCATCCTCATCATCATTATCCTCATCATCATCATCATTATCAGTATCAATGTCATTATCTGATGATACAAAATCATTGAAATAATAATGTCTGAATACTTCTCTAGAACAATCCATCATAAAATCATATAATTTATTTGTTACATGATTCATGAATCTTGAACATATACTTGCTCTTCGTTTGTGTTGATAATACATTAATTTAAATTCAATATCGTTAAGTATACTCTCTAAATGGAGGTTTGTATCTTTACACTCATTATAATATTCATCCACCTTCTCAAGCGCACTCAATAGAACACTCGCCAGCAACCCACTATTGTTTTCAGTAATATTTAGTATATCAATGCTCTGATGAAATGTAAAATATATTGGATTTACTAAATCTGCTAGTGAATAAATCATATCTAAATTATCACTAACATCCTCATTTTCTATAAATTTGTTCCCTCTAAGAATAAAATTATTGTTTAATAGGGGATTCTTTTCTTCATCGATAAAGAACTGAATATTATGTAATGCGATGTCATTTAATTCTTCTGTTAATTCCTCTGTTACTCCGTTATCACTCATCTTAATTTATATTGTATGATATAAATTATTTTTAAATATATGTTAAAAAAATAGACTTTACTTAATAAAAGACTTTACTTAATAAACGCAATTTAATACTTACTTGCGTTGTTGGGCTCTATTGGGAGCTCTTTTGGGTGCTTGTTTAGATCTCATACCCTCAACCATTTTACCTATTACGGGATCAAAGAAGAACTTTGTCCCGCCATACATAAAGAGCATGAAGAGAACAGTGTGGAATACTAACTGCATGTCCTTCTGAACCTTGAAGGGAAAGTTCTTTTCGACTAAGGAAAAAACCATAGGGTTGGATAGGACATAGAAGACTAAACCACTGTAGACAGAGACCTGGACTAGACGATCGTGGAATTGTGTTCTAAGGTATTGGACGGGTTGATTAAGGACGGCACTCATTTTATAATACTAGTTTAGAAAATAATTTAAGTTAAATTATTCTGTTACTTCTTTAGATTCGTCTAACTCTTCATCCTCCTTCTCTGGTTTAATGAAATCATGATTAATGAAGATACCATTTTTGTAAATGTATTCATATTCCTTACATCCCTGAATGATTGAGTGCATTTGCTCGGTATTTTTGTATGTTTCTAAAAGAATTATATCAAATCGCACCTTCTCAAACACATCCCAAATTGGTTGTTTGTGTCCGTAAATAAGCACATTAAATTCTTTATTATAACTTAATAATTCTTTCGCTATCTTTGTTTGTTTTATTTTTCCTTGATGGTCTGTAATTGACCATTTATCTTCTTTAAAGGAATGAACATATTCACTTTCTATACCCAAGATATTTATTTCTGAATCGTGAAATAAATCCATAATCGAATCTTTAATAGGATTGTATTCTTTTAATGTGATTTCATTGGCTAGTTCATGAATCTTAATATCAAAGGTTGATTTCTTCATATCTAGTTTTACTGGTTGGTAATTTCGGTAATTCGCAATCGTTAATAACTTAACAGAATCAAAATAGTTTTCGTGTAATCTATCTTCTCCCTTTGAATGAAAGACTCTACCTTCATTTTCAGTATCCGACCATTCAAATCCTCCCTTCTTCCAGTAATCTTTTGTATGAAAAAGAGTTCCTTCATAAATCTTAAATTGACTCTTGGATTTATACATTTCTTTAGTTTCTGAAGATGTATCCATACAGAGAATACTATCGCAAAAGACACATTCTACTTTCACTCTTTGTAGGAAATTTAACTTCCTCGTTAATGTTTTGGGATGATAGGCTGTGTCATAGTCTAAATGAAAGATGTAATCGCTTGATGTCATTCCTACACCATAATCTCTCTTAAAACCATTCGGTAAATGAAGAATTTTGTGCTGATACTTTTCCTTAATTCCTTGAGGATCATTCTTAAATGTAATCTTGTTTAAGAATTCATTTATCTCCTCTTTGGACAAATGGAGATAAAGAATTCTTTCGTCTTCACAAAAATCACCGATAAGATTGTCTTTACCGTCATCGATGATAATTAATTCTAAGAGTTCTTTAGGATAATCAAATGAGTTTAGATTCTCTTTGATTAAGGGTATAAAATCCTTTTCATTGTGAAAAATTGTTACAAGAGATATCTTAGGTTTGTCACTCATTATAGTATCTTTATGATTTAATAATCTTTAAATAAACTCAATCTATGGATCTGGATCTGGATCTGGATCTTCTTCTAGGTCTAGGTCTAGGTCTAGGTCTAGGTCTAGATCTGGACCTTCTTCTCCTTGAAGATGGTTTTTTTCCAGGACTATGTCTATTTCTAGAACGAGCACGTCTTCTAGATCTTTTATCTTTATCTTTATCTTTCTTCTCTTTCTTCTCTTTCTTACCTTTCTTACCTTTCTTCTCTTTCCGACTTTTCCTTTTTCTTTTAATAGAGCCCTTCTGTTGACTGTAATTGGATATTATATCACCTATTTTTTCTATACTTGATAGTAATGTATTAATTGCTTTTATTAATGAATCATATTTACTAAATAATTCTTCTATCCCCCCGCCATATAGTGGATGTTTATCTCCATACTGCATTAATGGTTGTCCGGTTAAAGTTTGCTTAGTAAAAGTATATATAATTAGTGTCCACGCCAAAAACATAAATAGATTTTTTGGATCAGAGTCTTCTAATGACAACATATTATATGCGATATAAGCCGTTAAAGGAATCGCATAATTATCATAAATAGTCATAAATTCAGGTAATACAGATTCATCAGTTGAACCTTCATACGTGGGTCGGGGTGAAGGAGATGGACTACGGTCTACTTTATTTCTTAATGTTTTAGGTTGTGCGGATTTAGGTAATAATTTCACATATGGATTTAGAACTTCTAATACATCGTGCCTCATTTTTGAATCTAATCCTGGTAAATGACCACTTATTCCCAATATATGAAGTGTTATTATTAAGAGTGGACGGTTTAAACCACTTTTAACTTCGTTAGTTCCCGATCTAGGTCCTATATTCAACCAGTATGCTTTTGCTTCTGCATGATGCAGATATTTGATATCAGTTACCTCCGATATAAGACCAGGTAAACATAAATTTTCTTTTTCTTTAAATGCTTGGACTTCATAAAACCACCCAGCATATTCATGATGAATGTCATTCATAACATAAAGAACTTGAACATCATCATTTGTAACAGGTTCCTCCGCATCTTCATTTTTTGATGTACAGAAATATCCTGCCAAACTTTGATCTGGTGAAGTTGCTGTAAATCCTGAAAAAACACCTTTTGTTCCTATTTTACATTTACTATGCAAAACAGGTATGCCATTTTTATCGGTTTGTGTAACATCTCTCCATTTAACTTTACCCGACTTGTCTCTTGGTAATCCCAACAGTTCAGGATTATACACTAATTTTTCACCTCTATAAAGAATGGGCATATACTGTTGATCCCAAATCGTAACACCTCCTAAAGTGAATGGTTTTCTACGAGACTCTTCATAACAATGATATGAAATAATTGCCATATATAGTTCGGTTAAATATGGTGAAATCCGCATTATAGCTTTTTCGTTTTCTGTACGAAGTGTATCTGTCGTATATGAATAAATGCTTCTTTTATTTATTCCACAAGCGTTAACTGTCCATAAATATGCCACTATATTTGTTGATACTCTTGGGAACAATTCTTTGAATGGTCTTTTTTCATTAAGTCGCGATGAATTCGCCCAATGACCACGATTGGGTTCTATAGCTACATTCAGTTTGTCATATATCCCAACTTCTGTACAAGGACAATCCCCGAAACCATAAAAACATTGTATCGAATCAATCAGTATTGAACTATCTTCTTCAGTTGACTCCGGACTATATTTTTTCATTAAAGATAACCATTTAGGGTCTGTAGGTGATCCACCATATACCTCTATCTCTGTCGGATGGATTGACTCCACTTCAGCTAATTCAGTTAATTCAGCTAATTCAGTTGTTTCTTCTTGATTTACCACTGATATATCTTTTTCATCAAATGATTTTAACTCCTCTAATAAAAACTGTATATCCCTTTCATCTACTTCTTTTACATATTTTACAACACTTTTAATATTTTTAATTAAATCTTTAAAAGTTTTAGATTTCTTTATTAATTGTAACGATTTATTATATAATGTTATATTCTTATTTTTTGGAGAATAATTGTATCCTATAATATTTAGCAAATATGTTTCTATGTCAACTATGTTTCCATCGATGCTATTAAAATAATTAGTATATTCTTCTAAATCTGCCATCTATATAAGTAATTTATATTTTAATCTTTTATTTTGGAGTGTCCTGATTTAGTCAAGAATCGAGGATCTATCTCTTCTAATGCTGGACACTTAGCAATCTTTTCTCTTAAATAACAAACAAATGTTAGCCTAGTGTATTTTTCGTATAGGCCAACTGTTCCTACATCCGGATTGTCTTTGAATACTGGATCTAATGTTTCGTTGAATGCTTTGTCTTCATCGGTTTCATACATCTCCGAATTACAATGCCACTGATGAACATCCATCGCTAAGAAATCATTCGTGTCTAAATCAATCCCTAAACCAAATTGAGGGAACATCGTGTAGCCTCCGTGAAATTTGCCTCTTCTAATGACGGTTAAATTACCAAATCCTTCTCTAAAATCCCCTGCGTCTCTATGCATAGCCGTTCTGAAATTGCGATTAATTGTCACCGTTGAGAAACAAGTCTTCGGTATCTTAAGATGGGGTTTTGTGTCTGCTCTTAATAATTGTTTTTCATAAGATTCGGGAACTAATTGTTTGAATTGCTTGTTAATTGATTGAATGAATGGTAATCCTTCATTATATTTTTCATAATTTGTTCTTGTGAAATGAGTTAAGCGACACGGTAAAGTCGCAAAGTTTTTACCAGATTCATAAAAACCGATTGGATTGGATGCGACCTGATTATTCACTTTCATTTTTGAGATCCCCTCATCTTTCTTAATGATTGCGAAGATTAATTCTTCTTTAGATAATTCTTTATTATCTTTTTTATCGTGTAATTTGATTTCTTTTTCGGTTGCTTTATTTTTTAATTCTTGAATACTTAATAAATCTAATTCATCTTTCATTAGATTTCCTTCGGGAGTTAGATAACCCGTTGACCATTTTCCTGTATTTACAATTGTTCTTTTACTCCAGTATTGGCTCTTAGTGTCAATGGGTCCGGCTGAAGCCCCTCTCCCTCTCGATGCTTTTGCTAAGTCTTTGTAAGAATCCCAACCTTTTTGAACATGTTCGGGTTTTATCCTATTTTTGCGATATTTTAAAAGTAATCTTTCATTACCATCATTGTCTTTGTAATAAATGTCAATATTAGAGTTAATTACAGGATACTTAAGATCTGATTCAGAAAACCAGGTGCCTTCTTTAGATGCGATTTCTTCATCTGAAAAAAGTTTAGAAACGAATAGTTTTTTAATTCTCGGCATAAATGATTTATATCATTACAAAAGAAAAAAATTTAGAAAGATAATATGGGATATTTAGTGGATGCATGGATTGAGGAGTGGTGCATCACCTCCCGGTGTGAGCCAGTTCCCATTATTATTACATAGAATAATATTATGATTTGGGTCTGCTGCGTTAGCGCCTGCATCGCACTGCAACGTAGCCATGCGACCCCTCGCTCCCGTGGCGCCGAACATTCGTTCATTCCAGACACCATTACTAATAGTGGGCACCGGATCTCCCGGGGCGCAAGACAGATTACCGCCGCCACCTCCAGTCCCTCCACCGCTCGCGTCTGGAACCTCAGGAGGCGCTACACACACCTTCAGCAAATTACCGCCAAAGGGGTTGGTGACGCCCGTTTGAGTACAGATGTTGCCATTCTCACAATCCTCATCTCTGCTGCACGGGTCGTTGATGGCGACCGTTCCACCGCCACCTCCAGCTCCTCCTGACTGACCAGACTGACCAGACTGACCACCAGTGCTTCCTGTGTCGGGAGGCGCATCCATCTCATCACATATGTTTATGGTCCTGTCTGCCGATACATAATCGCAACCATTCTCGCAGCATGTAGCTACATCGTGGGTCTGCGTACCTGGAACGAGTGATGTAACGCAACTTTGCCCGTTTGAATCTGTACCCTCGCAACTCCAGGACCGTGAGCCGCCAGTGACTGATGGATCTGTGGTTGCCTGGCCCGCGGCTATCCGAGAGACGTTCGCAGACTGAATTGCGCTAACCACGTCACTTGTTAAAGCATTACAATATTGAGTATTAATAGCTCTCTTACATTGTGTTGAGTTCATTTCCGCTGCCGCACTGATATCCGAGTAATCTATCCCTGATGCAGTAGGTCCTATATCTCCTTGGACGTAATCCCAGACCATTCTACTTGTGGGCCATTCTTCTTCGCAATTTGCACCGTCTGACCCCCCACCACCCGAACACGCCCAATCTAACACCGGTTTTAGATTATCTCCAGTGCAATCGGCATAATTAGATAGTTCATCACTGGGAATTATGTCCACATTAGATCCACCGCTTATTATACCACGTATTGTAGTAAGCTTGTCGCCCCCGGCCGTTCCCAGATCATCATACCCATAATCTACGCCATCCACACTCATCGCAGTCGTCACGGCATTAGCGCCATCTGTCGTTAGTGTTATGGTGTCTCCAGACCCTGCTCCTGCCCCCTTAGCGTTTAATGCGTCAACAACATCAGTCGGATCACAATAAGGTTCAACTGTCTTAGACATACAAAGCATCAATGCTACAAATAGAACTAGAGGAACCGAACACTTAACGAGTTTTTGCATATTCTTATTCTTGACCTTCGCCCCTGTAACACAGAGGAACAAAACAACCACCATTAATAAAAATAATATCACCCTCAAATTCATTTATAGACTAACTTAGAAAATTATTTGGATCCTATTTGTCAAAAGTAAAAACATAATTATTATTACGATCAATGCTAAAAAGAAATTTTGAAAGGATATGTATTGTCCGGTAATTTCATTTAACTCTTTCTTATATTCTTCGATGACTTCTTCCTGAGATTTAATGGGTTTATTTAACATCGTATTTACTTCATTGTGAACATGAATTAACCATTTCACAAATTCTTCCTTCTCATCTAACACTTCTTCAATTGGATACTTTTTTAAATTCTGGGAAAAATGATATGCACATTTCTCACAAGGCAAGACAAATTGCAGTGAATTAAAAAAGTTTGCGTGTAATTCTTTGTCTCTGCTTGTAGGTTCTTTGGGATAATTAAAGGTGATTGAATGCAAAAACTTCCATGCGCCGGGACCCCATAATTCTGGATGCATTCTAATTATATAATAACAGATACAAAATAATAACTAATTTTTCACTTAAGATTTACAATCTACACTTAATCTAAGGAACTACGATGTATTGTAATAATTGTGGAAATTTTGGTCACTTATATCGGAATTGTAAATTACCTGTTTTAAGTTATGGAGTCTTAACATTTACTCTGAATGAAGAAGATATAGATCTAACGAAACTCTTAATGATTCAGAGAAAAGATTCTTTGTGTTATATTGAATTCATTCGTGGTAAATATACACTTGAGAATATGGAGTATATCAGAATTCTACTAGGAAACTGTTCAAAAGATGAGTTACAAAAACTTAAAACGATGAGTTTTGATGAATTATGGCTGGATCTGTGGACACAGAATGAAACTCTGAATGAAAGAACTAAAAAAGAATATAGCAAAAGTAAATATTCGTTTGATAAATTACTAACTAATCTTAATTTATGTGAAATAATTGATGGTATTCATTCAGAACATGATAATCCTGAATGGGAATTTCCAAAGGGTCGGAGAAACCATCAGGAATACAATAAGGATTGCGCTATCAGAGAATTTACAGAAGAAACGGGAATAAAAGAAACAGAAATTAATATGATTCAAAATATATCACCAATCATAGAAGAATACTATGGGACGAATGGTGTTAAATATCGT
>TARA_B110000503_G_scaffold100489_1_pt1 | contig 11718 bp, 3 predicted proteins | sample TARA_B110000503 | Tara Oceans TARA_B110000503 (sample SAMEA4397472) | marine metagenome | biome: Polar Biome; feature: [SRF] surface water layer (ENVO:00010504); material: water (ENVO:00002006), including particulate matter (ENVO:01000060) such as... | depth 5 m
ACGAGTTGCCTCGCATTTAAAACCCCCATGTCATGGTCTTCTCATGGTATGGGGGTTTTGCCTTTTATGGCTCCCTTCGACGCCAAGAGCCAAAAGCCCTCCAATCCTGATCGCCCTTCGGGATGTCATCAAATTGCGACAGCCTCCAGTCGCAAAAATTCGACATCGGCCATGACCGATTTCCGATAAACAATGAGGCTATCTGTCGATAGCTCGGGGCTCATGTTCATCGAGAGCACAGAGCGCTCATTCCCTTTCTCTCCCACTTTATAAACCCACTGAATCTTTATCGTCTTGGATGTTTTTGGCACCCCGCCCTCAATAGACGGCACCACTCTGAATTGGAGCATTTTCGTCTTTCCCCTGAACAGGCGGCGGTATCGTATCGTAAGCCGCTAAGCTCTCTGGAGTCAGACCACGTGTAAATCGAATGAAACGTCCCAAAAACAAATCGTTCACCTCGGGGCGGGGCATCGGAGTTCCACGCTCAACATTCTGTTCAACTTGTTCCCCATTTTCCCATAAATAATGGTGATTCCGAATGGTCTGGCTCCAAGCCATTCCTATTTCATCCAACTGAAACAGATCAGGAGTCGAAGCCAGTTTAGTTTTGAAATCCTCTCGCCCTTCAAATGCGCGATTTTGATTGACAAGATCAGCCGGCCTGGCACCTGAAAGGCCCATTTTATTCAAACCATACGTCTCAATGACAACCACTTGCGGAGAACACCAATCAGAAAGAACGTCAGTCTAATCTATCCAATAGAGCATTTTTGATCATCAACAGGAACTGAATCCTGTATGTCGTTTAGAAATCACTTCAAGCTATTGCAGCATGTGAAAAATGAGTGTCTTAATAGTGTCTTCCAATATTATTTATTAATAGATCAAATCTATACCCGAGTTTTTTTTTACATTGTACCCTTAACCGCATTTCATGAGATATTTCGACCACGTGATTCGCCTAATTGCAATGGGAACTGCTGTCATGGGCGCGTTCAACGCGTCTGCCCAATGCTCTTTATCCGTTACAACATGTTCCGACCAAACCATTTGGTATCTTGACATTGACGGAGATGGTGTTGGGGTCGATGACCCACAATGGAACCGCTACTGCTGCAACGGAGCTGAACCTGAGTCTTCCATGTATGCCATTGAAACAGCTGGTGACGACATCAACCCAAACGACGAATCGATTTCGACAACACTCATTCCCGGCTGCACTTTCGAAGAAGCTTGCAACTATGATTCCTCTGCAAACTCCTATGACGGAAATTGTTTATTTCCAATCAATTGCCAAGAATGTGAATTGGACGCAACGGGGCAAAAAACAGGGAATTACAACCCTGACGGACCTTGCGATTGCGACCTGAACAGTTTAGACGCTCTGGGTATCTGTGGCGGAAATTGCTTGGCAGATGTAGACAACGATGGTATTTGCGATGAATTGGATGACGGTACCGAAGTAGACCTTTGTCTCACTGCCGGCGAGGAACCTGACGACTGCGGTCATTGTGCCGCTATTGGTGGCGGAACCCAATTCACGACATCTACTGGCCTGCCCTGTGCCCCGGGCTCTCCTGACTGCACTGACCAGAATGGCTTCTGTGACTGTGCTTCTGAGGATGGAGTTGACGCCCACGTCATGAATGCTTGCGGCGAGTGCGGAGTCCCGAATCCTGTTGGCATTGATTGCGACGGGAATCTGATCTGCATTGACGTCATACCCTCGCCGAATGGCAATAACACATGCGACGAATTCGACATCATCGGCTGCACAGATACAAGCGCATGCAATTTTAGGCTTGAAGCAACCTACGGTGTCATTGCGGATGAATGCACTTACACCATTGACGAGTGCGGTGTATGCGGAGGCAATGGCATTCCCGAAGGAGCTTGTGATTGCGACACGTACCAAGAGCCTTTTAAGGAGTGCGACGGTTCCTGCACAAACGATGTTGATCCGGCAAACGGCATTTGTGACGAACTGGAGATTTTGGGATGCACTGACGCGGATGCATGCAATTTCAATTCAAACGCTACCAAGAATTCAGGATGCGTTTTGCGCGATGCAATCGGTGAATGCGGAGGAGATTGTTCTGCAGACGCAGACAACGACAACATTTGCGACGCTGTCGATTCCTGTGTAGGAACGTTCGATGAATGTGGAATTTGCAACGGAGACGGCATACCCACTGGATTATGCGATTGTTTCGGGAATTCCGTTGACATATTCGGAGAGTGCGCAGGAGGCTGTCTGCAAGATTCAGACCAAGATGGGATTTGCGACTTAGACGAGAACGGCAACGTCGCAGATGATTTCATTTGCCCTGGAGAAGCCGATGCTATTGGTATTTGCAACGGAACGTGCCAAACGGATGCCGATGGCGACGGCATTTGCGACGATGACGGTGAAGATACATGCATCGGTACAATCGATGCCTGTGGCATTTGCAACGGAACGGGCATTCCTTCTGGGGATTGCGACTGCAATGGCAATGAAAGTGACGCCCTTGGTGCGTGTGGCGGAGGCTGCCAACTGGATGCTGACGGAGATGGTATTTGTGACGACAACGGCAACGACGAATGCCAAGGGACGCTCGATGTATGTGGTGTCTGTGACGGAACTGGAATCCCTACAGGCGACTGCGATTGCTACGGAAATCAGGCTGACATCTTAGGGAATTGCGGCGGAAATTGCATTTCAGACATCGATGAAGATGGGGTTTGTGATTTGGACGGTGACGGAAACGTGCTCGACGGTTGTGTTGGAGAGGTCGATGCGTGCAACGTCTGCAACGGCACAGGCCCTCTAGATGGCTGCGGTTGCGAGCCTGTCTGGCGTGGTGAGTGCGATTGCGATGGCCATGTACTCGATGAATGTGGCGAATGTGGTGGCGATGGCCCAGATTACGGAAAAGACTGCGCAGGCAACTGCCTCTCTGATGAAGACAACGATGGGATTTGCGACGCATCCGACCCACGTATTATCCCGCGCTTAATCGTTGAAGACGACAACGCACCCGGGCAAATGAATCTTCCCCCTTTTAACGTAAAAGATGCTTACGATGATTTGATTTCCATGCACAGAGCGATGGGTGACAATCTCGATGATGGCTCCTTAACAGGGACGTCAAAGCATTTGACTGTTCAGGATCACGTCCACGACAAAGGCAAGTTGTTGGTTGTTGACACGGCAACATTTGAATCCAACGTCGTGGTGAATGGATTCGTTCAGATTGATAAAAGCCTCGACATCAATGGCGATTTCCTCATCGATGGTGTCACCTTTTCGAATGGTGGGGTTGAATCGTCGATCATGGACAATTCGGGAGACTTCCATGCAGAAGGCACAACGATGGTGACGATGAACACTGAAATTCAAGGGGCCACTTCACTCATCAATGTTGCAGGAACGAGCGGAGATTTCAGAGTGCATGACGGGTTGGCTGGCGGAGATTTTGACCCAACATTCGGCCGCGTTAAATTTTCCGTTGCTCCATCTACCGGCAATGTCCGGATGTCTGGCGACTTGGATGCGGACGGCGATGTATCCATGTTAGGGAAAGCCACTTTGAATGGCCTCAATGTGGACGGAAGTTCCCGATTCGGCAGCCTCACCATGGACGGTGCTCTTGACTTGAATTCATCGGCCGCTATTTTGGGGAACCTTCGTGTCAATGGGTCAAAATTCACAATCAATGGATCTACGGGCAACACCCGCACGGAAGGCAACACCGAAGTTGATCAAAGTTTAACCGTTAAAGGGCTCGTCCACATTCAGCAAAACATGACCATTGAAGGGACAACGTTTGCCAACGGTGGCGTGGAGACAACAAGTGTTGAGATGGACGGAGATTTGCAAGTGGGTGGCAACACCAATATTGGGCAGGATTTTTCAGTCGGTGGGGTTACAACTGTCATGAACGACCTGAACATGGGGTCGGACTTTAGCATATTCGACGGAAACACTTCCACCTTCGAGACTGCCAATTTTCATGTCTCACCCACTTCGGGAAACTTGACGAATAAAAGCGGTTTTTCCGCTCAAAATTTCAATCTAGAATCCCACGGTTGGTTCTCTAGCAATGTTGAGGCATACTCCAACCTCAATGCTGCGGGACCAACAAGCTTGGACGGTTTAACTGTCAGCGGTTACGCAAACTTCAAAACTGGATCGACTGGCGCAGCCTTCAATGGAGCAACCGTTTTTTCCCAATCTGCCACCATTCAAGGAAACTTGACAACCAAAGGGTTAGCTCAATTAGGAGGGTTGACCATTCCAAAAAACTTGACCACCGAAAATGTATATCTCTCTGGAACTCCCCAATCAGGTGGCTTCTTACTGGATGTCACAGGGAAAGCATCTGAGAACAACGCTTTTGTTCACTTTGTGAATGAAAGCTCAACCGGGCATGGCATTCAGGTTCAACTCGGGTCACCCGCACCGGGCAACACCAATCACTATGTGACCTTCCAATCCGCCAACGGCTCTGAAGTTGGCCGTATTGAAGGTGAGACGACTGGCGAATTGAACAACAATGAGATGTGGGCCTTCGAAAACAATGACGTCGATCTCATGGAGCGATCAGCGAGATTAGCCAAGGACGTAGCAGAAACCAACCACACCATAACATCTGTAGGCTTGGCCGCCGCAATCGCGAAACAGGTTGCGGCATGCGTTTCCTTTACGGGTTGTGCTGGTTTTGGATTTTGTGCTGCGATGCCTATTCCCGCCTTGATTGCAGGTGCGGCTGCCAATATTATTTCCGCAGGAATTGGATTGGCCGATGCCATCGTCGCCAAAAACCAAGCGAATAGCGCCTACACCCGGGCGTCGAACGCAAAGAATCAGTTTGTTACGAATACGTACTCGAAAAATCACGTGAACGCCAATGGTACCATGGTGGGCGTCACCTACCAGTCAGGTTCTGCCGATTACGCCGAGTGGTTGCCGAAAGCCAATCCGCTTGACGATTTCGAACCAGGGCAATTGGTTGGAATCAAGGAGGGGCATATTTCATTGAACACCGCAGGAGCTGATCACATTTTCGTTATTTCAACTCAGCCCATTGTTTTGGGCAACACTCCGATAGATGGTCGTGAAGCTGATTATGAAAAAGCGGCATTCATGGGGCAGGTCCCCGTGCAGGTCTTAGGCACCGTTCATACGGGAGACTTCATCGTTGCCAGTGGCAATTCTGATGGATACGCAATGGCGCTGGACCCATCGAAGTTGAAAGGCCAAGACTTGAAGCAAGTCGTGGGAATCGCTTGGGAGGATGGACATGCTTCATTTTTGAATGTCATCAATGTCGCAGTCGGCCTGAGCGATGGACTTCAAGGATTTGCAGCAGCCATGGACCAACGGTTGGACGCATTGGAATCTGAATCAGACGCCCTAGAAAAATTGATTCACGCCAAAATGAAGGGCGATAAAATCAATGTCTACCAACTTCAAAAAGCGGGCTTGGTCAAACCCTTGATCGTACCTGAAGAATACATCCAATACGATGAGCCCAATTGGTCCGATGCATCCAGTTGGAATACGCCTTCACCTGACGATTTCGTCATGCATGAAATCACAGAAGAGGCCATGGAATACTCCTGGGAACTGGCCGTACAGCAAACGAACTCATTTGGAATCAACATGAAACAGAGTCCCTCTTGGCAGTTGTTCCTGCGGGACGAAGCTGCGAGAAAGGACTTCTTAAATGATCTTCGAAATCAAATCAACGATCACAACGCGGGAATCATAGCGGAATTGTCAGATTATGAGTCTGTCCAGTTTTATGACCCAACTCCTGCAGATGAATTCATCAAACAACGGGTGAAGTCCCCTGGGGAGCCTCCCAACAAAAAGGAGAATCAAACGAATGCTCAAAAGCGTCAGTAATCATGAAAAAAATCACTCTCCTTTTCATTTTCGCGGGCGTTGTAATGGCTTCGTTCGCCCAGTGTGATTCGACTTCGTGCACACCAACAACCTGGTTTTTGGACATCGATGGCGACGGTGTAGGCGTGGACTTCAATATGACCAATGTTCGATGCTGCGAAGCCCCTTCGGACATGTACTCTTCACTACCCGGAGACCCTTGTCCTCAAGACCCCAGTTGTGTGAATGCTTCCGATGAAATTCCCGGATGCATTTATGCAGAAGCGTGCAATTACAATGCAGACGCGAATGTTTTCAATGGCAATTGCCTTTTTCCAGGAGAATGCCGTCTGTGTGAGGAAATAGCTGGAGTTCGGACAGGGCTCATCGACCCCGATGGACCGTGCAATTGCGATGATACAGGAGCTCCCATCTACCCGGATGCCATGGGCATTTGTGGCGGTGAATGTGACGAAGATGTTGATGGCGACGGCATTTGTGATTTTTCACAGGTCATCGGAACAGACACCCTGTGGACCGACAATTGCCGAGTGGCTGACGAGGCTTTAGACGATTGTGGCCAGTGCAACACGCTGGCTAATGGTCAGTTTTACAAAAACGAAACTGGAGACCCCTGTGCACCCGGAACCCCAGGGTGTACTCTCGCAAATGGCGACTGCGACTGTGATGGCAATGTCTTTAGTTCATGCGGCGTTTGTGGAGGAGAAGTCCCTGCCTCTGGATTCAATTGCGACGGAACCTGCATTGACACCAACGGCAATGGAGTTTGTGACTTTTCAGAAATCTACGGATGCACGGATGTTAATGCATGCAATTTTGACTCGAAGGCAACGATTTTAAATGAAAGTTGCCTGCAATTAGACGATTGTGAAATTTGTGGTGGTGGTGGCATACCCGAAGGCGCATGCCATTGCGATGGCACTTTGCCCAATTCGGGGTATGATTGCGACGGAAACTGCCTAACGGATACTGATGGTGATTTCGTTTGTGATGCATTCGAAATCACAGGATGCACAAATTCGGAAGCTTGCAATTACAATCCTTCTGCAACGGATAGCGGCACGTGCATCGTTCGCGACGTCATCGGAGAATGCGGCGGAATATGCACGTTGGATGCTGATGGAGATTTGTTGTGTGACCATGACACAAATGGAGACGGCGCTCCGGAAGACTCATGCACAACGGGCAACGGAATCATCGACGAATGTGGTGAATGCGGAGGAACATCAACCTTTACATTGGAGGACAACACCACGCCATGCGTGCCCGGAACACCGGGATGCACCAACGCCTCGAACGAATGCAATTGCAATGGAAACACGTTTGACGTTGTGAAAACCTGTGGTGGAAATTGCTTGGTCGACCAGGACAGCGATGGCATATGTGATCTGGATGCGGATGGCAATACTGCTGATCTGTTCATTTGCGATGGGCCTGCAGATGTCATTGGAAACTGCAACGGAACATGCTCGACAGATGCCGATGGAGATGGTTTGTGTGACGACGATGACGACTTGGACGGATTTTCCGACGAGGACCCCTGTCCAAACGACCCCTTTAACATCATCGATGAATGCGGTATTTGCAGCGGATCTGGCATCCCGGAAGGCGCCTGTGATTGCTCTGGAAGCACAGAAGATGCCGTAGGCGTTTGTGGCGGAACCTGTAATTCTGATGGGGACAACGACGGGATTTGCGATGACAACGGCAATGACCCGTGTGTTGGTGATTATGACGAATGTGGTGTCTGCATTGGCGATTCAAACTTCACATTAGCCAATGGCTCACCTTGCGACCCCGGCACACCCGGCTGCACCAATGCCGATGGCCACTGCAATTGTACCGGTGACACATTGGACGCGCTCAACATTTGTGCTGGAGACTGCACCGCAGACGACGATGGAGATGGTATTTGCGATTTCGATGAGAATGGCAATCCCGTGGACCCATGCGTTGGTGAATACGACGCTTGCGGTGTTTGCGAAGGGCTAGGAGAAGTTTTTGAGTGCGGATGCGCTGACATCCCCGAAGGCTCATGCGATTGTGACTTGAATAAATTGGATGAATGCAATGAATGTGGTGGTGCAGGACCAGATTTTGGCAAGGACTGCGATGGGAATTGTTTAGGCGATGCCGACAATGATGGGATTTGCGACGTGGATGAAGAAACGCTCATCCCAAGAGTCTTGCTTCTATCGCTTAATTCCGGAGAAAACCCAACCTCGAATCTTTATTTGGACCACGTCCGAATGCAACAAACGTTGGACCGTTTCACGTTACTGCACCATTTGATGACTGAAAACCTCGACGACGGTTCATTGACAGGTTCGACACGGAATTTGACCATCGAGAAGAACATGACCTCCAAAGGAACTTTGTTGGCAAAAGGAGTGAGCATATTCAACACCAACATCCACATCAAAGGAGTCCTGGAAGTTTACCGTGACCTCTACGTAACGGGTAGCGCAACCGTGGGAGGCTCAACAGTATCGAGAAGCGGGATCGTCACAACCAATGTAGAAGTTTCGGGCGACGCGAGCATTGGCGGAAACACCAACATCAATGGGACACTTCGAACCTATGGCATCTCTCAATTTCGGAATTCCTTGGACGTTAGCAACAACTTTGCTGTTTACAACGGAGTGACCGCTGCTAGCGTCCCCAAATTCGATGTAGAATCCAGCACCGGTGACGTCACAATCAAAGGCGCGTTAAGCGGCTCATCTGATTTTGTGGTTTCGGGATACAGCGAGCTAGACGCTCTAAACGTAACCGGCAATGCGACAATGGATAACGCAACAGTTGACAATCCTCTCGTTGTCTCGCAGGACGCTGAATGGCTCGGAAACATTGTAGTTGGCGATAGCATTTTCACCATCAATGCCTCAAGTGGTGACATGCGCGTCAAAGGCAACCTCGAGGTAGGCGGAGACACATATGTCTTGGGGAATGTTGTTGTTCAAGGCGACGCAACAATTGGCGGCACAACTTTCGCGAATGGCGGGATTGAGACCAGTTCCATCATTGTAGAGGGCGATATGGATGTAGCTGGAAATGGAACGGTCGCGATGTCCATGGGTGTCGGGCGCAATGCCAATATTCACAAGGCAACCGGAATCGGTGGCAACTTCACGATGCACCAAGGAAGCACATCGGGCGTCTTGAATGCAACCGAAGTTTTTTCCGTCAAATCTGCGACCGGCCAAGCTTCAGCATTAGGCAACTTTACAGCAAAAACAGCTCGTATTGGTAGCAATGCCTCGTTCACAGGCCCCATGACTTTGGCCGGAACATTGGATGTAGACGGCTCTTCCACTTCCATTGGAGGAGACGTCTTTGTTGATGGAGGAGTCACTTTAGGCCCGGCAACTTTTGGAGGCAATGCGGAATTTTCGAGTAGCCTGACCACCGATGGTAGCTTCACGACGTTAAGCGATGTCGCTGTCAATCCGGCAACGGCAACGGTGCCTGTTTCTGGAGGAAATACGAACCTGAATGGACAGACCACCATTGTTTCTTCAAAAGAAGAGTCCGCCTTGAACGTCACTGTGAATCGCTCCGACGGATTTGCGGCCAGATTCCGGAATACCAAATCCAATGGCGGTCAAGGAATCGTATTCAAATCAGGTGACGATCAGCCCGGAAATGACAACAACTACGTAGAATTCGAGAATGGCGCCATGCAAGTCATTGGAAGAATTGAAGGCGTTCTAGAAGGCGAATTGGCGGGAGATGGCGATATTGACTATGCGCGGAAATCGATGGATTTCGCTACAAAATCAGCCGCTTGGGAAGCAACCAATGCTGGAATTGCACTCTTGCTGGCTGGCTTTGATTTATTCTCCGCAGTGAGCGAATTGGCTGAATGGGGCACAGGAAGCACAGCTTGCTTTGGAAACGGGGCCTGCGCAACTTTCCCGATTCCTTCGATGATTGTTTCTGCCATCGCGGAAATCGCCTTGAATGGCACAGCGTTCCAAAGCGCAAGTATCGCGGTTCTAGAGGCGGGCACGAATGCAGCTTTTGCAGTGGAGACGAAAAACAAATATGAAGCGGCGCTGCAAAATGGATTGGTTCAAATCGGGAATAAAAAACTCGGTGTCACCTATCAATCTGGTTCAGGCGATTATGCTGAATGGCTTCCCAAAACTGATCCAATGGAACAGATGGAAGCTGGTCAAATTGTAGGCCTCAAGGATGGTCGCATTATGTTCGACACCGACCAAGTAGATCACGTCTTCGTGATTTCAACATTGCCCATTGTCCTTGGCAACGTGCCTCAAGAGCCGTGGCGCTTCGAGAAAGTCGCATTCTTAGGTCAGGTACCTGTTCAAGTCAGAGGAGCCGTAAAGTCAGGTGATTACATTGTGGCGAGCGGCAGGTCAGACGGCTACGGCATTGCAGTGCATCCTTCGGAAATCCGCCCCGAGGACTTCGATCAACTCGTTGGCGTGGCGTGGGAAAGCGGATTGAAGGCTTTCAACACCATCAACGTGGCAGTCGGACTGAACGCAGCGTTAACGGCAAATGCAGAGCGGCTAGAAACCCAAGTAAATCGCATCGAACGAGAGACTGCTGCGATGAAAAAAGTCGCGATTGCTTTTGGACAAGGACAAGAGCCGACCCCGGCTGATTTGCAATTGATTGGCCTTTTGCCTCCATTCATAGGAGCAGAGGAGATCCAAGATGCCATATCCACTAAACCGGCGGAAGACATGGCATGGACCGTGCCTGGAATGGATGATATCGTTGTGCACAAAATAACGCCTGAAGGGATGGACGTGGCCTTGGACAAAGCCATCGAGATCATTCGTTCCAAGGAAATGACGGAAGACACACGTCAGTTCATCGATGGAATAGAAAACAATGAAACCGTGCGAAAAACTTTCGCTGATGGCATGCGCGCACGCATCAATGGTCACAATCAAGATGCAATTCGTGAAATGGCCAAATTCCGCGGTATTGAAATAACGAGGCCAACTACCCTCAGGTCGATTCACGAGCGGCTTTCTTCTGAAGTTGAAGTCAACCCAACAACTCCACAAAAACGTCTCTGATCATGAAAAAGATTTTATTGACATTCGCAGGCGCTTTTGCCGTGGTTTTGGCCAGTGCTCAGTGCATTTCCGACACCTGCACAACTCCGAACACGTGGTATCTCGACATTGATGGCGATGGTTACGGCGTGGATGACCCGTTAACAAACATCGAATGCTGTGGGAGCACTGCTCCTTCTGCAATGTTCACGAACTTATTCGGAGACCTCTGCCCTTTTGACGAAACCAAAGACACCACAACCCCCTGTCCGTGTGGTGAAGTCTGCCCGACAGATGTGATCAAGGGGTGTATTTACGAAACGGCCTGCAACTATGACTCCAACGCCAACGTGTATGACGGGACGTGTGTTTTCAGAGATGAAGAGCGCTGCCAAGAATGCCTCAACGGCGAAATCGATCCTGCTGGCCCATGCGATTGTTCAACCGATCCCGTAACAAGTGTAGTGACTACAAGTAATCCGGATATCCTGGGGAATTGTGGGGGCACGTGCGTTACAGATGACGACAACGATGGCCTTTGTGATCATGATGCGGACAATGACGGAGAAGTCGACGACCCCTGTCTAGGTTTGGCTTCAAACGAGATGGACGCATGCGGTGTCTGCGGCGGATCAGGCGTTGATGTAGATGAAGATGGCCTTTGTGATACGGATCTAAACGGTGATGCCCTTGATAATTGTACCGACACAAGTGCCTGCAACTTCCGCGGAGAAGCGTTGGGAAACATGTACAACCCGACATGCGAATACATGGATGCTTGCGGAG
>TARA_B110000503_G_scaffold38335_1_pt1 | contig 11717 bp, 15 predicted proteins | sample TARA_B110000503 | Tara Oceans TARA_B110000503 (sample SAMEA4397472) | marine metagenome | biome: Polar Biome; feature: [SRF] surface water layer (ENVO:00010504); material: water (ENVO:00002006), including particulate matter (ENVO:01000060) such as... | depth 5 m
ATACATTAACAAGAGGTAAAGGAAATCAAATAGCTTTAACTAAATGGAATACGGGATTATCCCGAGGAGCCGCAAATCAAATTTGGTAATAAACGATATTTATAATAAAAAAATAAGATGGTAACAAGAAAATATACACCAGAAGAAGCCTTAAATGAGATAAGATTAAGAATGGTTTACGATTCTTCAAAAACTCTCAACGAAAATATGTCATTAATTAATGAAGGTGATACCTCAAATTATTATAAGACAAGAATTCAACAATTAATGCAATATCCTGACAATTCATTATTTAATCTGAATTTTGGAAATCCTACTGTAAATAAAGAACAAGCTGCAACCACAATCTATAATGCAATTGCTGGTTTGGGTACATCAACAAAACCTTTAAATTATGTTATTGGTAATGCGTTTAAAACTTTAGCAGATTCAGTATCAATTATTAAAACTTATAAATCTTCAAACAGAGAAAATGAAACTTTATGGGATGCCTTGAATGGTGAATGGTTTGATGGTGGTGCAATGGAAAGTGTTATCGATAAAGTTGCTGGTCAATTAAAAACATGGTGTCAAGCACATATGAAAATTTCATTATGTAAAGAAATGACTAATGATGAATTAAAATACGGAAAATATTAATGAAATTTACAATATCTGAAGGGGAAAAAGACTTAATTAGAAGAATGCATAACAATCAAAAAAGTTATGATACTTTAATTAAAGAAAGTATTGGACTTGTATCAACAGTTTCAGAATCTGTTGTGATTACTGATTGGGTTTCGCCTGATGATAGATATCTCATATTATTTGATAATATGTATGATTTACAAACAAGAACAAGTTTAGGTGATATTTGGGAAAATTTTGACAATTTTAAATTGTTTATTTCTCATTCATTTGAAGTTGCAACTAATGTACCACAACAAATTAAAGAAGAAGTTTTAAATACAATTAATTCTTTGGTGTTGACAGAATCAATAAGTGATATGTCAAAAATTAAACCAATTCTAAGACAATTAATTAGAGAAGAAGGATTTGTTGATTGGATTGGTAGTGGTATCAAAAAAACAGGTGAGTGGGCGGCTGACGAAGTAAAACGATTTGGTGGTGATGTTGCCGATATTGCAAAAACAGGTTTAGAAGGTATTAAAAAAGCTGGTATTGCAATTAGTACTGGAGACTGGAAATCTATTCTTGATTTATTGGGTAAAGGAATGTTATTTTTTGCTCGTAAACTAAGAAGTTTATTGTATAATCCTGTTGGTATGGTATTGGATTCAATATTGATTGCTACAGGTATTGGAAAAGCCGCTCAATGGATACCTTGGGCTATTGTTGTCGCTTTGGACATATATGAAATATCAACAGGTAATTTTGAAGAAAAAGATATGCCTACTTGGATGAGGTTCTTAATGGTTGGTGTGGATGTATTAGGATTGGTATTTGCAGGTGGATTGGCTGGTTCGGCTAAAGCTGCGTTATCGGTATTTAGAGGAGCAAGGACAGCTGAAGAATTTGCAGCGATTGCGGTAAAAAACCCAAAAGCAGTGTCATGGATTCAAAAAATTATTGGAGCTTTTTCAAAAGTACCTCAACTATTAGGTAAAGCCGCAACATATTTAAAATCAACAAAACTGGCTAAAGGTTCAACGTTTATTCAAGGAGTCTTAGGTAAGGCTGAAGGTGTTTTAGCAAAAGGTACTGAATCTTTAACTAAAATAACAAATACTGCAAAAAATGCTGGAGTTGCAGGTAAACAATTAAAATCTACAACAAATGTTGTAAAAAAAACGGCAGCACAAACATTAAAGGCTGGAGGTAAAGAAGGTGTTAAAACCGCAGCAACAGTTACTGCTATTGACAGAGGATTTAAAAAAGGCGCTCAGTTATATAAAGGTATTAGTGACGCAGAAATGGAAGCTATTGAAATGACAAGTAAAAGTATTTCTGATTATGAAATGGCAACAGGAAAAACTTTAGGTGCCGTTTGGGATGCTTCATAATATTTATATTTAGATAAAACGTATATTACATGAAAAATTTATTATTAGAAGAAATAGAAAGATATAGAAAACTTTCTAAGTATAATCCAAAATTAACTTTAACCGAGAATGTTAATATAATTTCAGAAAAGGGTCCAAATTTTAATACTTTGGTACAAGATGTTGCAAAAACTTTTGGAAAAGATATTTCATTAGTTATGAAAGATTTAAAAATCGCAGGGATGGATGCAGGTAGAGTTACCAAACTTTTGGAAATGGATGCCAAAAGTTTTGAAAAAGAATGGGTAAGGGCATTACAAGGTGACATTAAATCAGGATTTCCAAAAGGTGAAGTTGGTTCACTGACTAAGGAGTTATCTAAAATTGACTTTCTTAAAAGAGTCACAAACGAAGTTAAAGCTCAAGGAAAAGTTTTAAAACCTGCCGAATTTGAAGTTCTACTTAAAAACGTTAAAACGGAAGCCCAATCGGCGGCTAAAGTAAGAGCAGCCAAATTTACCCCTAAAATACCAAGAACCCCAAATCCTAAGGACATTAAATCAGGAGAAGATGTTGTTCGAATAGACCCATCACTTAAAAAGTTAGATTGGAAATCTTTAGTTAAAAAGGGTGCAGTGTTAGGTCTTAGTGTTGGTGCATTATATTACATCTATAAACTTAGTCATAAAGATGAGCCACCAATTGTTGGCCTAGAAGATGAGGCACCAAAAGATACTGAAGATGTAATTAAAACAGACAATGCTAGATATCGTAATTGTGATAATGTCACAACCTATACTAAAGGATGTAAAACAGAAAAAATAAAACAACTACAAACTTGTTTAGGGTTGGTTCCTGATGGTAAATTTTGGGAAAAAACACAAGCGGCTTTGGTAGCTAAAGGATATAAGAATGGGTTCACCGATGCTGATATCCCAAAAATTTGTGGAGATGATAACCCAACACCAGGTGAAGAAACTTTAAATAACCCAACACCAGGTGAAGAAACTATTGATGATGTAAATAACGGTTAAAATTAAGATATCTATGAAAATATTAATAGAAAGTGAAGAAGTAAAAAGAATACTATCTCTACACAGATACGAAAATAAAAAAATACAAGAGCAGGTATCGTCACCTACCTCATCAAGCGTTAAAAAAACAAGTCAAGAATTAAATGTTTTTTTTACAAAGGCAAAAACATTTAGATGTCTTACTGATAAAAATTTAGATTATAATAATTTCTTTAGGGTTACAGGGGATAATAGAGGATACATAAAAGGACCATCTAACAAAAATCCGGGAATGGTTAAACGAATTTATGATGACTTTTCTTGGGAAATTATTGACCCTAAAACAGGACAATCACTAAAAAAGAGTGTTTGGAAATGTGATGAAATTGCAACTAACGCAACCGCAGAAACCGAAACAAATAATTTAAGTGATGCCGTTTTAAAAGAGAAAAAAGATAAAGAGGGTTGGATGGAATATAGTGAATTAACAGGTAAAGGTTATAGTCAATTAGAAGCCGACCAAGGAAAATACGCTACAGAACAATTTAAATTAAAAACAGGTAAAATAATCACACTTTACAAACCAAAAACAGGTGCTGTAATGGGTGGACAACAAGAAGGAATGTCTGCAGAACAAAAAGCATTTATTACAAGATATGAGACAAAAGGTGGTAAACTTAAATTAACACCTGAAGAACAAGCATCACAACAATGGAGACAAATTGAAGTACCTGGCAGTAAAGAAATTACTGGATGGGAAAAAACAGGTTTAAAGATGTGGTTCCCACTTGAACAAATTAAAAACGTTTTGGGACAAAGTTCAGAGTTACAAACAACAGTTGAAAATCAAAAAATAACGTTAGATGAATGTAAAAATTTTGTTAACCAATTCTTTGAAGGATACCAAGATGATACGGATATTCCTGATTTTGAATTAGTAAAACGTAAAGTTCAAAGATGTAAAGTATTATACTCACCAAATACCAGAACAGGTAGAAAAAATGGATGGGGTATGTTTGCAGACCAAAAAAATAAAATAGATGTTTTAAGTGGTTTAGTAACAAATCAAGGACCATCATCATATGGTGATGATGCTAAATGGAGATTAAAATAATTAACAATATGTTAGAAAGAAAAGTGAGACAATCTCTAATGGAGATTAAAGAACAAAAAGATAGGAATTTAATTAAAGAAACTTTAGTTAAAAACAGACTTTTGGTGATTGTTGAACACATTAAAGACGAAGACGAATTTAATAGACTATCTGAAAATGAAAAGTCACAATTAACGTTTAACATACTACAAGAACTGTCTTATTTACAAAATAGTGGATTACTCTCAGAACAAGATTTAGGTGGCGCACTTAAATCTGTGTTTGGTGGGTTTTTCGGTAATGCAACTGAAACATTTTTTGAACCCTTATTAGGAAAAATAGTTAAACCATTATTTGGTGAAGGATTCATGTCTAATTTTATAATCTCATATTTAACCAAAAGACCATCTGAAGTGATTAGGTCAATGTCAGATTGTAAATTAATGACTAAATTACTTGCTGAAAGTGTTGTAGAAGGAATGGTAATGTCATTACAAAATCAAAAAGGATTTAACGCTCCAGGATATTCATTTTTAAGAAATACTTTAGGTGATGCAATAGAAGGTACGGAATTTGCAAGAGGTATTGAAAATAGTTTGTCAAGTTCTGTTTGTGGTTTATTTAGTAAATTTACAAACAATGCAAAAAAAGTTGAGGCTAAATTAAAAACTTCTTAATTTAGTAAAGAAATTCATAGAGTGAGAACTCGTTGAATATAAATGATGATTAAAACAAAAAGGGGGTGTTCTAAAATCTCAAAAAGAAGGGTTATTTACCCTTCTTTTTTGTTTTAACAATCTCATCAATAATACCATATTCGAGAGCTTCATCCGCACTTAACCATAAATCACGAGTTGCATCCAATGTTACTTGTTCTGTGGTTTTACCACAATAAGAACCTAATAAATCAAAAAGGATTTTATTTGTTTTTTCCCATTCAATCATATTGATACGAGCGTCTTGTATGTTACCATAAGCACCACCTGATGATTGGTGTAACATTGTTTTAGAGAAACGTAATGATGAACGTTTACCCTTGGTTCCTGCTCCTAACAAAACTGAACCCATTGATGCTGCCATCCCTGTATTTACGGTACGGATATCACATGTAATATATTCCATAACATCAACCATGGATAATCCTGATTTAACGCTTCCACCTGGTGAATCGATGTGCATTGTAATGTCCGTTTTATCTGTTGAATCCAAGAACATTAACTGTGCTTGTACAATTGTTGACATGTTATCATTAACAGGTCCTGCAACCCATAATAAACGGTCTCTCATCAAACGTGAGAATATATCCATTTGAGTTACTCTCATTTCTCTCTCTTCCAAAATATATGGAGTCATTGATGATTCTATTTGTTGTGAGAAATAATCTAAATGTGATGATGGTTTTCCCAAATGTTGGGTGTAATAATTTTGAAATTCTTTTCCGTGATTCATATTTAATATTTTAATATGGTACAAAGATAAATAAAAATAATTAAACGAACAAATAGTTCTTAATCATTTTTATTAATAACAAAGTTACCTATTACTAAATGGTCTAAACCTGTTTCATAAAAACTTCTAATTGCGTCCGTTGGGGTTTCAACTATTGGTTCTTTTGGACCGTTAAAACTTGTATTCAATAACACTGGTACACCTGTTTTGTCATAGAAACTTTTAATTAATTTATAAAAGTTTGGATTATTTGTTTCAGTTACAGATTGATGTCTCGCAGAATTGTCAATATGAGTTACTGCAGGAATCTTAGTTCTCCACTCTTCTTTAACAGTTGTGGTTACCAACATGTATGGGGAATAAACATCGGATTCAAACACATCTCCTTGGTGTTCAAATAAAACTGCTGGTGCGAACGGTCTATACCATTCTCGTTTTTTAATGTCAGAATTAATATGACCTGTTATCCACGAATTAATTGGTGATGCCAAAATTGACCTATTACCTAAAGCTCTTGGACCAATTTCCGAACCACCTTGGAACCAACCAATTACTCTATTTTGAGTTAACCAATATGAAGTATCTTCAATTAAATCCTCCATATTATCGTATTCATTAAATTTTAAATTTGGAAAGTCATTAATTGTTGTAATAATTTCTGCTCGTGAGTAAGACTTACCAATGTAAGGACTAAACATTTCTGTTTCCTCAATGTCGATTAATTCTTGGTATGCGAACCATGCACAACCTAATGGGATTCCACTGTCATCTGACGGTGGTAAAAAATACGAGTTCTCAAATAATCCCGAATTTAAAATCTTTTCGTTTGAATTACAATTTAAAAATGAACCACCAGAAACACATACATTTTTAGATTCACTTAAATCCTTCGCCATCTTAGCAAGAATTAATGATGCTCTTTCTTGTTCTCTTTGATAAATCCCAGCAACACAAGCTTTAGAATAAAAGTCAGAATCATAATTGACTTTAGGGTAAATTCTTCTATTTGGAATAAAAATACCTTCTTCTTTTTCAATAATGTATTCTGGTGCTTCATTAACAATATCTTGATTAGCGTATGATGCTAACCCCATTAATTTACCTGCTGACCATGTATTACTATTTGGTTCGTAAATTAATTGTAATGCACCTTCAGAATATAAAGTACCAACAGAAACATCGTCATCAGTATCTAACGGAACTGGATACTTTATCCATTTCTTATAAAGTTCTTTATGAGAATTTTTAGTTAGATGATAAATTGAAATCCCTTCCGACCAATCCTCATCACCTTTTAATGTGTCTTTTGTAACATCAGGATACCAACCTGTCAGTTTGTTTAAATTATTTAAAATACTACCTGACGCGTCTGCAACAATAACGACAGCATCTTCAAATCCTGAACTAAAAAAACTTGAATAAGCATGTGCTAAGTGATGTGGGATAAATTTTAGATTAAAATCTTTACTCCCAAACAAATCTGTAAACTGTTTATCAACGTCATCAATAAGTTCTGTTGTGCTATAGACAAAAGAGTCAATATCATTTGTTGTTAAACTTAAATTGTTTAAACAATAGAGTATTGATTCGTATGGTATTTTCCCACCTTGATATGCTCCATCGTGTTTAATTCTTGATAGTCTTTCTTGTGTTATACCGATAACAACTTTACCGTCCTCAATTATTACTGCACCCTTGTCATGGCCAACAGAAAATCCTAATGTCCTCATATATATTTTTTTTGTTTTTTTTATTTATTGTTCAGTTTCAGTTGGTATCTCAGTTTCTTCAGGTGGATTCCCTAAATTCACTGCGGTACCTTCTTCAACATCTTCTTCACATTTATAAATGTGAACTTGGTTGTTTTGTTTAAATACAATAACTTTCTCAACTCCTTCACCTAAGTTAACATCTCCTTTAATATCAACAACAATACCTTCATCATCTCTAAAGATTAGTCCTAATGCTCTTGCAAAAATTAATGATGCGTTAATCAAATCTTGTTGGTTTTGTTCTTCACCGTTTTGTTGTGGGTTTGTATAATTTTCCATATATTATTCGTTTCTTATAAGTTTAGTAATTATTTTCAATAAACAAATGATTCTTGATAATCTATCCAAGCTTTGTTTAGTGTTTTATTTTCGTCCATAATTGATGGTACATATGGTTTATGTTTCATTGTCATTTTAGATTCTTCAGGTGTTTTATTACCCTTTTTAAGATTACATTTAAAACAAGAAGTTACTAAGTTTGTCCATTCATTACGACCACCTCGAGATTTGGGAAGAACGTGGTCTAAGGTTAATTGTTTTTGAGAACCACAATAAACACATTCATAATTGTCTCGTGAATATATTCGGTTTCTGTTAACCTTTGAGTTCTTCCTATTAAATTTGATATAACTTAATAATCGAATAATTAATGGTCGTACATAGGTTTTATATCCAGCATTAATTGGATTATCGTCAGATTTAATAATTTCTGCTTTACCTTTATCAATAAGGATAAATCCTCTCCTGGTAGATGTTAAATTTAGAGGGGTATAATCGTAATTTAATACTAATACATTAGTCATTTTTCTATTTCTTAAAAGGATAGTATATTTTCTTGACAAAACAAAAAAAGGGGTAAAATAAATTCACACCCTTTGACATAAGTATCATAAATATTTTTTGTTGAATCAAGTTTTTGTTGTATATTTGTTCTATGAAAAATAAACTTCCATACTGCGAAACATCTGAAGCAATTAAAGGTTATGATAATTCTGTGATTGCAAAAGGTGAGGATAATGATTGTGTTGTTCGTGCGATTGCATCGGCATTTAATATTGAGTATGATAAATCCCATAAATTTGTTGCGGAAACATTTGAACGTAGACCAAGACAGGGTACTCGTGGGTTTGTGTGTATGATGAATAAAATATCGAGGGAGCGTATCCGTATTGGTCGTAAATGTTGTAAGATTATGGGTAAACCTATGCAATATTCAACATATTTCACTTTGAATTATGATGTTAAGGTTAAGGGTAAGGTTGTTAATCGTAGAATGACTGTTGGGACCTTTATTAAGAAATATCCTGTGGGTACTTATGTTATCACTGTTAATCGACATGCATTTACAGTTAAAAACGGTGTGGTTATTGGGAATGTTCAAGACTCTATGAGAAAACGTAAAATAATTGAAGCTGCTTGGAAAGTTGGAAGTTAGTTTGTATATTTGTAATATAAAAAAGAGAATATACTTGGATGATGTATTTAAAGTAGTAAACCCCTAACAATATGAAAAACGACCCAACAATCAAAACACTAGACCAATCTGAAGAATTTACATATACGGCTGAAGATTTAAATGAAATGAAAGAGTGGGATGTAACTTTAATGGATGGTTTAGAAAACAAACCTCCATACATCGTTGAAGATGATTGGGATAATATCAACGGAGATTTGATATTATTCTAAACGTCTCAATGGACCCTTAGCTCAGTTGGTCAGAGCAGCGCGCTCATAACACGAAGGTCACAGGTTCGAATCCTGTCCTGACTACAAAAAAAAAATAATTTGGAGAATTAAAATATTCTCTTATCTTTGTACCAATAAATAAAATAAAATTATGCCAGAATTTAGTACATACATCGACATTGACGCATCAGAATACGTTAGCGAGTGTTCAAAAAGTGAAATTAATGAATTAATTGAAGAATTAGTTTTCCAAGGCTATATTGACAAAAGTAATAGTGTCGTTGATATGGAAACCCTTAGCGTTATGGAACAAGAGTTTCATGAAAAACTTGAAAAACTTAAATCAAATTACCTTAACATAAAACTTGAGGATGAGGAGATTTTAAAAAATTTATTTATAAAATATATTTAGGGTTTATCAGTCGGTAGAGCACAACCTTGCCATGAATGGAGGAAAGGTCGAGTGATGAAAAAATGAGAGTATCTCCTAGTAGGTATGGAGCCACACTTCCAATGTGGAATAGGGTCGGTTCGAGACCGACTACTCTCTCAATGAGTAAGTGATACTCATCAGTTTTGGTACCGTTACTGATAAATGGTATAGTTGTCGCCTTCCACGACTTTAGAAGAGGAGGTCATCGGAGTATGGGTGTAACAAACCCACCGAGTATGTTTGACTTTTTAAGCGGTAAGACGCGCAGGGTTTTTCAATACGAAAAACCAGAAATATCTACTCATCTGTAATCTCAGGGTGGGGAAATTTGGTCCTGAGGTCAAACGGTTAAGATATCTGCCTGTCACGCAGTATGGAGCGGGTTCAACTCCCGTCAGGACCGCCAAAGGGGCTCGGTGGAAGCCCAAGAGTAGATGATGAATCTACATCCACCACAATGCCCCCATAGCTCAGTTGGCCAGAGCAACGGTTTTGTAAACCGTGGGTCGTAAGTTCGAATCTTACTGGGGGCTCAAAAATGGGGTTGTGGCTCAGATGGATAGAGCGCTTGATTTGCATTTAAGATGTCGTGGGTTCGAGTCCCACCTTCTCCACAAAAAATAAAAAATATGGCACATCCAAATGTACACGCAAAAAGTTCCGTTAAAAAGTTTGGCGGAAAACCTGAAGATTACATTCATTTACATGAATGGTTAGATGAAACCAAAGGTTGGTTTGGAGATTCTTTACATCGAATGTTTAGACATCATAGTGAAGGTATTTTTGAAATGGAAAAAAGATTTGGGAGTGAGTTCTTGAATAGTGATGGAAAAATAGTTTACACTCGTTATGTTGGGGAACAACATGTTAAGGAGGATTGTAATAATTACATACCATCGGCTAAAGAATGGATTACCAATATTTCGGAAAATAAACGACCTCAATGGATGTTGAGGACAATGAAAATAGAAGACTGATATTTATAATTATGAAAGGAATATTAACACCAGAAGAAAAACAATATTTAAGAAGAACATCAAACTATCTTCGTTCTTTGGGAATGAAAGAAGGGTTGATTGAATTTGAAATGGAAAATGATGAAGATAAAATTTATCATGAGGACATACGTTGGGAAGACATTACAACTTTTTCTAATAATTATTCTGCAGATATACCTGAACCACTATACGTAATTTTCAAAAAAATTATTAAGTATGTTGATTCGTTAAATAACTTGAATAATGATATAGATAATATCACCACCCAACGAATTGAACTTAATATTGATTGTGAACGTAGAGAAATTGTTGTAACTCATGAGATGTTTTATTATGGTGAAGGTGATGAAAATTCAATTGATTTTGATGAAAAAGAAGATATTAAAAAATTTAATGAATGGGTAAGTGAAGATTTGAAAGATGTTGAAGTACCATCTAACGGTTACTTAACAATACGATATAATGGAGGAGGTGATTCGGGATATCTTGAAAATTCGTTTGACGAGACAAATGATGTGGTACCGTCCTTAATTGAAGATTGGTGTTATCGACAACTTGAAACTCATTTTGGTGGGTGGGAAATTAATGAAGGTTCAGATGGTAAATTCGTTTTTAACTTTAACGATTCAACGGTATATTTGCACCATGTGTTTAATACGGAAGAACAACAATTTGATACCTTATATGAAGAAAGTTTTAACCAATAAGTAATATCTTCAAATCCGACTTGGGGTACTTTGAACTTTTGTTCTTTTTTATAATATTTATTATAAAAAATTATGGCAACACAAAATTTCACAATCGCATATTCAACAACATTAGAAAGTGTTTTAGAATTAACTCCAAACACAACAGTATATGTTGAGGATTTAGGAAACTGTCAATCTTGTATTGAATTAACACAAAATTGTTGGGCGTGCATATCAACAGAACAACAAGTATTTTCGGATGAAGGATTAACCTCACCTGTATCAGATGGATACTATATGGTATTATATGCAACAGAAGATTCCAAAGCGGTTTGGAAGATTGTTGGTGGATACCCACAAAGTGAAGAATTTTATAATTAAAATTTGATAAATACTAAACTTTTACTATATTAGATATAATTATAAAACAATGAGAACAACAATGGTCCATACTTCGTCGTTTAAGCAACAAGAGATTTGTAGCTGGTATCGTCGTGGGCGAAATTGTGGTTCGGAAAATATGGTAAATTAGTAAGAGTTAGAAATAACAAAATATTAAACCCCGAACTTCAAAAAAGTTTGGGGTTTTTTTTTACCCGATG
>TARA_B110000503_G_scaffold143195_1_pt1 | contig 11695 bp, 11 predicted proteins | sample TARA_B110000503 | Tara Oceans TARA_B110000503 (sample SAMEA4397472) | marine metagenome | biome: Polar Biome; feature: [SRF] surface water layer (ENVO:00010504); material: water (ENVO:00002006), including particulate matter (ENVO:01000060) such as... | depth 5 m
AAAAATTTAAAAACTCTCTTAAACCCATTTTTTTTCATGATTTTGTATATTTGATATCGCTTAGGGTTATTAAAATTATGTTCAATTGTAAAAAAGTTCACTGTGTATTTTTTAAAATTGAATTTTTGAATAATTTCCAACTCATTGCCCTCAGTATCAATAGATATGTAGTCAATTTCAGTTCCCAATTTGAATTTTGTGATAAGATGATTTAAGCACAGCGCATCTGTTATAATTTTTTTATATAGATGACTAGTTGCATGTAGAGATGACAGGTATGGGTCTTGACTTTGATAAAAAGAAGTATTTTTTTTACAAATATCACTAATTGCTTGTTTTTCAAGTTTAGCATTTCTATATTTTTTAATATTCGCATGAGATCTATTGTCAGGTTCGCAAATCACACCTTTCCATTTGTATTTTTTTTCATGAAGGTATGTGTTGCTTAAATCCACTCCATTCCCACCACCTATTTCAATAAATTTTCCGTTTTTTTTTAATTTTGAGAAATAAATTATAAAAAGATCCTGATAAACTTGAGATTTGGAAAATTTCATATTCTTCATTAAAAAATTGATAAATTTTCTATTTTTTAAAGAAATTAAATATAGTAGGTATACTTTGATATTTGTGTAGATTTTAAGATTCATTGATATTTAAATATATTCAATACTGTATATTATAGAAAAAAAATTGAGAGTAGTTAATATTTATTAAGAATTTAATTTTAAAGTAGAATTGCAAATTATGATACTAATTACTGGCTGCGCAGGTTTTATTGGCTTTCATCTTGCAAAAAAATTACTCACAAGTAATAAAAAAGTTTTAGGAATTGACTGTATAGACAATTATTATCCAAGATCAAAAAAATATCAAAGATTGGAGATACTTCAAAAATTTAATAATTTTAAATTTTCAAAACTTGACCTAAACAATTTCAACAAGATCAATGCTCTATTAAAAAACTACAAAATTGATCTAGTTGTTCATCTTGCGGCACAGCCAGGAGTTAGAGTGTCTATAAAAAATCCCCACAATACTCTTAGGCAAAATTTAATTCCATTCTTAAATATTTTGGAAATCTCAAGATTAAAAAAAGTAAAAAAATTTATTTATGCCTCATCAAGCTCGGTCTATGGAGATTCAAAAATATATCCATTTGATGAAAAAGATTTTCAGAATGTTCCAGTATCAGTTTATGGAGCGACTAAATTATCAAATGAAATAATAGCGGATTCCTACTCTAGAAATTTTAAGTTAACATGTGTGGGTCTAAGGTTTTTTACAGTTTATGGTCCTTACGGAAGACCGGATATGGCTTATTACAGCTTCTTAAATAATTTAAAAAATAATAAAACAATACAGGTATACAACAATGGAAATATGATGAGGGATTTTACTTATATAGACGATGTTGTGGAGGGTATTTCAAATGTTATAAAAACTAAGTTTCAAAACAATCACGAGGTTCTAAATATAGGAAAAGGAAAGCCAGACAAATTAATGAATTTGATTAATTTGCTAGAAAAAAACTATGTTAAAAAATTTAAGATAAAATTTACCAACAGCATTCCCCAGGGAGATATAAAGAAAACATATGCGAACGTGGATATGGCAAAAAAAAAAATAAATTGGAAGCCCGGAGTGAGTCTTGAGATGGGCATAAAAAAATTTGTCAAATGGTACAAGCTGGAAAATAATTAGTCGAACATAACCAGAAAAATTTTAAAATTTTTCGGATTATAAAACTTATGGAAATTAAAAAAAAAAAACTTTTAGTCTTTGAATGTATTTTGTGCCTATACCCTATTGCTTTTTTATTCAGTAATGTTGTGACAGAATTTTTTTTATTTGTTGTAATAGGTATTTTTATATCAGACAAAAAAAATTTAAAGCTTATCTTTGAGGATAAAATTTTTATTTTTTTGTTTATTTTTTTTATATATTTAATAATTAATTTTTTAATAAATTTTGAAAATAAACCAAGTGTTGCAAGAACTTTTGGGTTTATAAGATTTCCTCTCTTTGTTATTTCTGTAGCATATTTAATCAACCATAAAACTGTCAGTTTAAGAAAAATTTTTTCTTTTTGGTCTGTTATTTTGTTGATTATTTTCCTAGATATCTTTATACAAAAAATTTTCGGATCTAATTTGCTCGGTTATAAGACAGTAATGCAAGGAGACAATCTTGTACGACTAGGCGGTTTTATGAACCAGGAACTGAAAATAGCGAATTTAATAAATCATTTTTCAATGTTGACCGTGGGCTATTTTTTTTCACTGCAAGCAAGGGAAGATAATAAATACAACTCTGTATTCGCCTTGTTATTAATGTTAGTGGCAGCATTTTCTGTTTTTCTAACTGCTGAGAGAGCAAATTTTGTAACAATTGTTATTGCGATTTTTATTTTATCTTTCTTTAAGTACAAAATATCCAGACTGGCAATTGTCTCGGCAGTATTTTTGTTCGCACTTACCTTTTTTCAATCGAATAATACACAATTATTAGAACGAATGATTTTGGAGCGAGCCAATGATTATAATGTAATTTTCAAAACAAAGGAAAAATTATTCTTTAAAAAAGATAGTCATTATTTTGCACACTATTCAGTGGCAAATCAAATTTTTAAAAGAAACCCAGTATTTGGTAACGGCTTGAATAACTTTCAAAAAGATTGTGTGAAGAATCAAAAAATTTATATAAAAGAAGTGTTCCCAGGATATACAAGCAAAATGTGCAACACACACCCACATAGTTTTTATCTTGAAATTCTTTCTGAATTAGGAATTGTTGGATTTTTTTTGTTAATAGCTTTTTTTATTTATTTTTTTTACAAATTATTTTTAAGTTTTGCGTTGACGAAAAAAAATTACTTACTTATTTCTGGTGGTATTATTTTACTTTGTTATTTTATCCCAGTTCCCAGGGGTAGTTTTTTTACTAACTGGACAGCTATGATTTTCTGGTTAACGTTCGCAGTTGTTTATTCTCAGGTCTTATCTTCAAGCTCTTCAAAGTAGTATTTTGCCTTTGTATACTCTGAAAAATCATTTATTTAGTTAGTAGATGCGTAAAATAATAAAAGTAGGATATTTTGATTAAAGCTTTTTTTTTCGATCGTGATGGGGTCCTTATTAAAAACTACGGCTATGTTTTTGAAATACATAAACTCAAGTTCTTAAAGGGAGCTATTCAGTCGATAACATTCTTAACCAAGAAAAAAATTAAAGTTTTTATTGTCACAAATCAGTCTGGAGTTGCAAGAGGATATTATACAATTGAAGACATAAATAAATTTCATAAACATTTAAAAAAAATGATTATTGAAAAAAATGGGAAAATCACAGAAATTTTTTATTCTCCATATCATCCGGATGGAATAATAAAAAAATTTGCAAAAAAATCAAATTTGAGAAAGCCAGGAAATGGCATGTTCTTAAAAGCTTTGAAAAAGTACAAATTAAAAGCATCAGAGTGCTTTATGATAGGTGATAGCATCACTGATAAAATTGCTTCAAAAAAATCTAGAATTAAATTTAGCTTTAAAGAAAAAACTTCTTTATATAACCAAGTGAAGAAAATTTATGACAATTTTAAAATTTGATCAGGTAGCCATTTATTTTATAGCATTGTCTGCTTTTCTTTTTCTAGTAAACATAATCTTAAAAAAATCTGCATTTTGTCTAGACACCAAAAGTGCGAACGATCAAAAACATAAAAATCTTTTAAACAAAGAAAGAATTGCAATACCCCTTTCCGGCTCTCTGTATTTTTTTGCTGTATTTGTAATTATTTTATTATTTTTTAATTTTGACATTTCGGTTATTTTTCCTGCTACCTTTTTTTTACTTTTAGGTTTTTGTTCTGATGTTAATTTTTTAAATTCTCCAAAAATAAGAATGGCTATCCAGGCATTATTTATTGCTATTTGTATAATGTTGAATCCGTCTTTAAATTTAGAAATTAGAATTACAATTATAGACAATTTATTGCACTATGAATTATTTAGAGTTTTTTTTATAGCCTTCCTCTTATTGACATTAGCGAATGGATACAATTTTATAGACGGAACCAATTTATTAGCAAGTTTGAATTTTTTGGTTATTTCAATATTTTTGTTTTTAATTAATATTAATTTTAATGAAAACCCATATAACGAATTTTTATTTTTTTTAATAATTTCCTTATCAGTTTTTGCTTTATTTAATTTTTTTGGGAAAAATTTTTTAGGAGACGGTGGTACTTACGGACTGAGTATTTTTTTTGGTTTGTATATAATTTTAGCAATACCTAATATAAAAAGTATTTCTCCTTATTTTGTAGCTAATCTTTTATTTTATCCTGCGTTTGAAAATTTATTTACAATTTTGAGAAGAGTTGTCTGTAAAATTAAAAGTTTTTCTCCTGACAATGATCATCTTCACCATTTGTTATTTAGATATTTTAAAAATAAAAATTTTTTACAAAAAAATTATGCAAGAAGTTCCATGGTTGGTATCGTGATCAATTCTTATTTTTTTTTATCAACTTTTCTAGCTTATAATTTTATCTCCAAGACCATTGTGCAAATAGCTATAATTGCAACTAGTATACTATTTTATTTATTTTTTTATTTTCTGTTGCGAAACTTCTTAAACAAAAAAAAATAAGTGAAATTTTGTGATTAAACATTATAAACATAATATCAAAGACTCACTTATGAAATTATTACGTCACCTCAGTTTATGAACATATTGTTAATAGTTATTTTTTTCTATGTTTTGTTAATCTCTATCCTTGGCTATGGATTGTTTTTTCAAAAAATATTTTTTACACATAATAAAATTAAATCCTTGATATCAGAGCAGTACCTAGGTTTTTATGGGTTGGCTTTTGTCACATTTCTATCGATGCTAACAAATATTTTCGTGCCTCATAATTTTATTCACAATACAATCCTTCATTTATTTGGTTTTTTTTGCGGATGTTATTTTTTTTACAAAGATCAAAAATATAAATATTTTAAATATATTTTTTTTATTTCTTTAGTTGTATTGGCTTCGCTATTTTTATCAAAGTCTAATGAGGATTTTCCTTACTATCATTTGCCATACACAATTTATTTAACAGAAAATAAATTAATTTTTGGGATGGGCCATTTAAATCATGGTTACAACCTTCTTTCCTCTTTACTTAATTTTAATTCAACTCTTAGACTTCCATATATTGAAATGTATTCTTTTCATTTTGTATACTTATATTTTTTAATTTTTTTTAATTTTTTTATTTTAAAAGAAGTTCTTGGTAGAAATAACAATATTTTTATTTGCACACTTTTTTCTATTGCAGCTATTTTTTTCAATCTTTCTTTTACAAGAATTGCTGATTATGGAACAGATAAGCCAGGTCAGCTTCTCATTGTTTTAATAATAATTAAATTATTATCCTTATTTAATGACAAAAACAAAAGTATAGAGACCACACAGCTTATGCCGCTTTTGCCATTGCTGGCCTATACCATTTCGCTAAAAGCATACTTTGTTACTTATATTCTCGTGTTGTTACCTATTTTTATTTTTACAAAAGATTTTATTTATTTTGTAAAAGAAATTTTATTTACTAGAGTTTTTGTATTCTGCCTTCTTTTAATTGCGCTAATGTGTGTGCATTATTTTTTTGCAACGGGCTGCCTGATTGCTCCCATAACAAGCTTATGCTTTGGTGAAATGTTTTCTTGGGCAAGAAGCATTGAAAGCATGAATGGTTTGGCAAGTTGGCTTGAACAGTGGGCTAAGGCGGGGGCTGGTCCTGGATATAGGGTAGAGAACTCGCTGGAATACACAAGAGGTTTTAACTGGGTATCCAATTGGGTAGATAAATATGTGTTTACAAAATTTACGGATCAGATGGGAATATTATTTCTTTCTTTTGTTTTGGTTTTTTGTTCTTTATTTAATTTTACAAAATCGCGTAAATCTTTTTTTTCTAAAAAAATTTTAATTTTTTATTTATCGTTATTGGCAGTATGTTTAATTTGGTTTTTTAAGCATCCCACTCTGAGATATGGTGGGTATTCGATAGTGTTTTTGATGATAGCCGTTCCTGTAGCGCTAATTTTTTCACAATATACATTAAAAAATAATGCTGTAAGAAATTTTAAGGTTTTGCTTATTTTAGTTTTTGTTGTTTTTAATATTAAAAATTTTTCTAGGATAAAAAATGAATTTAATCGAGACGATCTGTACAAATTCTCAAATTTTCCATACTATACTATAAAAAAAATTGAATACACATCTCAAGCAAGTCCCTCGGGATTAACGGTTTACAGCCCAAAATCTATTGCCAATGAATGGAATTATTGCTGGGATATACCGGCCCCATGTGTAATGAGCGCAGACCAGACAATTTTGTCTGAATTTAAAAATGGTTATTTTTTTATTAACAGAAAAATTTCGAAATAATGCTTCAAAGTAATTTAATTCGATTTGCAATCAATTTATTTGATAAATTTGAACAAAAAAAAATAGTTTCATTTTTGAAACAAAAGTTAAACTATCCCATAGTAATTTTTGATGTAGGAGCCCATCATGGGGAAACAATTAAGCTGATGCGCAAAAACTTTGCTATAAAAAGTATTCATTCTTTTGAGGCTAGTCCAAAAAATTATCAAACAATGCTTCAAAAAATTAATAATTTAGAATTAGCGAGAGACGTTTTTGTCAATAATATAGGGCTTGGAGATGAAAAAAAACAATCAAGTATAAATCAAGTAGTTGAAAGTTCATCCTCTACAATAAATGAAATTAACACAAACTCAGATTATTTAAAAAAGAAGAAAAAAATATTAAGTTTTTTCTCTAAAAATAGTTTTTCAGAAAAAATGCCAATTAATATAGATAGGGCTGATAATTATATCCACTCTAATCAAATTGAAAAAATTGATTTATTTAAAATTGACGTTGAAGGCTACGAATACTATGTTTTACTAGGTCTAGGAAATTGTTTTTCAAAAATCAAGCTTATCTATTTCGAGCATCATTATGACGATATGATTATTAAGAATTACAAATTTTCAGATATACATGAACTGTTAATGAAAAATGGATTTGTAAATATTTTTAAAAGTAAAATGATTTTTCGAAAAACTTTTGAATATATTTACTTAAATACCAATCATTAAATAAATAATTTTTGTAAAAAAATAATCTAGAGAGATGTATCTTTGATTGGGGGTAAGATTTTTATAAAGGCTGTGCTGCTCCATTCTTCGTTTCCAATAAATTTTAGTGAGAATATTAGAAAATGTTTGATCTAAATTGCAGAAATGAACTCGTTTTAAAGTTAAATTTTTTTCTACATACTTAATTTTATTTTGTACTTGGAAAAATATTGCTAGTTGAGCATCTATTGCCAAATATTTCCACAAATATGGATTTGAATTTTGATAGAATTCATTTAGCAATTTATGAGAAATTGAAATTGAGCTTGTGCTGATTTTGTCTGGCCAGTTATTTATAAATTTTTTATATAATATATTTTTTTTGTATTTTTTGTACGGTTTTGTATTTATCGTTTTTAATTCATTAAAAATTTTATAATTGTTTAATATAAGCGATTCTGATTTAGCCAACTCCTTTTGCATTAAAAAAATTTTATTCTTATTAAAAATGTCATCCCCATCTAATAAATATATATTCCCAGCGCGAACCACTTTAAGTGCATGGCTAATTTTGTGCAATTGGTCTTGAGTACTAAATTTTTTTAATTTTTTTTTTTTTAAAAAAAATACGTTTTTATATTTCTTAAATTTTTTTTTTAAGATTGATTCATTTTTAAGATAGCTAAAAACTGCAACAACTCTTATGTTTTTAATTCTTTTTTGCATTAGACAAGAATTTATTGCATCAGAAATATAGTGTTCTTGATAGTCAGCTGTAATTATAACTGTATTTTTTGCGTACATAATTATAGGTTCAGATTAAGTATTTAAATTATATTTAACAAATTATCTGAATAATGGAAAATTTAACATTAATAATTCCCGCTAAGTTTGAAAAGGATTCGCTGCCTATTTTTTTAGAGGAAATAAGACATTATAATTGTAAAAAAATGGTGATTTCTGAGCTCAGCGATATAGAAACGATAAACCAAGCAAAAAAATTTAAAGATGTTGAAGTTTTAATACAAAAAAATACAGGCTACGGATCAGCAATTAGGGAGGGTATTGGTAATTCAAAAACTAAGTATTTTTGCATTATTAACGCAGACGGATCAATGAATCCATCTTATTTAGAAAACATGCTTAACGTTTTAGAGGATAAAAATTTAGATTTTTTATTTACAAGCAGATATGCTTTTCCAGGGGGAGGCAGTGAAGACGATAACTTTATTACTTATTTTGGAAATTTTTTTTTCTCAAAATTAGGAAATTTTTTTTTCTCACTAAATATCTCAGATATCTTATTTACATATGTAATGGGAAAAGTAGATGCGTTTAATTCTTTAAATTTAAATTCTAAAGACTTTACTTTGTGTGTTGAATTTCCTATTAAAATAGTTAGATTAAATTTCAAATATCAGGTGATACCATCTTTCGAAAGACGCAGAATTGCAGGGAAAAAAAAAGTTAATGCTTTTAAAGATGGAGCGCTAATATTATATGCAATGATAAAATTATTTATAGAAAAAATAGCAGCAAGTAATAAATGAAAAAAAAAATAGCGCTAATATTCGGCATTACAGGTCAAGACGGATCTTATCTGTCCGATTTTTTACTTAAAAAAGGTTATTCTGTTCATGGTGTCAAAAGAAGGTCTTCGTCAATTAACACTAAAAGAATTGATCATATTTACCAAGATCCACATGTGAAAAATAGAAATTTTATTTTACATTATGGCGACGTAACCGATACACTTTCCGTTTCCTCTATTATCAAAAAAGTTAAACCCAATGAAATTTACAATCTAGCTGCGCAATCTCACGTTGCAGTTTCTTTTGAAGTCCCAGAATATACAGCAAATGCAGACGCATTAGGAGCTTTAAGAATTTTAGAGTCAATTAAATTTCACAAATTAGAAAAAAAGACAAAATTTTATCAAGCGGGAACATCAGAAATGTTTGGAAAAGTCCAGGAAGTTCCACAAACTGAAAAAACAAGATTTTATCCCAGAAGTCCCTACGGAGTGGCAAAATTATATGCTCATTGGATAACAGTAAATTATAGAGAGGCTTATAAAATATTTGCGTGTAATGGAATTTTATTTAATCATGAAAGCCCTGTAAGAGGAGAAACATTTGTAACTCGCAAAATCATTATAGGCTTGTGTAAAATTTTTTTAGGACAGGAAAAAAAACTTTATCTTGGAAATCTAAATGCCAAAAGAGATTGGGGGCACGCAAGAGATTATGTTGAGGGAATGTGGAAAATGTTACAGCAAAAAAAAGCAGATGATTATATTTTGGCAACAGGAAAGCAATGTAGTGTTAAAGAATTCGCGAATCTTGTCATGAGAGAACTCGGCATAAAATATAGCTGGAGAGGCAAGGGATTAAAAGAAAAATGTTTAGACGCTTCTGGTAATATTATAATAGAGTGTGATCCGTCTTACCAAAGACCGTTAGAAGTAGATAATTTGCTTGGCAATGCTGCAAAAGCTAGAAGAATACTAAAATGGAGTCCAAAAACAAATTTAAATATTTTAATAAAAGAAATGGTTGAGCAGGAATTTAAGACTTTGAATGCTTAATAAAAATAGTAAAATTTTTGTAACCGGTCATCGAGGGCTAGTCGGCTCAGCCTTACTGAGAAGATTGAGTTTTTTCGGTTATAATAAAATAATTACACGAACAAGAAAACAGCTGGATTTGAGAAATCAGGGAAAAGTTGAATCTTTTTTTAAAAAAAATAAATTTGATGCAGTTTTTAATGCAGCCGCTACTGTTGGAGGCATTTATGCAAATAGCAAATATAGAGCAGACTTTATTTACGATAATTTGCTAATACAAAGTAACATTATTCATTCATCTTATGAAAATAAAGTTAATAATTTAATTTTTTTAGGTTCTAGCTGTATTTACCCCAGGAATTGCCAGCAGCCTATTAGGGAAGGCTATCTAATGTCCTCAGAACTTGAAAAAACAAATGAGGCATACGCAATTGCAAAAATTGCAGGAATTAAAATGTGCGAAAGCTACAATTTCCAATATGGAACTAATTATAAGTGCCTAATGCCTTGTAATTTGTACGGACCAAACGACAATTATGATTTAAAATCTTCTCATTTTTTACCAGCATTAATATCAAAGACGCATAATGCGATAATTAAAAAAAAAAAATATATTGTGATTTGGGGATCTGGAATACCCAAGAGAGAACTGATGTATTCTGATGATTTGGCTGATGCCTGTATATATTTTGCAAATAAGAAAACCAAAGAAACCTTGATAAATATAGGAACAGGAAAAGAAATGGCAATTATTGATTATGCAAAATTTGTTCTTAGAAAATTAAACATTAATATGTCAATAAAGTTAGATAGATCAAAGCCAGATGGAACTTTAAGAAAAATTTTAGACTGCTCTATTGCTCATAAGTACGGGTGGAAAGCCAAAATAAAATTAGATCAGGGTTTTGATTTGGCTTATTCTGATTTTATCAAAAATTTAAAATGAAAAAATATATTGTAGTAACGGGAGGGGCAGGATTTGTTGGTTCAAATCTTATTGAATATTTAATTTTAAAAACTAACCATCAAATTATAAGTTTAGATAATTATTCATCAGGTAGTAAAAAAAATCATATAAAAAATAAAAAAGTTTTTTATATCAAGGCTGATACCAATGATATTAAGAAAAAATTAGAAAAATATAAAAAACATATATTAGTAATTTTCCATTTTGGAGAGTTTTCAAGAATTCATCAAAGTTTTATTGATACACAAAAATGCTTTTCTTCAAATATTTCAGGAACTTCGGAAGTATTTCATTTTTGTTTAAAAAATAATATAAAAATTATTTATTCCGCAACGTCAGCAAGTCTGGGAAGCAAAGGTGCCGATCAAAACCTATCTCCTTACGCTTTTACAAAGTCAAAAAATTTACATTTATTAGAAAATTTAAAGACATGGTTTAATTTGTCTTTCGAGGCTTTATATTTTTACAATGTTTACGGTCCAAGACAAATCAAAGAAGGATCCATGGCAACTGTAGTGGGAATTTTTGAAAACCAATTTAAAAAAAACATACCCTTGTCCGTAGTCCATCCTGGCACACAAAGTAGGAAATTTACACACATTAATGACACCGTCGAAGGCTGTTACACTGCCTGGAAAAAAAATCAAAATAGGCATTATAGCTTATCTAATTCACGATCTTATCAAATAATAAATATTGCAAAGATGTTTGGTAACAAAATCAAAATGATTCCTAAAAAGCTGGGCGAAAGAAACAAGTCTTCCAATGTTAAAAAAATTGGTAAAATTAAAATTCACAGATTGACCTGCACAAGAAGCTTAAAAAAATATATTATTGATTTCAAAAGAAGTCAGTAGCTTTGCTTGTTAAGACTCCCAGTTAATATGACGGAATAGGTAAGTTCTGCCCTTTTTTTAGCGGCTAATAATAAGAGTTTTTTTCAATATTCTTATGCTTTACATGCTTAATCTTAGTGAGTATAAGACTTGGCCTGGTGATTATTGCGAAGAGGTCATACCCG
>TARA_B110000503_G_scaffold25222_1_pt1 | contig 11690 bp, 12 predicted proteins | sample TARA_B110000503 | Tara Oceans TARA_B110000503 (sample SAMEA4397472) | marine metagenome | biome: Polar Biome; feature: [SRF] surface water layer (ENVO:00010504); material: water (ENVO:00002006), including particulate matter (ENVO:01000060) such as... | depth 5 m
CTATCCATTCCACCTGATAAACTTAATACGGCTTGTTTATTCATTAATATAATTTTTAAACTTATTTATGTTAAATATAATTAGTTTTTCTTTAGCATCCAAATTTTCATTAAAAAATTCCTCAATTTTTTCTTTAGGTTTTTCAATAGATGTGATGTTTTCATCATAAGATACTCCTTTACATCCCCACACAACAGGATTACTTGTGTCTAGTGTTTTGATAAACTCATATCCTTTACCATAGTACTTAAATTCATCTGGAACAGCACATCCTAACAAATGATGATGAATGTGATTATCTATAATCTTTTTTTTCTTTAATTGATTGATAAAATATATTCTTCCCATCATTTTAGATATTGATATGTTTTCATGTGGAAAAAAGTCTTGATATGCTGTTGAACTGTGGTTAAATGCTATAGCTTCTACTCCTAAATCTACATATTGACCATATAGTAAAGAACCAATTTTGTAGTCTGTACATTGTATTACAGCCATTAATTTAGTATTTTCAGGCAGTATTTCTTTCATATTTGTCCAACGTTTAGCATTTCGTAAACTTAAAAGAGCATCATTCCACACATCAGGTATTACAAAAATGTCTGGTTGAAGTTCATTAACAAATTCAATTAATTGTTTTTCTGTAAATGAGTCACCTTCAAATAAGCCATTGTCAGCAATGATAAATCTACCTGCTGCTTTAGCGTCTAAATAATGTTGTTTGTACTGTTCAGATTTAAACCAATATGTTGGCAAACAGAAATCATAATCATTCCATTCTTTTCCTTTGTTTAAAAAACATAATGGAAGCTCATGTGATACTTTTATCATAACTTTTATTTTGTATAAATATATTAAATGTATTTTTAAAAGCCAAGTTAATATGTTTTAATGTCATCTTCTTCTTTTCTATTTGATTTAAAAATAGGAGGAATAAATTGACGCCAAGGCTTTTGAGGTAAAGGAAGCACAACAACTGGCTCAACTACAACTGGCTTTATTTCAATTGGTTTTACTTCAAATGGAGCTGCTTCATTGTACATTGCTAACTGTTGAGGCATTTTTGCTTTGTTAAAGGCATTGTTAGCTGCTATAATTAAACTTACTGCTAATGGATCAAACACAAATATAATAACTAAAATAAACCAGTTTATAATTCTATCCATTGGAATGTCTAGTAGTTTACTAATGTATTTTAAAGGACCTAATTCACCTGATGTTTCAGCTTTAGATTGAAATTCAAGTATTTGAGACTCTAAACTAAATATACTGTCACTTACTGTGTTGATTTTAACATCAAGTGTTGAGTCTTTTTTAAGGGTGCTTTCCAGTTGTTTTTCAAATGCTTTTCTGTTGCCACTGTTTGCTACATTAAGAATTTGGCCTGTTTCTTTATCTTTATATTGAGTGATGCTTCCAATTGATAAGGCTTGTCTTAGTTCTGAGGTACTTTTAGCTGTTTCTACTTTTTCTTTAGAGTAGGATTCTTTAGTTTCTAAGTATCTTATTTTTTTAGATTCTAAAGCAGCAATTCGTTTTTCTACAACAATGTTTTTTGAAGCGGTTTGTTCATAGGCTGAACTTAAAAAACCATAAATGCCTGCAGATGTAATTAGAATTAACACAAGTACAGCTATTGTTAAGTATGTTTTTAGTAAAATGTTTGTTTTTGTCCAGTATTGGTAAAGATAAGAGGCAATTACCAATTTAGCTAATTCTAAAGATGCTGCCATTATTATAACTGCAAAACTAGCTCCTATAAATAATTTTGACAAACCTGTTACTGAGTAAAAAGCAGCAGTAGCACTCACGGCTAATGCCGAGAATGCTATCAATGTTGGAAATAAGTATTTTTTCATTTATTATATAATAATATTTCTTTTTTTTCAAGATTAAAACTTACATTCCATTTATTCTTATCTAAATATTTGTTTAAAAGTAACTGGAATAGTCTAAATCTAATTTCATCATTAGGTCTAATTAAAAATTGATCATAATTGGGTAAAAATTTATTAATGATATTAGACATGTGAGTATTCATAGTTTTAGGAGTTATGTCTTTAGGAGTATCCATTGTGATATTTCCTTCAGGTTCAGCCCAATATAGCTTTATTTCAATAAATCCATTATTTAATTTACCTTTTGTAATGTTTAATCTATCTTTATCATCTTTAAATTCTACATTAAAAGGAATTTCATTAGTTATAGAATAAGTATCTTCTAAATTGTAGTTAAATTCAGCTAATAATTCATTTTCACGTAATGTAATCCAAGAAAAATCTCCAGAACCTTGTAAAGTTTGGATTTCTTCCTTAATTAATTTTCTTAATTGTGATTTTTTCATATTTTAAAATCGATCGTCTATTCCTGGCATTATTATTACTCCTGGATCTTTTTCTCCTCTTGAGTTAAGTACTTTTGCTTGTATAGTAATGTCAAAAGCACTTCCATTAATTTTTGTTCTGCCTCCTTGTTTAAGCATTTTCTTAAAGAAATTTATTTGTGACTCAGTCCAGTCAACACTTAAGTCAATAATTTCTTGTTTTTCTACTTCTTTACCATTTAAAGTAATAGTGACACCTTTACGGATTGATTGTGGTTTTAACGACATATCTTTTTTATTTTAAATATATGTTAAAGGATTTTGTAAGCCTAATAAATCATATTTATTTTTTCTTTTATAGAAATAGCGTTTGGTGGAATGCCCTGATATGTCCATATTCCCTCACCTATCCAAAAATTTAAATCTTCAAAAAAAACAATGTCATTTAATTTAGAAACATCTATTTCCAATAAATACATATCTTTTACTTTATCTTTATAAGGATAATCTTGTAATAATCTAAAAGATATTTCAGTTATATCTCCTCCAAAACTTTCTAGATTATTTATATTTTTTAATAGATAAACTCTTTCAGGGTGGTCAGAAATTTTCATTTGGTTTTTAGGAGTTAAACCATTTGTTCTAATTTTAGGCCATTTTATATCTGGAGTAATATGATATAAATATTTTTCATTTATTTCTATTTCTTTATTTTCATATTTAGGTTCATAAATTATAGATATGTTTTTGAATCCAAAAAACTTGATAATATTATTTGAATATTTCCCTCCATTTTTTGTATCAATAAAAGAAGGATACCATCCAAATTTATCCATGAAGTCATTAACTTTTTTAATATCATTTTCTAATTTATCTTTAAAGGTTAATTTTATTTTTATTATTTCATTATCACGTCTAATAAAATCTACATAAACAATATCTCCTAATTGTTTTTGTATTTGAGATGTTGTTTTTATTGGATTTATTGTATATAGAAACTCTGTTATTAATTGTTCTTCTAAAATCTTTTTATAAGCAGCAGGTATGAGATGGTCAGCCCATACTTTGAGGGAGGGGTATTCATTTTTTAATTCTTTTATAGTTTTTAATTTTCTACCCATGGTTATAAATATTAAGCAATTTCACATCCTCCTGAAGAACAGGCCAGTTCATCTTGTCTTGCTGTATTGTCTATCATTTCAACAACTTTACTTAAGTCAATTTCATGTAGTTGTTTTACCATTTCTTCAAATTGTTCTTTTGTAATATCTTCAAAAGGCGCTTGAGTGTATGTGTGGTCTGAATAGGGTAAAAAAGACAATGCTGTGAAATATTCTCTATTGTTGTACACCCATTCACCAATGTTGTCCCACTCATCATTTTTAATAGTGACAGTAGCTGAAACGTTGTGTTGGTTTGCACCTTTTCTATAACCTGGCTTTATCCATTTTTGATTTATTAACTTTATTCTTTCCAATAAGTCAACAGCAGATTCATTTTTTCTTGTAATAGCGCCTTCAGGTGCTTGCTGAGGTATTTTTACAATGGATTGAATTGTTGGTTTGAAAAAATCATCTTCTAACAATTCTGGATGGTGAATGTTTAAGTATGTGTATAAGGCTTCATTTTTACCTAAACGAATTCTACGAATGTAATATTCACTATGCCAAGCATGAATGCCACTTGATGTTCCTAACACTAAAGACGTTGTTCCTGATGGTTTAACTGTGGTTACACGAGCTGCTTTGTTGATTCCTATAATGTTTGCTACTCTTTCATTTTCTTCACAAGCCACTTTAGCTGCTTCTTTCATGTTAAGTTTTAACACTGCTCCTGATGCTATGCCTGTCATTCCTATTCCTAATAGTGCTTCTTTTTCTGTTGTTTTTTTCCAAACATCTCTTAAATAGTGAAAGTCAGTGTAAGATGCTTGTAAAGTTCCTATAAATGAAGCAGCTTTTGACCTTGCGTTAAATTCTTCTTGAGTTTCAATGTCAGAAGCATTTATTTCACAAAGATTACAAAACTGATTAGCTTTTAAGTTTATTTCAGCACATGGATTAGTACCTGCGTCTTTATCATTTGTAAAGATAAAACCTGGTTCTCCACTGTTGCTTAACTCAATTTTTTTCCACAAATTTAAAAATGTTTCTTTGTCTATTTTACTGCGAAGTAAAACTGCTGAATTGTTTGCTCTGCCTCTTTGAGGATTTTCCTCCCACCAATTTCCAAATTTACAAGTCAACATGTCTTCATCATCTAGGTCAAATAAAGCAATTAAAGCTGCTCTTCTAATTCCTCCTGACAGTACAGCATCTGCTAAGTGGCAAATGATGTCATGGCATTCTACAGATGTTAATTTTTCTCCATCATTTTTACGATCTAGTATTACTTGAACATGAGTTAAAGCTACTTTTAATGGTTCTGGTCCTGGAGCTTTTCCTCCTACAGTAATCAAATGTGCTCCTTTAGGTCTAATGTCTCTAAAGTCAAATTTAGGACAAGAATTGATAAGTCCAAAGTAAGATTTAATCAACATTCTAACTGCGTCAGCCCATCCTTCAATGCTGTCTCCAACTAAATATCTTTTAGATTTTAGTGGTTTTCTAATGTCAGGTAAATTTTCTACATGATGTGTTTGCACTGAATATCCTACTCCACAGCCTGAAAGTAACAAAAACATAATTTCAGAAAATGATCTGTGATCATCTATTGGTAAGTAAGAACAGTTAAATATTCTTGAATTGTTTATTTCAATTGGTTTACCTGCAAATTGTAAACTACGCATTGAGGGCAACACTTTTTTATCATAAACATATTTATATGCTTCTTTTATTTCCTTTTTTAAATTAGGAAATTTTTTCATGTGCATATTTTTATTTCTGCTTACTAATTCTTCCCATGTTTCTCTTCTTTCTAACTCAGGAGAATATTTAGCGTATTTTAAATGGGTGGTGATTTCTGATAAAATCTGCGATTCTTTGTTCATGAATTGTTTGTGTTTTTAAAGTTAATATCTTTTATTTTTTCTATTGCTTGTGGAGGAATGTTGTTTAAAGTATAATATCCGTGTGTGTAGTTAGGATCTTGATATAGTCTTAAATAATCTCCAGGAATTTGATTTGTGATAATTTTTAGTAAAACCCAACTGTCAATTCCTTCTATTCTATAAAATTTAGAGGCTAAAGTAGATATGTTTGTTTCATCTTTTCCTAAATATACTCTTTCAGGATGAAATGCTTTTTTAGATCTTGATTTAGGTACTAATCCTATTTTTTGTATTTTTTCCCAATTTCTTAAAGGAGCAATATGATATAAAAACTCAGGGATTTTATTTACTTTTTGGTCAAATTTTGCTTCACACGATAGATGAATAGAAATAGTTTTAGAATTTTGAAAATAATTTTTAACTATTTTTTCATCATATTTATCTTCTATTTTACTATCATTTTCAAAAATTTTCATATAAGAAATAAAATATCCTAAATTGTTTAGTAAAGGTAATAATTTTTCAAAATATTCTAATTTTATTCCATCATTAATTTTTACAATTTCTATGAAAAAATCTTTATTTTTTTCTCCAAATTTAAAAATCCAATTAGGAAATTGTTTTTTCAAAATATAAATTGTTTCTCCTATAGGGGTCGTTTTAATTAAACCTTCTTTAATATTTAAATCATATTCTTCTTTATATATCTCTAATAATATATTTAATAGTTTCATAATATTTTATTTATTTAACTCAAAAAATTGTTTACTTAAATATTCACGGTCAAAATTGTCTATGTTTGAGCCAAAATTTGATGCTTTTACTTTGTCATTACTTATTAATTCTTCCTCTTCATCTTCTCCTAATTCACCTGTAATTTCCATGTGACCTGTAGATGTGTCTATTTTGGCGTTAAATGTCATGCCATCTGCTCCATATCTATTTTTCATAATGTGAAATCTACCTGTTCCATTAAGTTTATCTTTCTTTTGTCTTGACAAAGACATTGCAAAATCTGCGATCATTATTTTATCGTAAGATCCTGCCGCTTTATCTCCTTCAATAATACTATCTTTTGCACCTGCTCTGTTGACCTGCGATACACTCCATATGGGTAATTTTAATTCACGAGCTAGTCCTTTTGTGCTCATATAAATATCATCTATTTCATCTTTACGTTCACGATTTGTTCTTTTTGATGAAAGAAGATCAACATAATCAATAACTATTAAGTCTGGTTTAAAGTCTAAGTCAATGCATTTTTTAATGTGGCTTTCTATTGTAGACAATGATGCTTTGCCCATTGGATATTCTTTAATGATTAAATTTCCTGGCAAGTCAGATGTTACTTCTCCTACTTTTTCTTTGCTGTGTTTTAACTTGTCAACAGGTATTTCTGTAAAGAATGCGTCATATCGTCTTCCTATGTATCCTTCACCTAATTCTAATGTGTAGTGTATAACGTTAAAGCCACATTTTACTGCGTGTGCTCCTATAGCAATTAAGCTCCATGATTTTCCTCCACCTGGATTGCCAAATATTAAGCCGAAGTCACCTTCACCTAAACCTCCTTGCAACACTTCATTGAATTTATTCCAAGGTGTTGGAATTGGTGTTCTGTCTTCTTCTCTATAACGTGACTCAGTGTCTTTATTGTATTCATGACCAATGTTTTTATCTTGGCCTGATCTTAAAGCACTGTCTACTAATGTTCTAATAGAATCATAGTCTCCTGCTTTTAATAAGTCAACTGAGTTCAATAGTGCTTTTTTTAACTGTTGATTTTTACAAAAATTAGCAAATTCTTGCTTAATGTATGTTAAGTCACTTTCATCTGATGAGCGATATGCTTCTTTTAACTGTTCTTTAATTGAAAGTTGAAGTACTTCATTTTCAATCTTTTTCATTTCTACTTTCAAAACATCCATTGTAGGATTTGTGTGAAACTTTTGATAGTATTTTAACACTTCACCTACAATCCATTTATGTGCTGTGTTGTTGAAGTATTCTTCTGTTAAAACATCATTTATGTTTTGTAAAAATGGTTTGTCAGTTAATAATGCTGACAGTACTTTAATTTGGAATGAAATTCCATAACTTTCTATGCTTGATAGGGTCATAACTTATTTTTTTGCTTTATTGTATCTATTGATTGGACTCCAAATGTCTTTTATCCAGTAGTCCACATTTTTTAACACATTTCCCAATCCATCTTTATGATAAAATTTAAGAAATGTTTCTACATTTAATTCATACGGAGATTCTTTAACATGATCTAATATATAATCCTTTTCTTGGTCATCCAACATAGGATTACTTAAATCCATAATCTTGTAAGCCTTTCTTAAGTTGTCAAAATTTTCTAATGCCCTACAGTATATAATGTGTTCTTTAAATCTCTCAGCACATATTTTATAAATGTCATCTAATGTTAAGTTATTTTCTCCTAACATTTCAGGAAACAACTTGTCAAATTTTCCTTTTCCTAGTCCTTTTACTCCTCCTACTTTGTCAGAACTGTCTCCCATTAGTGTTTTATATAAAAGAAAGTTAAAAGGATAAACACCATATTTTTCTTTTACTACTTTAGGCGTAACAAATTCTTTTTCTACAGATCTGTACATAGTAATGTTTTCATCTACTAGTTGAAGAAAGTCATTGTCTGCTGACACTATAAATGTTTTGTTTTTCTTATTTTGAGTAAGATTTTTACTTAAAAACGCTATAATGTCATCTGCTTCAACTCCATCTAGTGATAAGATTTTAACAGGCAAGCATTGTAAATAGTGAATAAGATGAATGATTTGATCTGTTTTAGACTCATTTTCTTTTTCTTGAGATGAGAAAGATACTTTATTAACTCGCAGTACATTTCTTCCTGACTTATATTCTGGAAGTAAGTTTTTTCTGTTTATAGAAGAACCTACTCCATCAAATACAATGTAAATTGATGTTGGTTTGAGTTGTTTTGCTAATGAACCTAATGAACGTAAAAATCCTCCTAAGCCTCCTATGTGAGTACCTTCTGGATTTATGTAGTTTAACACTGCAAAATTTCTTAAAAAAAGATTTAAACCATCTATAATTAGAATTCTTTCTCCTTCATCAAAAGACGGCATGTCATCCTCCTTAATGTCATTAAGAAGTTTAAGTAAATTTTCTTTGTCCATAACTAGTCCTCAGATTCTACAATGTCAGAAACATCTACTTTTTCATTCCACTCACTGTTGTCTTCAATAGTTTTATAGTTTCCTTCTCCTAAAATGTTTGCCCATTCATGTGAATGTTCTTTTTTATATTTAGTGATGTCTTTAGGATCATCTGGAATAAAACCATGTACTGTGCTTATTACTGTGTTTTTAGTGGTAATTCCATTTACGTGGTTTTTGTCACAGGCCACTTTAGTTCTTAAAGCGAATTCAACATCTTTTCCATCTTTTTGTGCTTTAATTTTTGACGTTCCACTGTTAGTAACATTTCCAAAAGTTAAACATATTGAAGCATCATAAAAGAATGTGTTGCCACCTTTATTAGTCATTCTAGGTTGACTAAACACATTTTCTGCTGGTGCTACTCCTGTTTTATTGATAATCAAGAATGTGTTTGTGTATTTGCTTTCTTCTTTTCTTGACAATACAACTCTTTGATTGATAAAATTTCCAAATTGAGTAGCTATTGCTCCTGCGTTCCACATTGGATTGTTTTTACCTTGGTCAATGCTTAGTCTACATGGTATAGAACCTACTGAGTCCCATAAAAATAGTAAATCGTATGGTAAATTTCCTTTGTCCTGTTCATTTAACATGTCTAACATAAATTCTGCTACATCTTCAATTGAGTTGAGTTTTCCTCTGTCTCTGTATATAAAGAATCCATCATAATCTACAGTTTTTCCTTCTGCGTCTTTAATTTCATTCATTTCAAATCCCATCATTTTCCAATGTTCCCAACTGTGTTTCATTTCTGTAATCATTAAAACAGGCAACACACCCATTTTTTGAGCAGATACTACAGTCTCTATAGACGTGGTGGTTTTTCCTGTGTTGCTACCACCACGTACTATGTTGATGTGACCCATAGCTATTCCTGGAATGGACAAAGCATCTTGCATTGCTTTTGAAAAGGGAATCCATTTTTGTTCTTTGAACTTTACATTTCCACTTAATAGTTTTTTTTCTTTAAATTTATTAAGATCAAATTTACCTTTAAGCTCTTTAGAGACTGCTTCCATTAACGAAACTTCCTCGTTTGATTTTTTAGCCATGTTTTATTTTTAATTTAGAAAGGTGAATTATTTTCTTCTTCTTCAAACAAAGCGTCAAATTTATCTGCTTTAGATGATTTTGGAGGTGTTTTTAATGTGTAGTTTGATTCTTTTTTAGGAGCGACTTTAGCAACTACTTCTTCTTCATCTTTCCAAGGCAAATCATTTACTTGTGTTTTAACTTCTTCTTCCTCTACTTCATTTGCATCTTCTGGATTTAAAAAGTTTTGAAGAATTTCCTTTAATTTGTCAAACTCATGTTTACGTTGAAGTTCTAAAATGTCTGGCTGTTCAGCTAACCATGTTTTGATAATTGTTTTATCTGTGCCTAGTACTGATGTTTTAGGTTTGATGCGAATAGATGATTTTAAGCCTTGACGACCACCAATGTCTCCTGTTACTGTTTCTAAAGTGAAATCACGACCTTCATTTATGTCTGTGTAGTCACCATAGTCTTCATCATCTGCAATGCCTAACAGTTGCATGTAAATTTCTTTACCAAATTCCCACAAACGAACGCCTTTGTCTTCTTCTCCACGTACAATAATAGGAGCAAACACTCTCATTTTTGGTTCAAGTTTTTTACTTAACTTCCAATTTTCTTTGTCGCTTGTTGTGCGAAGTTGTTTTACAAATTCTACAATTGGATCTTTGTCTCCCCAATTTGTTAAAGCGTAAATGGGAAATTTTGAAATACCGTAGTGTACAAATACTTCTTTAAATGGGTTTTGTTTGTCTAAAATAGACGGTACGATTCTGATTTGGAATTTGCCTTCTGTTTTGGGCTTCCACAATGACTTGGTGTAGTCAACTTTTTCTTTGCTTTTTCCTTGCGACTGTAGCGCATTAAGCTTACTTTTGATTGAGTTTAAATCCATCTTGTTTTTATTTATTGATTATTAATTTACTTAAATATACTACTTTTTTATTATTAGGCCAAATTAGCTTTTAAAGCTTTGAACATGCCTTTCCTTTTGTAGTGTTGAACTAGTATTGTGAATCTGTTTATTATAAACCTAATTTTTTTAATTTTCTTTTAGTTAGAGCATCTTCAATTTCATCTGAAGAAGCATTTATTGGTTTATAAGATTCATATTTATAATCTATTTGATCTCCGTTTGTATTTTTATGATATGTAGTAAAAGTAGTTGGATTTTTACCATATATTTTAGAAGTAATATAAATAATATTTACTTCTTGTCCATCTCTCCACCCTAAATTAACATCATATGGGACTTCTAATATATCATTAACAAATATTTTTAAAGAATCTGTATGTTCATTGTATGCTTTTTCCCAAGCTTTATTAATTATTTCAGGTTCTAATTTAGGTTGTTTTATATATTCTATATATTCATACCTATTCATTTCATATTTAGTATATGTATTACCCATTGAAGTCCATCTGTCTCCATTGTTGTCCCAATATATACTTTTAGATTCTTGACCTATTAGTGTTATAGTATTTCCTTTATTATCTTTTACTTTTTTAGGAGAAGATAATAATTTTTCCTCATTATTTTGGGGTTTTAAAGGATCTAAATTATCATTTACTCCTTCGTTAATTTCTTTTAATAAATCTATCAATCTTATCATGATTATAAATATTGAGAAATATATTCTATAAAATTTATAGGTATATTATATTTTTCAAGTTCTTTTTTTTCTATATTATTTAATGGTCTATCTTTTTGAAAATTATAATTAATAACATCTATTTGTTTTATATAAGGTAAAATAAATATTTTATCATTATATTTTTCAACAGGTATTATAACTTCCGCTTCAAAACTTTTATCTGATTTTTTAAAAATATTAGGATTTCTTTTAAAAAGATAATCATCAAATTTTGTTTCTGGAGATGTTTGGGCGTATGGAATTATTTTGTATTTATTTGATAATTTGTCTCCGTCTATTGTTATTTTAACATCACGTTTTTCATTGTCTAAAGTTGCTAAATTTTTATTTCTAGTAAATGAAATATATTTTCTTTCTTTAGACGGAATTAATATTTTTGATTTTAGGATTTCTTTTAAATTAACTATTGAGGTAAAATGGTATAAGTCACCTACCTGCTTTCCCTCGTTAATTTCTTTTAATAAATCTACCAATTT
>TARA_B110000503_G_scaffold10661_1_pt1 | contig 11683 bp, 6 predicted proteins | sample TARA_B110000503 | Tara Oceans TARA_B110000503 (sample SAMEA4397472) | marine metagenome | biome: Polar Biome; feature: [SRF] surface water layer (ENVO:00010504); material: water (ENVO:00002006), including particulate matter (ENVO:01000060) such as... | depth 5 m
ACTTGCAACTAGCAAATGGGATGTAAATAATGGTGTATCCAATCCAGCGTCCTCCATGATGATTAGACGCTCTCGTTTAAAATTTGATGGTGTTGCATATTCTCCAAAATTAAAATATAAAGTAGAGCTAGGGCTGTCTAATAAAGATCAATCAGGGGCTTCAAAATACACAAGTAATGCACCAAGATATATTTTAGATGCCGTCTTAAAGTGGAATTTCTCTGGAAACTTTGTCTTATGGTTTGGTCAAACCAAACTACCAGGAAACAGGGAGCGTGTGATATCCTCTGCGAACCTTCAACAGGTAGATCGTTCTCTACTAAACAGCAGGTTTACAATTGATAGAGATATGGGTGTGCAATTAAGACATCACTTTAAACTTACAGATCGCTTCTTAATAAAGGAAATATTTTCTATAGCCCAAGGTGAAGGAAGAAATATTACAACTGGAAATCTTGGCGGACATCAATATACCTCAAGAATAGAACTTTTTCCTTTTGGGGACTTTACCGGCAAAGGAGACTACAAAGGAGGTGACTTAAAGTTTGAGCCTTCTCCAAAACTATCGCTAGGGTTTGCATACGATTTCAATAAGAATGCCTCGAAAACACGAAGTAACCAGGGAACTTATATGACCAATGATACTGGTTTTTATTCAACAAATATTTCTACTTTGTTTTTAGATGCAATGTACAAGCATAATGGGTTTTCTTTAATGGCAGAATACGCAAATAGAACTGCGGGTGATGCATTTGCAAAAAATTCTGACGGTTCGTTAACTGGGGACGAAGTGCAAGTTGGTACTGGTTTAAATCTACAAACTGGATATTTAATATCTAAAACACTAGAAATTTCTGGGCGGTACACAAATATTTCTTTAGACAAAAACATAACAGGAAAAGATGCTGAAAACCAATATACTTTGGGCTTATCTAAGTATATTTCAGGACATCAATTAAAAGTACAAACAGACCTCAGCTATACAGATATTGGTTTCAAAACAAATCAACTACTCTATAGACTGCAAGTAGACATTCATTTTTAACCAGTATAAAATAACGTAAGCATAACATTTAATTTTTTTTATGTTTGTAAATTCGCAAAACTTAATTTAATCAATCAAAATGGGAGATCCATATATTTTAATGTTAGTCGCTTTGGCTGTTTTAGCTATTGTAGATTTAGTCGTAGGAGTGAGTAACGATGCTGTAAACTTTTTAAACTCAGCAATTGGCTCAAAAGCAATATCCGTAAGAAATATTATGATCATTGCCAGTTTAGGAGTGTTCTTTGGAGCAATTACCTCTAGTGGAATGATGGAAGTAGCACGGAAAGGAATTTTTAACCCGAGCATGTTCATGTTCCAAGACATCATGTTCATTTTTATGGCGGTAATGATTACAGACATCCTTCTACTGGATATCTTTAACTCATTAGGAATGCCAACCTCGACCACGGTTTCTATTGTATTTGAGTTATTAGGAGCTGCAGTTTGTATTTCTTTGATCAAAATATCAGCAAATGATGCCCAATCTTTTAATGATATTTGGAGTTATATCAACCACGAAACGGCTACTAAAATAATTTTTGGAATCCTACTCTCTGTTGTTGTCGCATTTTCCGTAGGAGCCATTGTCCAATTTACCTCTAGGATGATTTACTCTTTCAATTTTGAAAAAAGAGCTACGTATATAAGTGCCTTATTTGGTGGATTTGCAATTACAGCAATCACCTATTTTATAATTATAAAAGGAATGAAAGGAACTCCTTTTTACGGCAATGTAAAAGGTTTAATTGAAGGAAATACCATCGCAATTATAGCGGGAAGTTTTGTTATTTGGTCCATTATTTCTCAGATTTTAATCTCTGCTTTTAAAATAAATGTTTTAAAATTAATTATTGGAATCGGTACCTTTTCTTTAGCAATGGCTTTCTCCGGAAATGACTTGGTAAACTTTGTGGGTGTACCGATTGCTGCTTGGAATTCTTATCAGGCCTTAAATAACCCTTTAATAAATACCCTAGGCTTAAGTGCAGATGCATTTTCCATGGGCGTTTTAGCTAAAAAAGTGCCCTCTAATATTTGGTTATTATTAGTAGCTGGTGCAATTATGGTGGTTACGTTGTGGACTTCTAGTAAAGCTCAAAATGTAATAAAAACAGGTATTGATCTCTCTCGACAGGGAGAAGGACATGAAAAATTTCAACCCAATCCGTTGTCAAGAGTTGTCGTAAGAACTGCCATGACTATCAATAAAGGAATCAGTTTTATTTTTCCAAAAGCAATGTTAAATTTTGTAGACTCTAAATTTCAAAAACCTGTTATAGAATTACCGAAAGACAAAACCTACGAACTGCCTGCATTTGATATGGTAAGAGCTTCTGTAAACTTAATTGTTGCAGGAATTTTAATATCGATTGCAACTTCAATGAAATTGCCATTATCTACAACTTATGTGACTTTCATGGTGGCAATGGGAACTTCCTTAGCCGACAGAGCTTGGGGACGTGAAAGTGCTGTCTATAGAGTTGCAGGAGTAATTAATGTTATTGGTGGTTGGTTTTTAACCGCAATTACCGCTTTCTTAGCCGCAGCTTTAGTTGCATACTTAATTAGCTGGGATATGGTGATGATTCCAATTTTATTAGCAGTGGTAGCACTCTTAATTGGAAGAAACACGGTACTTCATAGAAAAAAATCCAAAGAAGTTAAAAAACAAGAATACATAGAAAGAGCAGAATCAATTACTATTAATGGGGTTATTGAAGAAAGTGCTGATCATATTTCTGGCGTTGCGAATAGAGTAAATAAATTATATACCAATGTGGTAGATGATTTGGCAAGGCACGATTTAAATAAGCTGCGCAAAACAGACAAACATGTTGGTAAATTAAATGATGAAATTGACTCCTTAAAAGATGGTGTTTTCTATTTCATTAAATCCTTAGATGAAACCTCTGTACAAGCTAGTAGATTTTATATTATGGTTTTAGGCTATTTACAAGATGTAGCACAATCTATTAGTTATATTTCTAGAGCGAGTTACAAGCACGTAAACAACAATCATAAAAATCTAAAAAAAGGACAATTAAACGACCTGAAACAAATAGATGAAGAGTTGTCTGATTTATTAGTGAAAGTTGCGGGTGTTTTTGAAAAAAGAACCTTTGATAGTTTGGGTGAGATTCTAATTGAAAAGCAAGAGCTGTTTAAAAACGTTTCCCTTTCTATAGAGAATCAAGTTGCTAGAATTAGAACAGATGAAACAAGTCCTAAGAACACAACGCTTTATTTTAGTTTGTTACTAGAGACTAAAGATTTGATTTCTGCTTTAATGAATCTTTTAAATACGTACGAAGAATTCTACTTAAGTACAAAACAAAATAATTAGTAGATAGCAAATACCTGCTTTTAAAAAACCATGATTCGCTTCATGGTTTTTTTTGCTTAAAACCAAAAGCCTAAGTTAAATAACCAAAAGCCTTTCTTATTGTCAGGTGTCCAGCTATACTTTAACTCTATGGGGCCAACAATAGAGTTATAGCTATACCCCACAGCATACCCAGATTTGATATTGTCAAATAATTGCAGGTCTTTAAAAACATTATCTTCTAGTCTTGCATAGTTTGCTATCAGTGAAAAATAATGCGCAGTACCTACCTTGTACCTTAGATCGAATTGCGACTTTATAAATGAATTGTTAGACAAGGTCGAAAACTCATATCCATAAAAAGAAATAAAAGTATTTATATAGTTTTGATTGTATCCGCCAAGATAAAAATCAAATAGATTGGACGCTGAGCTCTCAACAGTAAAACCTGCTTCATTCGTGTTTTGAAAGGTAAGTCTATTTGCAAATGTAGCGGCAAAACCTACAGTACCAAACGCCTGAGAAAACATTTTAAATCGGTCATTATTACTGAAGGAGGCCGCATACCATTTAAAATTTAAGTCTGCAAAATAACCTTTGGTCGGGAAATACTTTTTATTATATGTATCTAACTTCAAATACCCAAAAGCACTCAAATAGTTACTTTCATCTATAACCGTTATGGGCGCTGTAGAAGAAGCTAAAGTTGCTGTAGAGGCTTTAATCCATTTGTGCTCTACTCCCAAACCTAAAGCAAATTTCCTACTATATGTTGTTTGGAAAAAGGCTTGATTGGTAATGTCTGAATAACTTAGATTACTACTATTTACATTCGACAAGTCAGAAGCTTGATTAAACTTTGAGTTGCTTTTAAAATGATTGTATCTTGACCTAAAGCCATAGCTGATATAAAACCCATTGTCTACAAAATAATTTAAATTATACCTTATGTTGTCTCCTAAAATCACATCTACAGAAAACAAATCGTTCTTTTTAAAGAGATGCTTCTGACTATACGTTGCCAAAACACTAGATTTATATAATAAATCATAATGGACTCCTAATTTTAAATTTGCCTTTTCCTTGGCTTCTTTTAGCTTAAAATCTAATAAATAACTACCCTTTCCTTTTTCTCTTAAATGATATTCAATGCGGTTGTAGTTTCTTGTTGCCGACAGGGAATGAATTTTTGAAGTAACCTCTTTCCTAGAAAGACTGTCCCCTGCTTTCATTTTTAGTTTTCCCAAAACATAGGCCCTCGTGTAATTCTGGATTCCTTGAACACCAATATCCGATATCAACATTTTTTCTATGGGAAATCGTTTTATTTTTCTCAGCTTTTTTTCAGCTTGCTTTCCAGCAAGTTCTTCAAAAATAGCTGTGTATTTTTTTGCCTCTTCTACTCCTTCCTCTAAAATTTTAATTTTCTCATCAAAATCAACTACCGAATATTGATATATTTCTGGATGGATATACACATCTAATTTTTTTATTTCTGCATCTGTTTTACGATACATTGGGTAACTCATAATTTGATTGAGCAATGCAACAACAGAGTTCAATTTTTCTTTTTGAAATAGTTTTCCCTCTACGTTTACCCCAATAACAATGTCCATCCCTTTCCCCTTCATAAGACTTACAGGAAAATTATTTGCAATCCCTCCGTCTGTTAATAGTTTCCCGTCAATTTCTATTGGATTTAAGAGTGATGGAAAAGAACTAGTTGCTCTTAAGGCCAAAGGTAAAGAGCCTTCTTCTAATAGCACAGGAGCGCCATTTTCTAAGTCGGTAGCAATACAAAAAAAAGGAATTGGAAGTTTAGAAAAATCTTGATGGGGTTTCGCAGTATCAAGTAATTCCGACAAGAAATTTAACACGTTCTGTCCTTTAGAAATTGCTCTTGGAAGTCCGATTTTACCTTTATTTACTGGGAGCGTAAAAACTGTTTTCTCTCCAAATTCTTTCTCAAAAAAAGTTTCTGCTTTTCTTGGTAACTTATCTCTTAGTAATGCTAAAAAGTCAGTATCTAGCATCATCTGTTCTATTTGATTCCCAGAATAACCAACAGCATACAGACCACCAATAATACCACCCATACTTGTACCCCCAATATAATCTATCTGCAAACCTGCTTTATCAATTTCCTTTAAAACACCTATATGTGCAAATCCTTTTGCACCACCCCCACTTAAAACCAATCCTACTTTAGGTTGTTTCTTTTGTGATGAGAGACCTAGGGAAAAAAGAAAAAGGAGAAAAGCTACTTTAAACTTCATACTGGTTTTTTATGATAATAATCATGAATTTTCATTGCTCTAGCGTGTCCAACCTCGGCCTTTAAATCTTCTAAAGAAGCCTCTTTAACGCGCTTTGCTGACTTAAATTTACGTAATAACGTTGTAATTGTCTGTACACCAACATTCGGAATTTGTTCTAACTCAGATTTCACCGCTGTTTTACTGCGCTTATTTCTATGAAATGTAATTCCAAACCGGTGTGCTTCATTTCTTAAATATTGGGTAATCTTTAAAGTTTCTGATTTTTTATCTAAATATAATGGAATCGGATCTTCTGGATAATAAATTTCTTCGAGTCTTTTTGCAATTCCAATAATGGCTATTTTACCCCGCAGACCTAAAAGTTCTAAACTCTTTAAACCAGAGGATAGCTGTCCTTTTCCACCGTCTACAATGATTAATTGGGGCAGTGGTTGCTTTTCCGCTAGTAAGCGCTTGTACCGTCGATAAACAACCTCTTCCATAGATCCGAAATCATCTGGGCCCACCACTGTTTTTATATTGTAATGTCTGTATTCTTTTTTACTAGGCTTCCCATCTTTAAATACAACACAAGCAGCAACAGGATGTGTTCCTTGAATATTAGAATTATCGAAGCACTCTATATGTCGAGGCTCCACAGCAAGGCGCAAATCTTTTTTCATTTGTGCCATTATTCTTTTTACATGCCTATCGGGATCTACAATTTGAACTTGTTTTAACTGTTCTAATTTATAGTATTTTGCATTTCTTTCAGACAATTCTACAATGCGCTTTTTATCTCCTAATATGGGAACTGTTACCTTTAAAACCTCCCCTAAATCAACTTTAAAAGGCGCATAAATCTCAGGTGATATCGAATGAAAACGCTGTCTTATTTCAACAATAAAAAGTTCTAATAACTCCTTGTCTGTCTCCGCTAGTTTTTTCTTTATTTCTGTGGTATGCGACTGAATGATCGCGCCATTAGAAATCTTTAGGAAATTAGCATACCCATGGGTTTCATCTGAAATTATAGAAAAAACATCTACATTGTTTATCGCAGGATTTATAATTGTACTTTTCGACTGATAATTGCCTAATAAATTTAGCTTTTCTTTAATCTTTTGCGCTTCTTCAAATTCCATTTTTTGAGCAAAAAGAAACATCATTTCTTGAAACTTATCAAGACTCTCTTTAAAGTTCCCTTTGATAATGTTTCTAATTTCCTTAATAGCATTATTATAATGGCTTTCTGTTTCTAACCCTTCACAGGCGCCTTTACAATTTTTTAAATGGTATTCTAAACACACTTTGTGTTTGCCTTCATTTACATTTTGATGACTTAAATCATAAGCGCACGTTCTTAACGGATACAGTTCCTTGATTAGGTCTAACAAAACTCTTACTGTCTTTATAGAAGTATAAGGTCCAAAATATTCTGAACCGTCTTTTATAACTCTGCGTGTCATGAAGACTCTTGGAAAACGCTCTTTTTTTATACATATCCAGGGATATGTTTTATCGTCTTTTAATAAAATATTATAGCGTGGTTTGTGTTTTTTTATAAGGTTATTTTCTAGTAATAAAGCATCGGTTTCTGTTTCTACAACAATATGCTTTATGCTTACAATTTTTGTTACTAATACTTTAGTTTTACCATTTTCGTGTGTTTTAGAAAAGTAAGAAGAAACTCTCTTTTTTAAGTTCTTCGCTTTCCCGATATAAATAATGACCTCGTTTTTGTCAAAATATTGATATACACCCGGTTCATTTGGCAGGGTTTTTATTTGAAGTTCTAAAGTTGCAGACATGGTACGAAATTACACAAATTTTAAACACCTCATAAAGAAAAAAAATGAAAACGAAGTTTAAAGCACCCCACTTCCTGTTCCCTCTTAAAAAAATTTCAAAAGGTAAAATACCACCCTTCTTTTCTAAAATTATACTATTTTTTCTTATCTTTGATTATTAAGTAAGCCACCCCCAATGGAAAGATTCAATATTGAAAAAATTAAAACAAGATTCCTGCTTGCAATAAACCCTTTATTGCAGCTATCAGCAGGAGCTATATCCTTTATTCTTTCGTCAAAAGAACACCCCGCATTGCAAGTTTTGCAGCCCCCTAACATTTGCTTAAAACTAAAATGACTCGCAATGAAAAAGGGTTGAGTACTTTTCAAAGTTCAAGACTTAAATAATATAAGAACATACTATTTTAAAAAATCAATCGTATCATAAATCCCCCAAATCTATGAGCATCATTAACATCGTTATCGCCGACCACGAACAACTCTTTCGGAGTGGAATTCGTATGTTGTTAAACAGAGAAAGCAACTTTAATATTATTTATGAAGCTGAAAACGGCAAAAAATTAATAGACGTCGCACGGCAATCTGAAAGTCTTCCAGACATTATTCTTTTAGATTTAAAAATACCAGAAATAGAGGGTATCAAAACGATTGAAGCAATTCACAAAATACATCCAAATGCAAAAATAATTGTGTTAACAAGCACGCTAAGTGCTTCTGTTGCTACCAGCATATTGGGAGCAGGAATCTCCTCTTACCTGCTTAAAAACACAAGTCCCAAAACACTGATTCATACCATAAATGAAACCTATAAAAAAATGCTTTGTTGCCATAAAAAAGAAGTGCAAACGACCCATGCAGGCCATAAACCTGCTAAAGGAGCCTTACACAAAAATAAAATAACACATACACAACTATCTAAAAGAGAAATTGATGTTTTAGCCCTTATCTGTGCACAACATACCACGTCTGAAGTTGCTGACAAACTTTTTATTAGTCCGCGAACCGTAGAGGGTCATCGGAATAACTTACTACTAAAAACACAGTCTAGAAATATAGCAGGTTTGGTCCTTTACGGAATTGAAAAAAGTTTAATTATAATTTAAAATGAGCCTAAAATAAGAATTGGCTTTTACAGGGAATCGAGCTATTCTTTTATAACTTCCTCTTCTTTTGGAAAAGCTTGTTTGCTGTACATAAATAGCAGGGCAACACCAATACTAATAAAAGCATCTGCAGGATTAAATATATATTGAAAAAAAGTAAAAAAATCGCCTCCCATAAAAGGAATCCATTCTGGCAATGTTCCTTGCCACATTGGAAAATAAAACATATCCACAACTTTTCCTTGGAATACCGTTCCATAGGGATTGTCTGAAAATAGAGTTGCCACGTTGTGATTGGATGCATCAAAAATAACACCATAAAAAATAGAATCTATAATATTCCCAACCGCTCCTGAAAAAATTAAAGAGATGGCTACAATTACAGCAGTGTGTACGTTGCGTTTTAGCATGCCTACAAGCCAATAAATGATAGCAGACACTGCAACTACTCTAAATAAAGTTAAAAAAAGTTTTCCTGCTTTACCTCCAAATTCAAAACCCATTGCCATTCCATTATTCTCAGTAAAATGAATTTGAAACCAGCTAAAAACTTCGACCCCGTCACCAAGAACATAATGTGTCTTTACATATACTTTTATCACTTGATCTAAAATTATGGCAAAAATTATTGTAAGAATTGCCAGCTTTTTTTTGGACATTTTTTTTAATTTATAGAAACAAAAATAGGACTGTTATTGCGTTTATTCGTGTGTTAAAAAACATTCATTTTTACCGCAGTAATTGATGCCTTTATAAAGGCATCAATTTATTTTGACATTTTTTCTAACAAAACAGGCTCATTTAGAAATAGGCTAAGAGTTTAAACTGCGATTGAGTGGCCCTGTTTTTTAGTGTTTCGGGACTATTGAATACTATTTGTCTAAAATAATAAAGCTCCCGTTTAGAAGCTTTATAAAATATTACTGTTTGCGCTTAGCTTCAATACTTAACGTCGCATGTGGCACTAAGATTAAACGTTCTTTTTGAATCAACTTTCGTGTAACTCTACAAAAACCATATGTTTTGTTTTCAATACGTATTAAAGCATTGCTAAGGTCTCTGATGAACTTTTCTTGCCGTATTGCTAATTGTACGTTTGCCTCTTTACTCATAACATCAGAACCTTCGTCAAAAGACTTAAATGATGGTGACGTATCTTCTGTTCCGTTATTTGCATCATTCTTATACGCACTTTGCAACAGCGCCAAATCTGACTTTGCTCTTTCTATTTTCTTATCGATAATTAATTTAAACTCCTGAAGATCTTCGTCTGAATATCTTAATTTAATCTCTGACATGTTCTTAAACTTTTTCTATTAATATTCTACTTTTAATGGTGTCAAACTCAATCTCTGTACCATTACTTAATTCGTCTACAAAAACCAATTCCTCGGTTAATGTTTCACTCATAATATATGCTTTATTCTCTGAGATAGATTGTTGCAAGTTTTCGAAATTTAAAACTGTTAACTTAATTTTATCTGTTACTTCTAAGCCAGTATCTTTACGTGCATTTTGTATTCTGTTTACTAACTCTCTAGCAACACCTTCTTTACGTAAATCTTCTGTAATAGTAACATCTAAAGCTACTGTTAACGCACCTTCATTTGCGACCAACCAACCTTCAATATCTTTCGATGATATTTCTACATCTGAAAGTTCTAAAGTAATATTTTTTCCATTAATATCCAGCAAAATGTTTTTATCTTTTTCAATTTTACTAATATCTTCTGGAGTAAAATTTTGCACTGCTACTGCAATAAAACGCATGTCTTTACCGAACTTTGGTCCGAGTGTTTTAAAGTTTGGTTTTATTTGCTTGATCAAAATCTCTGAAGCATCTTCTAAAATCTGAATTTCTTTAATATTTACCTCATTCTTAATTAAATTAGCAACTGCTAAAATCGATTCTTTTTGCGCCTCATTATCAACAGGAATCATTATTTTTTGAAGTGGCTGTCTCACTTTTATCTTCTCTTTTGCTCTTAAAGACAATACTAAAGAGGAGATGGTTTGTGCACTTTCCATTTTATGCTCTAAGCTTTTATCCACAAAACTTGCATCATACACTGGGAAATCTGCTAAATGAATACTTTCTGATGTTTCTTTCTTAGTTACAGAATTTAAATCTTGATACAATCTATCCATAAAAAATGGTGCAATTGGTGCAGCTAATTTTGCGATCGTATTCATACAAGTATACAACGTTTGGTACGCAGAAATTTTATCTGTTTGATAATCCCCTTTCCAAAAACGTCTTCTACTCAAACGCACATACCAGTTACTTAAGTAATCTTGTGTGAAATCTGAGATGGCTCTTGCAGCCCTTGTTGGTTCATATGCTGCATAAAATGCATCCACTTTATGAATTAAAGTATGCAGTTCTGATAAAATCCATCGGTCTATTTCTGGTCTTTTTTCTAAAGGAATATCTGCCTCTTCGTAAGAAAACCCATCAATATTTGTATACAATGTAAAGAACGAATACGTGTTGTATAAAGTTCCGAAAAACTTACGTTTCACCTCTTCAATTCCGTCTAAATCAAATTTTAAATTGTCCCAAGGATTTGCGTTTGCAATCATATACCAACGGGTTGCATCTGCACCATAGGTAGCTAATGTTGTAAATGGATCTGTTGCATTTCCAAGACGTTTAGACATTTTATGTCCATTCTTATCCAAAACCAAACCGTTAGAAACTACATTTTTATAGGCCACCGAGTCAAAAACCATCGTAGAAATTGCATGTAAAGTATAAAACCAACCTCTTGTTTGGTCTACTCCTTCTGCAATAAAATCTGCTGGAAATGATTCGTTTTTATCAATTTTTTGTTTATTTTCAAAAGGATAATGCCACTGTGCATAAGGCATAGAGCCAGAATCAAACCAAACATCAATTAAATCACTTTCACGATTCATTGGTTGTCCTGAGGGCGATACCAGCACAATTTTATCAACAATATTTTTATGTAAATCTATTTTCGCATAGTTTTCTTCAGACATATTTCCAACTTCAAAGTCTTCAAAAATGTCTTTTGCTAAAACGCCTGCTTGAACAGCCTTTGCCATCTCCTCTTTTAATTCTTTTACAGAACCTACACAGATTTCTTCTTTACCGTCTTCTGTTCTCCAGATTGGTA
>TARA_B110000503_G_scaffold105293_1_pt1 | contig 11682 bp, 8 predicted proteins | sample TARA_B110000503 | Tara Oceans TARA_B110000503 (sample SAMEA4397472) | marine metagenome | biome: Polar Biome; feature: [SRF] surface water layer (ENVO:00010504); material: water (ENVO:00002006), including particulate matter (ENVO:01000060) such as... | depth 5 m
TGTTTTATTTTGCATTTTTTATGGAATTTGTTAGTTAATTATTTTATAGTTTTGTTTTTTTAAATCTACTATATGTTTAGCGAAGGACAAATAACTTTTGGAATCATTTTCTTTATTGTTTTTTCAATTCTTGTAGCATTTGCCTACAAAAAAGATTCTAAATTACACAGTAAATACTACAAAGGAAGCTATAGAGTACTAATTGCCTTTATAAGTTTTATAGGGCTTATAGCACTAATAAAATTCGCTTTTATGTAATTATTATTTTTCAGATTCTAAGAATCCGAAATTTTCTGAATAATAAAGCATTTGATCCTCAAAACTTGAGTGATGCTTAACTTTAATATTAATAATTTCATTTTCATTATTAAATTCTGGAACAAGAACTGGGTTTACAAAACCAGAATATGGTGCACCAGTAAACTGCATGTTTCTTTCAATTACCTCTGAATGAATTGCTTGATCTACCTTAACTCCATAATCTTCAACTAAAGCTTCCGCAGCAGAAAAATCTCCTTCCGATTTTATTCTCTGAGTTTCTCTTAATAACTCTCCAAATATTTCTCTTAACTTTTCATAATCATTAATTTCAAAATAAGTTTTACCATCTCTACTTAGTTTTGAAATTACATTATCTTTTAAGCCTCTTTCATAAGCCCATGCACTTACCCATTGACGATTTCTCATATGAGATTCCTCTACATCATCCCCTAAGTTTAATCTAATTAACTGTGTCATTAGTCCATTTCTAATGTATCCGTCAAATGCAGCAGTTCCCAATTCCTTCCAATCCTCTACTAGCCCTAATTCTTGTAATTTTGGGCTATATAGATAATATAAACCAACTAGATCTGCTCTACCCTCTTCCATTGTAGAAGCATATGTCTTTAGAGTTTCTTTAGTTTCACCAACTCCAGGGTTTAATTGCCCAGAAGCATGACCGATAACTTCATGTAAAGCAGTATGTAACTTATCAGCTTGCTTACCATGTTTTAACTCTAATTCATATTCTAAATCATCGTTTACAAACTCTTTCAATCTTTCTGAACTACCAGAATTATTGTATGCGTTAATTATATTTCCCAATGAAACAGATTTACTGCCTACAGAAGCTCTTATCCAATTTGCATTAGGAAGATTCACCCCTATTGGAGTACTAGGTGAGGCATCCCCTGCTTCTCCTGCAACATTTACAGTTTTATATGAAACTCCAACTACATTCTTTTTTTTATGTGTCTCCATTAAAGGAGAGTTGTCTTCAAACCATTGAGCATTTTCTGAAAGTACAGCCATCTTAGCGGACATATCAAAATCTTTAATTTGAACTATACTTTCATAAGACCCTCTATAACCTAATGGATCATTATATACTTCGATAAAACTATTTATATAATCGATATTTCCTTCTGTTGCAGAAGTCCAAGCAACATTATAATCATCCCAAGTTTGTAAGTCTCCAGTCTTATAGTAGCTAGATAATAAAGTCAGTGCATCTGCCTGTGGTTTGTTTTCAGCAACACCATGTGCCAATTCTAGCCATTTTATAATTTCATCAATTGCATCACCATATAAACCACCAGATTTGTAAACTTTTTCAACTAAGACTCCATCTTCTTTGACAAGCCTAGAGTTTAGGCCATGGGATAATGGCTTTAATGGATTCGGAGATTTAACCTGTGAATAAAAATCATACACGTCATTAGAAGTTACATCTGGACCATAAAAATTAACAGCTGAGAGCAATACATTATCTACCCCTTTAGATATATCAACTTTTTTTGAATCAGAATCATTAAAAATAACATCAACAGCTTCATCACTTAAAATAGTATTTGTATCTGTCAACAAAATTGATAAAAAGTCAGAATTAAATTCTGGCTTGATCTTAGCATTTGAGTAATGATGATGAATTCCATTACTAAACCACAATCTCTTTAAATAGATCTCAAAAGATAACCATTCATTAGAGTTTTTGTCTCCTAAGTAGTTTCGATAAACATTTTCTAAAGCATTTCTAATATCTAGATTATGTCTGTAATTTTGATCCCACATTATATCTCTTCCTGATAAACCTGCTTGAGTCAAATAATAAACTAATTTCTGCTCCTTTAGTGTTAAATTTTCCCATCCCGGTATATCATACCTTAATACTTTAATGTCTGAAAATTCATCTAATGAATAGTCAAAATTATCTTCAAAGGTGATTAAATCACTATCACTATTATTGCAATTAAAAAGAGTGAAGCATAAAAAAAGATTGCATAGAACTAATTTGATTCTCATTTGAGTAGATTTTAAATTGATGGCCTAAATTATGATTTTTTATTAATAGAAAATAATTAATCTTTAATAAAACTAATGACTTGAATTTTATATATTTGAAATATTAATTTATTTACACACTAACTTAATCTGAATACTTAGTTAATTACTCAAGATGAAACAATTTAATAAAATATGGTTTGTTTGGCTATTCTTGGTGTGTTTATGGAACTTTGGATGGCCTGAAGTTGAACCAATATATGACGTTTTAGTTGCAATCTTATTGTCAATTTTATCTTATAAATTATCTAATAAAACAGAATAAATATCATTTATTTTTTTTGAAAGACTTTACACCTGCACTAATTTCAAGAGCTAGATAGTTCTCTCTAGGAACAATTGGGCAAGAGTATTTTTCATTGTAAGTGCAGTTAGGATTATAAGCATTATTAAAATCAATAGTTATAACTGAGTCAACCGGAATTTTAAGATCTATATATCTGCCTCCAGAATAAGTAGTCACACCATTTGTATCGTCTATAAAAGGTAAAAACAAATAATTCTCGTACCCTTCTGTTTTAATTAATTCTTGGCTTTGATACAGGTTTAACTGGAAAGACTTGTTGTTAATTTTAAAATCAATTTCTCCGTATTTTATATATTCAGGTAACCTATCAGTAGTCGTCACCATATTAAAAACCAATTCATTATTAAGTTTTTTGAATTTAGCTTGTACTAAATACAAAGAATCATATTCATAAAAATCTAGAGATTTAAAACTTAACCTATCTACAGCTTTAAGAGGAGAGGAAGTTACGTCCTTAAATTCAGAATTAAGCTCTTGTTGAAAAGGAGTTAGCTCAGTAAAATATCTTTTATTATCAACACACGACAAACTTACGCCAAGAGTAAATAATAGAATGGTCAATTTTTTCATAATAACAATTTATAAATAATTATATTTATATACATTACTAAATATGAATTATATGAAAAACTTCAAAATATTACTGATTTTTATCCTATTTAATAATATAATTATTAGTCAAAATTATTTTCTTGAAAGTCATGAACCATATGACAATTCGATATTATCACCTGAAGAGTTTTTAGGATATGAAATTGGATTTCAACACACAAGACACGATCAAATTGTCAGTTATTTAACTTATTTAAGTAGCGTTTCTGATAAAGCAAACTTAATAGACTATGGAAAAACTCATGAAGGAAGGAAGTTAGTAATGCTTTGTGTTTCTTCAAAAAATAATTTAGAAAATATAGATTTCATAAAAAAAGAACATCTTAAGTATGTAAACCCTAAATCAGAAATAGAAAATGGTGATGAGTTACCGATAATTATTAATTTAGGTTACAATGTTCATGGAAACGAACCATCTAGCTCTGAAGCTGCTATTTTAACTGCTTACACTCTTGTGGCTTCAAAAAATCCAAAAATTGATAATTACATAAATAACTCTATTGTCTTTATAGATCCAACAATAAACCCTGATGGAAGAGATAGACATACGCAATGGGCAAACCAATTCAAATCCAAAAATCTAATTTCTGATGGAATTGATGCTGAGCATAATGAATCATGGCCAAGAGGCAGAACGAATCATTATTGGTTTGATCTAAATCGAGATTGGTTATTAGCAATTAATCCAGAAAGTAGAGGGAAATTAAATTGGTACCATAGCTGGTATCCAAATGTTGTAACTGATTTTCACGAAATGGGTACAAATAGCAATTACTTCTTTGAACCAATGAAGGCAAATGCTTCTGATAAACCTCTAATACCTAAAGAAAATTATGAAGATTTAAACTCTCTGTTTGCAACTTATTACACTAAAAACTTAGATAGTATTGGTTCCTTTTATTTCACCAAAGAAGCATTTGATGGAACCTACCCTGGATACGGATCTTCTTATCCAGATTTACAAGGTGGATTAGCTATTCTTTTTGAACAAGCTAGTTCAAGAGGGCATTTACAAGACACGGATTATGGAACAATTTCTTTTGCCTTTACCATCAGAAATCAATATGTATCAAGTATGTCAACAGTACAAGCTTCTGTAGAAAATAAAAATAGATTAAGAGATTATCAAAGAAAATTCTTCAAAACATCTATTTCTGACGTAACCAATGATAAAATTCAGGCATATGAGTTTGGTGATATTTATGATAAAAATCGAACTAAAGCATTCATTGATAAATTATTGATTCATAAAATTAAAACTTACAGAAATGGAGACAAATTTATTGTCCCAGTTAAACAAAGCCAATCAAGAATGGTTAAAAATATTTTTGAAAGTTATGACACCTATAGAGATAGCGTATATTATGATGCATCTGCTTGGAGTATGTCTAACTTTTATAATATGAAACACAAAGGAGTGAAATCTTACAAATTAGGTGAAGAGATTGTTTCTACAGAGAGTTTAACAAACACACCAATAATAGATAAATCAGAATATGCATACATCGTTGATTGGGATGATTATAATTCCCCTGCATTTATTAATTTTTTACATCAGAATAACATAATTGTATATGCAGCATTTAAACCTTTTTCAATCAAAGGGAAAAGTTTTAATTATGGTTCTGTGCTAATTCCTGTTAGCAAACAAACAATAAACTCTGATGAACTATTTAAAATAATAAATACAGCGCAAACAAAATTTCAAGTCCCAGTGTTTAATACTTCAACTGGGTTTAGCGTAAAAGGAATTGACCTTGGAAGTAACAATTTTAAAATATTAGAACCTGTAAAAGCTGCTATTATAATTGGCGATGGTGTTAATTCCTATGAAGCAGGAGAAGTCTGGCACTTACTTGATACAAGGTTTGATATGAAACTGGTAAAAATAAGAATTAATCAATTTAACAGAGCAGATTTAAATAAATACAACTCGCTTATACTAGTTTCTGGATCTTATAATTTATTAGACTCCACCAGTAAGGAAAAAATAAAGAATTGGGTAAAAAAAGGGAATACCTTAATCACAATAGCCAATGCATCTAAATGGGTTATTGAAGAAAAAATAGTAAAAGAATCATTAACTGTTTTACAAGATTCTTCATCTTTAAAAGAGTTTAAAAGACTGCCTTATGTAGACGCTAGTGAGTATATTGGAAAAGAAAAAATTGGTGGGACTATATTTAAAACAAATATAGATTTAACTCACCCTTTAGCATTTGGCTATAGAGATAATCAAATTCCAGTTTATAAAAATAACAATGTCTTCCTGAAGCCATCCAAAAATCATTATTCAAATGTTTCAATTTATAATAAAAATCCACATATTGATGGATTCGTTTCTACAAATAATTTAGAGAATTTTATAAAGAATTCTGCTTCAATAATTGTTTCTAAAATCGGTGGTGGAAGAGCTATATTGTTTGCTGATAATCCAAACTTTAGAGGATCGTGGTACGGCACTAATAAATTATTTTTAAATGCTTTGTTTTTTGGTAATCAAATAAGAGTCCCTAATTATTAAAACTAGTAATATGATAAAAATAACTACATACATTCTGACAATTCTATTATTCAACATTAGTTTTTCACAACAATCTGAAATAGAAAGTAAACAACATGAACAATTAATCATAAGAGGTGTAACACTTATAAATGGAGACGGATCTCCTCCACGGGGACCTATAGATATAGTTGTGAGGAAAAATATAATATCAAATATTCAAGTGGTTGGATACCCTGGTGTTGAAATTAATGAAGAAAGCAGACCTAAATTAGAAAAAGGAGGAGTAGAAATTAATGCAAATGGCATGTATTTGATGCCAGGGTTTATTGATATGCATGGTCATATTGGAGGAGATGCACAAGGAGCAAATTATGAATATGTTTTTAAATTATGGATGGCTCATGGTGTAACTACAGTTAGAGAGCCTAGTGGAAAAGGAATAGATTGGACGCTTAATTTAAAAAAACTGAGTGCAGAAAACAAAATAATAGCACCTAGAATTTTAGCTTATACTGGATTTGGTCAAACTGGAGAAAATTTCAACCCTTTGAATGACGCTCCTATTAGCACAGCTGAAATGGCAAGAACATGGGTAAGAGCTAATGCTGAGAAAGGTGCAGATGGAATCAAGTTTTTTGGAGCTGAACCTGAAATTATGGCTGCTGCATTAGATGAAAATAAAAAATTAGGATTAGGCTCCGCATGCCATCATGCACAATTAAGTGTTGCAAGATGGAATGTGTTACATTCAGCAAGAGTAGGATTAACTTCTATGGAACACTGGTATGGTTTACCTGAAGCATTATTTGATGATAGAACAGTTCAAAACTATCCTTTAGATTATAACTATCAAAATGAACAACATAGATTTGAAGAAGCTGGTAAATTATGGAAACAGGCTGCAAAACCATATTCTGATCATTGGAATTCTGTAATGAATGAATTACTATCACTAGATTTTACACTCGACCCTACTTTTAACATATACGAAGCTAGTAGAGATTTACAGAGAACAAGAAGAGCAGAGTGGCATGAAGATTACACACTTCCATCATTATGGGAGTTTTTTGAGCCAAGTAAAATTTCACATGGATCATACTGGCATTATTGGGGAACTGAACAGGAAATTGAATGGAAAGAGAATTTTAGACTATGGATGACATTTATTAATGAATATAAAAATAGAGGAGGAAGAGTAACTGCAGGGTCAGATTCTGGATTCATATATCAATTATACGGCTTTGCATATATAAGAGAATTAGAGCTGTTAAGAGAAGCTGGATTTCACCCTCTTGAAGTGATTAGATCAGCAACTCTGAATGGTGCTGAGGCTTTAAATATGGATGATAAAATAGGTTCTGTCCAAATAGGTAAATTAGCTGATTTTGTTATACTGGAAGAAAACCCTCTTGAAAATTTAAAAACCTTATACGGTACGGGTGCTATAAAACTAACAGAAGACAATGAAGTTGTTAGAGTTGGTGGTGTTAAATACACAGTTAAAGATGGAATAGTATATGATGCTAAAAAATTATTAAATGATGTAAAGAAAATGGTAGATGTAGAGAAATTAAAAACCAACTGGAAGCTTAAACAGCCAGGTGTAAATTAGTTTAACATTTACATCCAGCAGAAGTACAAGAAGTACAAGTACATTTTTTACAATCGCCATTTTGACAATTTTCACAGTTACAAGTGCAGGCAGAGTTTTTCATGATTAGGTTTTTAATGAAGGTACAAAAATATAACTAAAGTGATAACTGATCTCCAAATTGAGAAAAGTTGTAACCCAAGCGAGTTATACTATCTATTACAGAGTTATTTCTTTCTAGAGATATATTTGTGTGATTAAAATGGATAAAATGAATTTTATTTTTAATCTCAAAAGATTCATTTTTAAACAATTTTAAAGTTTCAACTATAAAGGGGTGAGGTATTTCACTCATAGATCTATTAACTTCTCCGTCTTGAAAAAAAGTCGCATCTAGAAAAGCGTAATCAACTTTTTTCACTTCTTCCAATATATCTTTTTTCCACAAACTCCATTTATTAATATCTGGAATAAAAAGAGCTGATTTATTAGGCCCTAATATCTTATATCCAACTGTTTCTGAAAACTCATCTCGATGAGGAACAGTAAAAGGAATAATTAATAGATTATTGGAGATTGAAATTTTTCTATTCTCTATTGATTCACTTAATTTAATATTATTTAGATCAATTAATTGATTCCAAGGGCTATTCGATTCTAAGAATAATTTCATTTTAGGCATAACAAAAACAGGAACCTTATAAGCACCTAAAGCTTCTCTTCCAAAATACATTAAACCCGTATAATGTCCAATGTGAGCGTGAGTGATAAAAACACCGTCAATTACGGTTTTTGAAGGACTATCCTTTTTTAAATATTTTAATTGCTTAGTGATATCAGGAGTTGCTTCAATTAAAAAATATTTACCATCTGTTAAATCCGTCAGTCCTAAACTAGTAACAAAATTTACATCTTTTGAGTTAAAACCTTCATTACAACAATATTTAACGCAACCAATATGTGGGTAACCAGCATCTTGAATTGTGCCTAAGACAGTAATGAATTGATCAGGTGGGTTTTGTATTTCACATGTGAAAAAAGTAGTAAAAACAAAAAATAATATTAGTCTATGCAAAATAATTAATTAATAAATCCTTTTTTAGTTAGAATATCTTGCATTTGGGATTGAATCTCTTTTGCATTTTTTGCTGAAATTAAATCAAAATTAGTTTCATTTGAAGCATAAATAATAGAACGAGAGGAATTAATTAATAGTCCTACTTCTTGATTCATACCATTGTCACAGACATCATTTAAATCACCTCCTTGGGCTCCAATTCCAGGAATTAATAAGAAATTATTTGGAATTATTTTTCTTATTTTTTTTAAATAAGTTGCTTTTGTAGCTCCAATAACATACATCAACTTATCAGAGTTTTTCCAACTAGTACTAGTTTTAATAACTTCCTCATAAAGTTGATTAGAATTTTTACCAACATTTTTTGTTTGAAAATCAAATGCACCAATATTAGATGTTAACGCCAATAAAATAGTATGTTTATTTTTATATTCTAAAAATGGCTCAACAGAATCTTTACCCATATATGGACTGATAGTAATACTATCAAAATTAAGAGTCTCGAAGTATGCCTTTGCATACATTGAACTTGTATTACCAATATCTCCTCTTTTAGCATCAGCAATTGTGAAAATTTCCGGGTAATTGGTATTTATATAATCAATGGTTTGCTCTAAGGCTTTCCATCCCTTTAGACCTTGAGATTCATAGAAAGCTATATTTGGTTTATAAGCAATACAATACTTATTAGTAGCATCGATTATTTTTTTATTGAAATTAAAAATCGGATCATCAGAATCTAATAAAAATTTTGGTATTTTTTTTATATCTGCATCAAGACCAATACACAAGAAAGATTTTTTACTTTTTATTTGATTTAATAAATCTTCTTTTTTCATCTAAATAGTTTCATTGGTAGCTTTTAATATTTCTGTGTTTTCCGCCAACATTAATTCATCTACTAGTTTTTGAATATCTCCATTTATAATGTTAGATAAATCATATAAAGTCAGACCTATTCTATGATCTGTCACCCTACCCTGTGAATAATTATAAGTTCTAATTTTCGCACTTCTATCTCCAGATGAAACCATGCTTTTTCTTTTTGCAGAATCAGCAGCTTGTTTTTTTGCTAACTCTATTTCATACAATCTTGATCTTAAAACCTTTAAAGCTTTTTCTAAATTTTTATGAGATGATTTTTGATCCTGGCAACTAACTATCATTCCAGTAGGCTCATGGTGTAATTTTATAGCTGAATATGTTGTATTAACTGACTGACCTCCGGGCCCTGTTGATGTTGTCCTCTCAATTCTTACATCTTGCATATCCAATTCTACTTCAAATTCTTCAGCTTCAGGTAACACAATAACAGACGCAGCGCTTGTATGGACTCTACCTTGAGTTTCTGTTTGCGGAACTCTTTGAACCCTATGAACTCCTGCTTCAAATTTTAAGGTACCATATACATCGGAACCTGAGACTTCAAAAATGATTTCTTTATAACCCCCAGAAGTACCTTCGTTGTAATCAACTAAACTAACTTTCCACCCTTTACCTTCAGAATACTTTGTATACATTCTATATAAATCGCCAGCAAAAATACTAGCTTCATCTCCTCCAGCACCAGCTCTTAATTCAACAACTACATTTTTAGCATCGTCAGGGTCTTTAGGTATAAGTAAAACTTTAATTTCTTCTTCAATTATAGGGATTTCTTTTTTTGCTTCATCCAATTGAAGCTTAGCCATCTGAATCATTTCAGCATCCTTCTCATTAGAAATTATTTCTTCAGCTTCTGAAATATTATCTAAAAGTGACTTATAGGTCTCTCCAATTTCTACAATGGTCTTTATGTCCTTATATTCTTTTGTTAATTGAACATATCTTTTTTGATCAGATATAATATCTGGCTGTATAATAAGATCATTTAACTCATCAAATCTTTGATTTACTATATTTATTTTTTGTAACATTATTTAATTTGAAATGTAAAAATACAACAATTAATAATCTTTATTAATTGAAAAAGACAACTAGCTATTTATAGATGAATTCACCATATTTTGAACTTATAGTCAATTTTTTTTCTGATGACTTTTCTACTCTACCAATTATTTTAGCATCTATGTTAAAACTTTTTGATATACTTATAATACTATTAGCAATATCAGGATTGACATATAACTCCATTCTGTGACCACAGTTAAAAACTTTATACATTTCATGCCAAGAGGTATTTGATTGATTTTGGATCAATTCAAATAAAACAGGTACCTCAAACATATCGTCTTTTATAACATGTAAATTTTCATTTAAAAAATGAAGTATTTTAGTTTGAGCTCCTCCACTACAGTGGACCATTCCATTAATAAGAGATCTATCAATGTTAGATAAAATTTCTTTAATTACGGGCGCATAAGTTCTTGTTGGAGATAGAACCAGTTTTCCAGCATCTATTGGAGACCCATCAATTTCTTGATCTAATCTGATTTTGCCCGAATAAACTAAATCATCAGGAATAGATTGATCAAAACTCTCAGGATACTTTTCTGCTAAATATTTAGAAAACACATCATGTCTAGCTGAGGTAAGTCCATTACTCCCCATACCTCCGTTGTATTGATTTTCATAAGTTGACTGTCCAAAAGAAGAAAGACCAATAATTACATTACCATCCGAAATCTTTGAATTATCAATAATATCTGATCTCTTAATTCTAGCTGTGACCGTAGAGTCAACAATTATAGTTCTAACTAAATCACCAACATCAGCAGTTTCTCCACCCGTGGAGTATATACCAATTCCGTGATTTTTTAAATCTTTAATTATTTCTTCAGTACCATTTATTATAGAGGAGATCACACTCCCTGGTATTAAATTTTTATTTCTCCCTATGGTTGATGAAAGCATTATGTTATCTGTAGCACCAACACAAATTAAGTCATCAATATTCATAACTAATGCATCTTGAGCTATACCTTTCCAAACAGAAAAATCTCCTGTTTCTTTCCAATACATATAAGCGAGCGAAGTTTTCGTTCCAGCACCATCTGCATGCATTACTATACAATATTCGTCATCATTTGTCAAATAATCAGGAACAACTTTGCAAAAAGCTTTTGGAAATAATCCTTTATCAATATTTTTAATTGCGGCATGTACATCTTCTTTTGAAGCTGAAACACCTCTTAAATCATACCTATTACTTGATTTATTATCATCCATTGAATAAAAATATTTTGTTCGACAAAAATATTAAACTATTATAGGTAAAAATACTAAAAAGAGAACAATGATTAATTAAAAATTATTTATTAAAAAAA
>TARA_B110000503_G_scaffold138698_1_pt1 | contig 11680 bp, 9 predicted proteins | sample TARA_B110000503 | Tara Oceans TARA_B110000503 (sample SAMEA4397472) | marine metagenome | biome: Polar Biome; feature: [SRF] surface water layer (ENVO:00010504); material: water (ENVO:00002006), including particulate matter (ENVO:01000060) such as... | depth 5 m
CAGCTTCTGGTGCAGCTTCTTCAACTACTTCCTGGGCAACAGCTTCTTCAGCTACTTCCTGGGCAACAGTTTCTTCTACAACTACTGCTGCAGCAGCAATACGGGCTTGGTTAACGGCTTTTTCAGCTTCTAAGGCATTTGCGATAGCTATTGCCTTATGGTCTGCAAGGTTATTTTTCTTTTGATCAATAGCAGTTGCTTTTTCAGCAACCCACGCATTGAACTTTTCTTCAACTTGCTCCGGAGTCAACGCCCCTTTTGTTACGCCTTCAATAAGGTGTTTTTTCAAAAGAACCCCTGAATAGGAAAGAATGGCACGAGCCGTGTCTGTTGGCTGGGCTCCTTTTTGAAGCCACTGAACAGAATGGTCAATGTTCAAGTCAATTGTTGCAGGGTTGGTGTTGGGATTGTACGTACCTAATTTTTCTAAGTAGCGTCCGTCTCTCTTTGAGCGACTGTCAGCGGCAACAATCCAATAGAATGGTTTTCCTTTTTTACCGTGACGTTGTAATCTGATTTTTACTGGCATAAGAATTAATTTTTGAGGTACCCGACCTCTGGTTATAATTTTTTAAGGCTGCAAATGTAGCAGTTTTTCAAATAAGTTCAAGGCATAGCGCTTTTTATTTTTAGTAAAATAAGGAGCTATATATATAGGTAATCAATTAATCTCTTCATACACGGTTTATAAAAGGTATTGAGTCCTTCTTGTGGAGGGACATCACCCCGAGTGGATTTTTGGCTCTTCAGATGATTTTTCTCATGTGAGTGGGTCATATTCTTGTGATTTTCCATGTTGTTTTCTTCGACAAACATCGATAAACGGTTATGTATTTTAGATGAAATACACAAAAATTAATTGAAAATCAGTCAAAACACGGTTCAAATGTTAAAATTAAGCGTATTTCATCGAATAAAGATGCAGTTAATCGTGATTACTCATGTTTTATACGCATTTTTACAGTGTTGAAATAAAACAACCAATTATAACAAAACGAATTTTTCAAAATAAGCAGACTACTAACACAGAAATTATGACACGTTTTATCCTTCTTTTCGCCGTTGCTGTTTTCACTCTAACAAGTTGTGAAAATGTTCAAGACAATCAAACTGCTGTTCAGGCTATGGTTGATGATGCAAGTTTTAATGCCTTGTACGCTATTGGTAATACGAGTGAAGATGGAAGTGTCACTATAGAGACTTCTTCTAACAGTCGTGTGATCAAACTTCATTTAGGAAACACAAACGCTAATTCGTTTGACTTAAATGGTGCTGCAGGACATTATGCTACTTATACAGATACTAATGGCAACGTATATACCACACAAGGAACAGGAACGGGTTCAGTAGAAATCACCGATCGTTGTGCTTCATGCGGAACCATCGCTGGCCGTTTTGACTTTATGGCTGTTATGCCAGGTATCGATACGGTATATGTAAACAATGGAATGTTTGTAGATGTAGTGGTTGGTGGACAACAAACAGAGGTCGCCACAGACTCAGACGGAACATTTTCAGCACTGATCGATTCAGGATCATTCAGCCCAGTTGTGGTTAACGCGATTGACACAGGTAACTACCTTCTTGTTGAAGGACAGAAAGGCGGTTCATCATTAATTGTTCGTGTGCCGATTACCGCTGCTGCAGGTGATTACAATCTTACAAGCGGAGGCTTTGCTGCCACCATGATAGAAGGTTTAATCACACAGAATGCTAACAATGGATCTATCACGATCCTGTCTCATAACAGAAATGCAAAAACAATGAAAGCGACTTTCGCCTTTAAGGTGGGTGCCACGACAATCAGTCAAGGTGTCTTTGAAGTACGCTACTAAACGATCATATCCCAATACTTATAATACCCCAATACTTATAATGCCCCAAATTTTATAAGCCCCAAACTTATAATGCCCCAAATGAGAAAAACCGAGCTACAAGCTCGGTTTTTTTTGTGCAAAATTGTGATACTAATGTTTACAACTTTATGCGGCCAATATGGGGGTAATTCTTAATTTAGAGGACACTCAATTTTACTCCTGCAACACATGTTTTTAATTTTTGATACCGAAACTACGGGTCTACCCAAGCGTTACAATGCACCGGTCAGTGCAACAGATAATTGGCCGCGTTGTGTTCAAATTGCTTGGCAGTTGCACGATATCAATGGGGTGCTTATCGAGCATCAAGATTATTTGATCCAGCCCGAAGGCTATGACATTCCTTATGATAGTGAGCGTATCCATGGCATTTCCACCGAATTGGCGGCGCAACAAGGATTGCCTTTAGCGCAGGTGCTCAGTCGCTTCAAGACCGTGATGGAACAGGCGGTGTTTGTGGTGGGCCAAAACATAAATTTTGACCTCAATATTGTCGGTTGCGAATTTTACCGTGCGGGATTTTTTGACCAATTTAAAGACAAAGTAATTCTCGATACCTGTACCGAAGTTACGGCACAACTCTGCCAGATTCCAGGGGGTCGCGGTGGTCGTTATAAATTGCCGACCCTTACCGAGTTACACCAGTTTTTATTTGACCAAAGTTTTGCAGAGGCACATAACGCCACGGCAGATGTAGCGGCAACAACCCGTTGTTTTCTGGAGCTGACAAGACGGGGCTATTTTAGAGAAGATATTGAGAAGCAGTCTCCCGAATTTTTTGGTCGGTTTACCCAGGCACAGCCAAAAGAAGTCGCGCCTGTTGGTCTGAAGCATGTCAATCTCAAGGATGCGTCTAAAAATCTAAGAAATCTCGACTCGGAAAACACCATCCAGGACACCCCCGAAATGGGCGACGTCCCAGACATTGACTCAATGGCAGAATGGTCCTTTGCCCATTTACACAATCATTCACAGTTTTCGATTCTTCAGTCTACTTCATCGACACAAGATCTTATAAAGGCAGCTGTATCTGCAGATATGCCCGCTGTAGCCTTGACTGACACAGGGAATATGATGGGGGCGTTTCATTTCTTGCAACAAGTGGGGCAATACAATAAATCCATTGAATTAGAATCGGACAAGCAGCCTCTTAAAGCTATTGTCGGATGTGAATTTTTTGTTTGTGAGGACCACAAAAATAAGTCATTTAAGGACAATGGGTATCAGGTGGTGTTTTTGGCCAAGAACAAAAAGGGTTACCACAATTTGGCAAAGATGTCTTCGATGGCCTTTACCGAAGGATTTTACTATGTCCCGCGCATAGATAAGGCTATTGTCTCGCAGTACAAGGATGATCTTATCGTATTGACCGGTAACCTCTATGGCGAGGTCCCCTCAAAAATACTCAATATAGGCACGTTGCAGGCTGAAGAGGCTCTGCTTTGGTGGAAATCACAATTTGGCGGTGATTTATATGTCGAAGTCATGCGACATGGCCAAGAAGACGAAGAGCGCGCTAATGAAGTGCTCATTGAATTGGCACAAAAACATGATGTGGCGTTGGTGGCGACAAACAACACCTATTATATCAGCAAAGAAGATGCTAATGCGCATGACATTTTGTTATGTGTCAAGGATGGTGAAAAACAACTGACGCCTATTGGAAAGGGCCGCGGCACCCGTTATGGGTTGCCGAATCAGGAATATTATTTCAAGTCCTCAAATGAAATGAAGGCGCTTTTTGCCGATCAGCCACAAGCCATAGAAAACATTTCTGAGATCATTAATAAGATCGAACCTTTTACTTTGTTTCGTGATGTCTTGCTGCCAAAATTTGCAATTCCTGAAGATTTTTTAGATCCTCAAGACGAACAAGACCAGGGTAAGCGAGGAGAAAATGCCTACTTAAAACATCTGACTTTTGAGGGGGCCAAAAAACGTTATCCTGAGCTTACTCCAGAAATCGAGGACCGACTTAAGTTTGAGCTAAGTGTCATTGAAAACACCGGCTATCCCGGCTATTTCTTGATCGTTCAAGACTTTATTGCTGAAGCCCGAAAAATGGAAGTTTCTGTGGGACCTGGCCGCGGATCTGCGGCAGGAAGCGCCGTTGCCTACTGTTTGTGGATCACCAATATTGACCCCATCAAGTACGATCTGCTTTTTGAGCGTTTTTTAAATCCTGATCGGGTGAGTTTACCCGATATCGATATTGATTTTGATGATGAGGGTCGGAGCCGCGTCATGGATTATGTCATCCAAAAATATGGCGCCAATCAAGTGGCACAAATCATCACCTATGGAACGATGGCGGCCAAAAGTTCTATTCGCGATACGGCACGGGTACTCGACCTGCCGCTCCATGAAGCGGATCGAATTGCCAAGTTGATCCCCAACATGAGCAAGCTCAAGCATATTTTTTCGAGTACGCCGCAGGAGTGGCGTACGAAATATCGTGCGGATGACGTGCCTAAAGTTGCCGAATTGGTTGCCCTTTCTGAGGCTGAAGATTTAGGCGCACAAACCATTAATCAGGCACGTGTGCTCGAAGGCTCTGTGCGCAATACGGGTATTCATGCCTGTGGGGTGATCATTACTCCAGATGATATTACCAATTATGTTCCGATTGCTACGGCCAAAGATTCTGATCTTTATGTGACCCAGTTCGACAATGCCGTGGTTGAAAATGCAGGTCTGCTCAAAATGGACTTCTTGGGCTTAAAAACCCTGACCTTAATAAAGGATACAGTCAAGCTTGTTTACCATAAGCACGGTATCACGCTCGACCCGGATGACTTTCCTCTAGATGACGATAAGACCTATGCCCTGTTTCAAAATGGCGATACAGTAGGGATTTTTCAGTATGAATCTCCTGGAATGCAGAAGCATTTAAAGGACCTAAAGCCAACGGTATTTGCCGACTTAATTGCGATGAATGCCTTGTATCGTCCGGGGCCGATGGAATACATCCCGTCGTTTGTGCGCCGAAAACATGGAGAAGAAGACATTTCCTATGACCTGCCAGAGATGGAGGGATATCTCAAAGAGACATACGGTATTACAGTATACCAAGAACAGGTGATGTTGTTATCCCAAAAGCTAGCGGGCTTTACCAAAGGCGAGGCTGATGTCTTGCGTAAGGCCATGGGTAAAAAGCAAAAGGCCGTCTTGGATAAAATGAAGCCCAAATTTATTAAACAAGCCGAGCAAAATAATCACCCGGCAGAGATTTTAGAAAAAATTTGGAAAGACTGGGAGGCTTTTGCCAGCTACGCCTTCAACAAAAGTCATTCAACCTGTTATGCCTGGATTGCCTATCAAACGGCTTATCTCAAGGCGAATTATCCTGCCGAATATATGGCTGCTGTGTTGAGCAATAACATGAATGACATGAAGCAGGTCACCTTTTTTATGGAGGAGTGTCGCCGGATGGGCTTACAAGTTTTAGGCCCTGATGTGAATGAGTCGTTTTATAAATTCACGGTCAATGATAATGGGGTCATCCGCTTTGGTATGGGGGCGGTCAAGGGCGTGGGCAGTAGTGCCGTAGAGACCATTGTAGCCAATCGAAAAAAAGAGCGTTATAAGAGTATTTTTGACTTGTCCAAGCGAATAGATTTACGCTCGGCCAACAAAAAGGCATTTGAGAATTTAATATTGGCAGGGGGCTTTGATAGTTTTGACACCCATCGTGCCCAGTATATGCAAGATGAGGGTGATGGGGTCTGTTTTTATGAAAAAGTGCTGCGTTTTGCCGCAAAATATCAAGAATCACAGAATTCATCGCAAGTGAGTTTGTTTGGGTCGGCGAGTGAGGTACAAATCCCCGAGCCGGATCTCCCTTTTGCGGAACCCTGGGGCGCTATTAAAAAACTCAAACAAGAAAAGGAGGTTGTTGGGATATACATTTCTGGCCATCCCTTGGATGAATTTAGAACGGAGATGACAGAATTCTGTAATGTAAAGGTAGCCCATTGTCAGGATCTACTCCCATATACAAACCGTGAGATTGCCTTCGGCGGTATCATTTCTGGGGTGGAGCATCGGGTCACTCGGCAAGGAAAAGAGTGGGGCTTGTTCCTATTAGAAGACTACGACGATAGTTACGAATTCCGCATTTTTGGTGAGGAGTATTTGAAGTTCCGTCATTTTTTAAAAATAGATGCATTTTTATATATCAAGGCCTTTGTCAAAGAAGGCTGGGTCAATCGCGATACGGGCAAAAAGGGGGAACCACGCTTGCAATACAACCATTTTCAATTGCTCCATGATGTCTTGGAAACTTTGGCAAAAAAAATCACTTTTAAGGTGCCTATTGATGGTCTTGACCAAGCTTATATTGATACCCTGAAAAAAGTCGTGAAAAAACACAAGGGAACAAAGGGCGTGTACTTATCTGTTTATGATCGAGAAGAGAGTGTCCATTTATCTATGTCTAGCAGAAAGTCTAAGGTGCTAATAAATAGAGCGTTAATAGAAACATTGACCAAAGAACAAGTGTATTTTAAATTGAATTAAAATATTGGCTCTAGCAATATCGTTATTGATTAAAGTGATGACGAGGATTTTTTAACTAAATCAAAAGGGCTACCTTTGATTGATAAAAACAGAAACAAACCAATAAATTTAATATAATGGCTTTAGAAATTACAGATGCCTCTTTCGAGGAAACAGTACTCAAAAGTGACAAACCAGTTATGGTTGACTTTTGGGCAGCGTGGTGCGGCCCTTGCCGTATGGTGGGACCGATTATCGACGACTTGAGTAATGAATATGAAGGCAAAGCAGTCATCGGAAAATTAGATGTCGATGCCAATCAGGAATTTGCTGCAAAATATGGTGTTCGTAACATCCCAACAGTTTTGATCTTCAATCAAGGAGAGTTGGTAGGTCGCCAAGTAGGTGTGGCGCCTAAGAATGTTTATGCAGAGGCTTTAGACGCCCTTTTGTAGGAGCCCAATTGATTTTAAAAAAGGAAGACGCTCACATGAGGGTCTTTTTTTGTCTATATGATATACAATAAAGGTGTTTTCCCCTTGACTTTACTAGAGCTAATCCATGTCTTTACTGAGCAGTAAATCCGATATCCAGCAATTCCAAAACTTGGCGCTTTTGGCGCATCAAGTCGTGGAAGGTTTTATCTCGGGATTGCACAAAAGTCCTTTTCATGGTTTTTCTGCTGAATTCGCAGAACATAAAAGCTATAATTCGGGAGAGAGTACCCGGTTTATTGATTGGAAGTTATTTGCCAAAACAGAAAAATTATACACCAAACGATTCGAGGAGGAAACCAATCTCAGGTGCCACCTGGTTTTGGATGCCAGCAGCAGCATGCATTATCCTAGCATGGGCAAACTGAGCTTGGATAAGCTCAATAAAATCGGATTTTCCGTATTGGGTTGTGCGGCTTTAATGCATATGGCCAAAAAACAGCGTGACGCGGTTGGATTGAGCATTTACGGGGCGAAAATTCACCAACATACGCGAGATAAATCTAGCGAGCGCCATCATCAACAGCTCTTGCAATATCTGAGTGACGCCTTAGTCCCGACGCCTGTGGCTGACAGGACCCAAACAGCCCAATACCTTAATCAGCTGGCACAACAACTACCAAAACGCTCTTTAGTGGTTGTTTTTAGTGATATGCTGCAAAATGCTCCCGATTCTCAGGCCATATTTGATGCCTTACAACATTTGAAATTCAAAAATCATCAGGTTATATTGATGCATGTCTACGATGGGGTGAGTGAGGTCTCTTTCGATTTTGATCAACGGCCAAGAAAATTCAAGGATGTAGAAACGGGGCAAGTCGTACAGGTCTATCCGCATCAAATCAAACAGGCCTATAATCAATCGATAACTGAATATTTTAAGGCCATAGAATTAACATGTGCCCAGTACAAGATTCAGTATGTGCCGGCGGATATTAACATGGGTTTCGCCCCTGTGTTTACGCGTTTTTTGGTCGCACGACAGAAGTTTGCCTGATGCGTTCATTTTTTGGTTAATTTGTTTGTGAAAATAAAAATGAGGTGTATATTTGCCACCGCTCAAATGAGTAACAATAGCCTTAATTTTCACTGTCGTGAAACTCTATTTTGTAGATTGGTATATTGGTCTGGTAGTTCAGTTGGTTAGAATACCTGCCTGTCACGCAGGGGGTCGCGAGTTCGAGTCTCGTCCAGACCGCAACAAAAGTGTTGTGTTGTCTCTGTGAGAACAGAGATGTGGTTTAGAAATAGACCAATGAGAAGCTTATCCATTTGGATGGGCTTTTTTTATGACTAAAAATAGGGGGTAAGTGATTGACTTAATTACTTAGCAATCGTGAATTTGAATGTGGTGCCCAAGCCTTCTTCCGACTCGAACCAGATACTGCCTTTATTAGATTCAATGATTTTTTTAACAATCGACAATCCAATTCCGTTGGAATCTGGATTATTGTTGAGTTTTTGAAAAATCTCAAAAACGTGATGGGCATGTTTTGCAGCGATGCCAATACCGTTATCTTCTACAGAAAATAAGAAATGGTCTTTTTCATCGACACAATGGATTTTAATGAATGAGTCTTTCCCCAGGTCACTATACTTACAAGCATTTTCAATTATGTTTTGAAAAACTTGAATAATTTTGGATTCATTAAATGAGATGGTGGGGAGTTTTCCGGAGTGAAATTTGATGTTGGGGTAGATCGGTGCTAAATCAGCAATGATCTGGAGGACAATATCACCTGCATTAACTGCTCGCATCTTAGTCTTATCATGTTTTATTTCTGAAAATAATAATGTGTCAGAAATGAGTTTGTCCATTTTGGCAAGCGCATCCTCGATAATCTCAAGATAGGACAAACTATCGTCGTCAAAATGCGCTTCATTGTCTTCCTTGAGCCAATTAAGGCCTGCTGAAATCGATCGTAATGGGGTTTTTAAGTCATGAGAAACCACATGTGCATAGTTACGGAGCTCCTCGTTACTTGCACTAAGGTTGCCGATCAACTCTAATCTTGATTGCTCAAGTTCCTTAATTTTTGTTATGTCCAAGTGACAACCTATAGAGCCAATAGTTTTTCCAGCGAGATCAGTATTTGGGCCTCCGCTAATCAGCATGTATTTTACCTCACCTTTTTTGGTGATGTACTCTATTTCATAAACACTTGTACTGCCTGAGATGCGTGCAGCATTATATTTTTTGATGCGTTCAGCCTCTTTTTCGGTGACTAAAATTTTTGCAGCAACTTGTCCCACTAATTCTTCTGAGCTATATCCGGTCATCTCGCAAAAGGCACGATTGGCCAATATGATGTGGTCTTCATTATCGACTTCGAGAAGTCCTAGGTCCATGTTGGCAATAATCTGAGCGTACTTTGCGCGTTCGAAACTGATATTGGCATTAAATCGATGTTCTATCGTATTGTCTACATAACTCCATAAATGACCATCGAGGACTTCGTTATGCAGCAGTGGTCGGTAGGATCGCTCAAATATTCGGCCATCGGCACCTTTTATAACCTCTCGATCTACTGCTTTTTTTTCTCTAAGCAGAGCGGTTACACCTGATGCAAACCCTTGGCTATTTTCAAATTTGTCGGCCAACATTAATCTTGCAACCTCACATTTCATTCCTATGACGTCCTCGAGCTTCATCTTCATTCCAAAGAGATCCAGAAATTTTTGGTTGAGGTATCTTATTCTACCATCAATCCCTTCATAAACGACAGCCTGATTGAAATTTTCAATAATGCTTTCAAGGCGTACAGATGAAAGATTTAATCGCTGATCCTTTAATGAATTTTCATATTCGACGGCCGCATTTCTAATACGCAGGCTAACATAGTTAGCGATTTTAGTCAAAAAATCGGCTTGCTCGAGGCTATAATGAGATTTTTTGGGAGATTCTGAATCAATAATACCAACGACTGTGTCGTCTAAGACAATAGGGATGGTTATTTCAGAAAAACGCCGTTCTTGATCCACAATATATTCTGCCACTAGAGAGCTATCTTCAATGACCCGGGCTTTTTTTGATACGGCAACGCGCCCGACAACACCTTGGCCGAGTTCTAGCACCACCGGATTGTTTACAATCCTATCTTGTGTTGACTTATGCGCTGCACTTGCGATTTGTACGAGTTGATTATCGATGTTGGCGTAGAATACAACATCATCCGAATTTAAATAGCGACCGATACTCTTGACCAGAGCCCATCCAATGTCAAAAATATTATCCCCCACTAAAATATCTTGAAAAATTTCTTTTTCAATGGCGGCAATTCGCTCTTGCTCTTGGGCTATTTTTTTAATTTTTTCTTGTTCTGTGACATCAGTGCAAATGGCTTGAATGCCATTAAATTGGCCCGAGTTGTCTTTTAAAACACTTGCTCTGATACGAGCAATTTTATCTTTTCCCGTCCTGGTGGAAAATGGGAAGAGTATTTCTGTAGTAGATTTTTGAGCTTTTAGAATGTGCTCTAGGAAATGGGAAATTTTTTTCGTGTTCTCCGGTTTGAAGTCATTAATATGAGAGAAAACTGTCCCATCGCTGATCTCCGCCAGATCATAAATTGCCTTATTGATCGTTGTGATCTGTCCGTCGGCAGTCAAGACCAATACACCATCGATGAGCTGCTCAAGGAGTTCCTTTGAAGAAAATTCTTGAGCCTTGATCTCATTGCTGAGGTCAAGATTATCGGTGTAGAGTTGGCGAATCCGGTCTTCAACAATTTTTTCTGCTTGTTGCTTTGCCAGTTTCTCTCTAGCGAGGGCCCGTTTTAGTATGTCAGTTTCACTATGACTCAAGCACTTCTATTATAAATTGTGTCGTGTGGGCTTGATCGTTTAACTTTTCCATACTGATCGTCCCCTTTTTGTTAAAATGCCCTAGGGTTTCTTTAATGAGTCCAATGGCAAAATGAGCTAATTCTCGCTGTGAGGTATAATTAATGATTAATTTATTTTCTGTGCGACTGACGTTTTTAAAACTGGGTAATTCAGCATCATCATATAGTTTACGGACTTCGATATGAATATGATTTTCAATGCTGGCAATCAGTTCCAATGGGTCTGAATAGTCCGTAATGATATAATCATGTCTCGAGATCAGGAAAGGGAATACATAGCGTCCAAATCCCTCAAGGAGGTCCTCTACGGGCACATTTTTCTTAACCGAAACGGCGCTGACCAGAGCGACGAGCTCGCTAAACTCATAACTTTCAAAAGAAACATAAACTCCTTTGGAAGGGAGGTCAACTTCTGAAATTAATTCGTCGACCAATTCTAGGCCAAAGGACTCCTCTACGAAATCCACTAGATAACTAAAAATAAAACCTTTCACAATATATTGATTTGTTTAGATTGAGACCAATAGGCGGCAATAGTTTGAAGATTAAACTTGTACTGAGCGTAATCAATGCTCTTGACAAAATAACCAGAAACATTCAATTTTCTACAGTTTTGAATATCTGCAATATTATCTGAAGTGGTATGAACCACCACGGGGATGTATTTTAAGACGTCATCTTGATCCACGGCTTGGAGAAATTCAAGCCCATTCATCAGCGGCATATTTAAGTCCAATAGAATTACATCCGGCAGGTCGCTGGGGTTCTTTTTTAGGGCGTCTATCCCTTGCTGTCCATTTTCGGCCAAAGTGATTTGAACAGGAAACTCAGCGGCGCCAAAAATCTTTTTTATCCCTAATTGTGCGATTTTATCGTCCTCAATCACCAAAATCTTCATAATTTAGTTTTTTGTCGACAGGTATACTTTATCTCGAAAATCAAAATAAATATATCGTTTATACATAAG
>TARA_B110000503_G_scaffold84689_1_pt1 | contig 11668 bp, 12 predicted proteins | sample TARA_B110000503 | Tara Oceans TARA_B110000503 (sample SAMEA4397472) | marine metagenome | biome: Polar Biome; feature: [SRF] surface water layer (ENVO:00010504); material: water (ENVO:00002006), including particulate matter (ENVO:01000060) such as... | depth 5 m
CCATCGATATAGCGATGGACTGGCTCCAGCTGTGGCAGAAGAAAAACTTAACTCACTGTCCCGGAATAGTTGACCACTGCATGGTGCTGCTCAAGAAAGAGGCTGGCAAGGCTTCTTTGCGTGCCCAAAAAAACCTCACTAGAAATCGATAGCTCGAACTATCACCCCCTGTGGTGTTGCTGGGGTGGCGAAGCGTCGTTGCGTGTGCATGGCATCAAGATGAAGCCGACCACCATTCCCGATGCAGAGTGGGATACAGTTCAGAAAGCGGCGGAGAAGTTCTGGGATGAAATTGCCGCTGAATCGAAGACCAAGGCTAAGGCGATCGACATACAGAAGTAATCCAATGCCGATATGCAAAAAGCGAGCCCCCCTTGCCGCAACATCTGTTAGGATTGCCAGCGAACGGGATGTGCTATGCGTCCCTTTCTTTGTTTGGGACATTCAATAATGACTATCAGACGGAGGAGCTATGCCGGGTAATTTGTCTTTCGAAGAATTGAAACAACAGGTTGACCAGGGTTCTATCGACACTGTGATCGCGGCTATGCCGGACATGCAGGGTCGTCTGATGGGGAAGCGCTTTCAGGCAGAGTTTTTTGTTAAGACCGCCTGGGAGGAAATGCATGCCTGCAACTACTTGCTGGCCACCGATATGGAAATGGTAACGGTGGAAGGCTATGCGTCCACTAGTTGGTCGGCCGGTTATGGCGATTACACCATGAAGCCCGACATGAGCACACTGAGGTGGGTGCCCTGGCTTGCGCGCACGGCCCTGGTCCTGTGTGATGTGCTGGATCACGAGACGCATGAACCTGTTACGCACGCTCCTCGTTCCGTGTTGCAAAGGCAACTGCTGCGTCTCAACGAGATGGGGTTGGTGTCAGCCGTTGCCACTGAGCTGGAGTTCTTTATTTTCCGGGAAACGTTTGAAGCCCTCTCTGACCAGGGTTATAGCAGCCCGACTACGATCAGCGCCTATAATGAGGATTATCATATCTTCCAGACTACCAAGGAAGAAAGCCTGATGCGCAAGATACGCAACGGCTTGCAGGCGGCGGGTATTGAAGTAGAGAGCAGCAAGGGTGAAGCGTCTGCTGGGCAGGCTGAGATCAACGTCGCCTATGGCGATGGCCTGATGATGGCCGACAACCATGTGCTGGTTAAAAACGCCATCAAGGAAATAGCATTTCAGGAGGGTAGGGCGATCACCTTTATGGCGAAATGGGACACCCGTGCAGCGGGTTCGTCCAGCCACATTCATCAGTCGCTACTGACAAAAGATGGGATTCCCGTTTTCTACGACCCGGATCTGCCCCACGGCATGTCACAAATGATGCAGCATTATCTGGCCGGCCTGCTCAAGTATGCTGATGAGACTACCTACTTTCTCGCGCCGTATATCAACTCTTACAAACGGTTTAGTTCTGCCACGTTCGCACCCACCAAGGCGATCTGGTCGATTGATAATCGTACAGCGGGCTATCGCATTGTGGCGCCTGGTTCGAAATCCGTGCGAGTGGAGTGCCGTGTTGGCGGCTCGGACCTCAACCCCTATCTCGCTATTGCCTCGCAAATTGCCGCTGGTATTAAGGGGATCGAGGAGGCGTTGCCGCTTGATGCAGCGTACACCGGGGACGCCTATAAAGCGGAAGGTGCGCGAGACATTCCTCGGACGCTGCGCGCGGCGACTGATGCAATGCGCAATTCAACCATGCTTCGCGAGGCCATGAGCGAGGAGGTGATAGATCACTACGTGAGAGCCGCAGAATGGGAGCAGGAGGATTTTGATCAGAAGGTCACGGATTACGAGAGAGTACGCGGATTTGAGAGGGCCTGATTCGTGCCGAAAACAATCCAGTGCATTTCGCCTGTTGATGGGTCTGTGTATCTCGAACGCGTGGCGATTTCGCTGGAGGACGCAAGTGACGCTATAGCAGTAACAGCAGCGGCGCAACAGAAGTGGCAAAAAATGCCCGTGGCGCAGCGCATTGAGTTGGTTCTGGCCGGGGTGGCAGCGCTCGGTGAAATGAATTCACAGATCACCACCGAGCTGGCTTGGCAAATGGGACGGCCCGTGCGTTATGGCGGTGAGTTCGCAGGTGTGAGTGAACGTGCAATCTATATGGCCGGTATCGCCGAGGCGGCGCTTGCCCCGCTTGTGGTAGAGGACAGTGATACCTTCATCCGCCGTATTGAGCGCAAGCCTCTGGGCGTTGTGCTGGTGGTGGCGCCCTGGAATTACCCGTTCCTGACAGCGATCAACACGATTGTGCCAGCGCTCATTGCGGGCAATGCGGTGATATTAAAGCACGCCTCGCAGACCCTGCTGGCGGGTGAGCGCCTCGCCGCCGCTTTTCGGGCGGGCGCCCTACCGGATGGGGTATTCCAAAACCTCGTGCTGGATCACCAGACCACGGCCGCCTTGATCGCCAGTAAATCCTTCGGCTTTGTCAATTTCACCGGGTCCGTGCTGGGTGGCAGGGCGATGGAGGAAGCGGCGGCTGGAACGTTTACCGCGGTGGGTACTGAGCTCGGCGGTAAAGACCCCGGCTATGTGATGGATGACGCCAATCTGGACGCGGCGGTGGAGACGTTGATCGATGGTGCCATGTTCAATGCGGGGCAGTGTTGCTGTGGTATTGAGCGTATCTATGTGTGTGAAAAATATTTTGATGCCTTCGTCGAAAAGTCTGTGGCCATTGTCGAACAATACAAACTTGGTAATCCATTGGAACAGGAGACCACGCTGGGCCCGATGGCTCACAGGCGTTTTGCCGACCTGGCACGCTCGCAGATTGATGAGGCACTGGCTGGCGGCGCCAGGGCGCTCGTGGATCCCGCGCTGTTTCCCCAGGATGGCGGAGCCTACCTGATGCCACAAATCCTCGTCGAAGTGGATCATTCGATGCGTATCATGCGTGAGGAATCGTTCGCACCGGTAGTCGGCATTATGAAGGTCAGGGATGACGAGGAAGCCATCCAACTGATGAATGACAGCGAGTTTGGTCTGACCGCCTCCTTGTGGACAAGTGACAGCCAGCGTGCTCAGCGCTTGGCTGCGCGGCTGCAAACCGGTACGGTGTATATGAACCGCTGTGATTATCTCGACCCGGCGCTGTGCTGGACCGGGTGCAAGGATACCGGCCGCGGCGGCAGCCTGTCAGTGATCGCCTATCATAATCTTACGCGGCCCATGTCGTTCCATTTCAAAAAACTGTAAACCCTGCAAGGTACCCGAATGACGTTATCAGCTAGCTGGTCTTATCCAACATCCATCCGCTTCGGGGCAGGAAGAATTGCAGAGATCGCGGAGGCCTGTGCGGCGGCGGGGATATCCAAACCACTGATGGTCACCGACCGTATGCTGGCCGACCTGCCGATAGTGCAGTCAACATTGGCATGGCTTGACGCCGCTGGTCTTGGTCGGGCGCTGTTCAGCGGCGTGGATCCGAATCCCACGGAAGTGAATCTGGAAGCCGGGCTCGAGGCCTATCGCAGCGGCAAGCACGACGGCGTTATCGCCTTTGGCGGCGGCTCTGGCCTCGATCTTGGCAAACTGGTCGCATTTATGTCTGGCCAAACACGCACGGTATGGGAGTTTGAAGATATTGACAACTGGTGGAGTCGTGCCGATGTGAGCGGCATCGCGCCGATAATCGCCGTGCCGACGACCGCTGGTACCGGGGCCGAGGTCGGCCGGGCCGGGGTCATCACCAACTCGCAAACCCATCAGAAAAAGATCATATTTCACCCCAAGATCCTGCCCTGTCAGGTGATTTGTGATCCCGAACTGACGCTCAGCATGCCGCGCTCCGTGACAGCAGGCACCGGACTTGATGCGTTCGCCCACTGTCTGGAAGCCTATTGTGCCCCCAATTACCACCCGATGAGCCACGGAATTGCGATAGAAGGTATGCGCCTAGTGAAGGAGAATCTGCTCAAGGTCTACGCTAACGGCTCGGATATCGAGGCGCGCGGCCATATGATGTCGGCCGCTGCGATGGGTGCCACGGCGTTCCAGAAAGGTCTGGGGGCAATCCACGCTATCTCTCATCCCATTGGTGCTTTGTATAACACGCATCACGGCACTACCAATGCAGTGGTGATGCCAGCGGTGTTGCAGTTCAATCGGTCGGCCATCGAGGAGCCGATACGAAGACTGGCCAATTATCTGGATATTGCGGGCGAGTTCGAGGGCTTTCTTGCCTATCTTGTCGACCTGAATCAGACGCTGAACATTCCCGGTAATCTGACTGAACTGGGCGTAATTGATCCCGACCTCGACGTGTTGGTGGCCGCCGTATTGGCCGATCCGAGTGCGGGCGGTAACCCCGTTACAATGACCGCCGAGAATACTCGCAGGCTTCTACAAGACTGTTTATAAAGGTCTCAATATAGAGATGGATCTCAGCGATCAAGTCAGTGTTTTATTACGGCCGATGCTTTTGGGTGCAGCGCTGCTAGTCGCCTTGTCCGGCTGTGCAGATAGTGCCCCTGCCTGTCCTTTCACCGGAACAGGGCACAGTGCGGCAAGTGCGGGTTGTTTCTTGGCGTCGAGTGAGGGACTGCTTGTCGTGCAGGCGATGAATGGCAAACTCAGCCCACCCGGTGGGAGCAGCGTGCCGGGCGAATGGGCACAATGCACCGCGTTCAGGGAGACCTTGGAGGAGACCGGTTTGCGCTTGCAACCCCGTGAATTGCTGCGCATCTTTGAAACTGGTTTTCACTTGTATCGCTGCGAGCGTGACGGGCAGTCCGGAGAGATCGACCCACCACTATACTGGGAAGTTCGTGCGGCATTCTATTTACCCGTCGACCAATTTGACGACTACGAGTGGCGCTTCCCCAATCAGCAGTTGGTACTGAAAACGCTGTTACCGAAGGTCATCATCGATACGCCAGATTAGTGTGCGGATGCGGCCCAAAGACTTGGGAGGCTGTGTGACTTCAGCCTGGATGGTGCCAAATGCCTCGCTCCACTAAGAGACACTTCTGCTATTTTTAAGTAAACGCAGAGGAATTTCACCATGAGCATGTCAAACACCGAAAAGTGATCAAGGATATCCGTCGCCAGACACGGCGCACGTTCTCAACCGAAGAAAAGGTTCGTACCGTATTGGATAGTTTGCGCTGGGAGTGCTCAGTCGGCGAGCTTTACCTGCGCGAGGAATGGCTTAAAAATATCTGATTGGGCAGGGTGAGATCTCGGAAGGCGACTGATGTACATCGCCTGCGAGCAGGGCGGCTTTGCTCTGACATTGAGGCTTCGCTGAGCGGCTCGACTGATTTCTGTCTTTGAATTACTTGCCGCAGGGGGTAGTTTTTCCACGAGTGATTTAGCAATCATGCTTATTACTTTGTCTTGTAGAGTTTTGGCCTCGGGCAATAGTTTTGTCAATGAGGATGAGCCATGCATTAAGCCCTTACACAATTCTATCGTGGCCAGTAGCCGGGGCCTTGTAATAGATTAATCAAAGCCCGAAAGCTGCAGGCAAAACACTGGCCCGACGAATAGGAATCGCATAGAGGGCAGTCACAGTGGGTGAGAAGGCCAATTTCTTCAAAGCCCGATACTTGCTCAGAAACTGTGGACGTAGATGTGGCGGGTATAAGTGAGAAGGTCACGCGCATTACCCTGGGAGGTTTGATGATCTGCCTTTGGCTACCAGCACTCACAGCCAAGCGAAGTGGGCAGTACCCACCAAGCGAACCTGTCGAGGCAGCAAGCGTCACGGTGGTGAAGGATAACGCCTATGAGGAGCCGATGGATGTGTTGTCGGTGGTACTGGAACAACCGAGTTGATGATACCCACGGTGCTGGACAGGTTTATTCAGCAGGCACTGCATCAGGTGCTGAGCCCCGTGTTCGAACCGGGGTTCTCGGAACCCAGCTACGGATTCAGTCCGGGACGTAGCGCGGGTCAAGCGGTATTGCAGGCCCGTAATTACGTCGAAGCGGGACACCGCTGGTTAGTAGATATCGATCCTGAGGCGTTCTTTGACCGGGTCAACCACGACATGCTAGTGGCGCGGGTTGCTTGGCAGGTGAAGGACAAGCGGGTATTGAAACTGATACGCGCTTACCTCGAATCGGGTGTCTGCAAAGGCGGGTTGGTGACGACGAGTTTGGAGGGCGACCTGAAGGCAATCTTCCGCCATGGCAGGGGGCGATCGCTGGGTCGTGTCATAGAAGAACTGAACCTCAAACTGCGTGGCTGGATGAATTACTACCGCCATATCGGGCTGAAGGGTATTCTGAAGACATTGGATGGTTGGATACGCCGCCATTTGCGATCGATGTATTTAGCTTATCTATATTGACCTTTTGCAGGTGCGAGAGGTCGCTAGTCGGCTCAGATTCTGTCAGCGGCGAATACCGCTTCCACCTCTTTTGAAAGATTACCAGGGCATCAACCCCGTCCCATTGGATTAACGCGGCGGCGCCATCCTGTAGCGCGCATCTGGATATGCTCGAATGTTAATAAAAGTAGATCTATACTGTCAGGATATTTTACTTTCCACGCTACTAAAAAACGGGGCTTCTTTGGAACCCTTTGATACCTAAGATTATTTTAAAATGGGCTCAATTATTGCAGCGAATTTTTTAATGACAATAAGTATGTCCATGTACTGTCAACCAGGGTTGACGCTCTAAAGCCTGCTTCTGCTCGAATCAACGGTTTTTTAGCGCCTTCAAACTCATTCCTGAACATAAGATGGGAGGTAAAATATGAGATTAATCCAGTGTGCCGGTTTTGGGTTGGTATTGATGTTGTCCAGTTTGGCGGCTCAGGCTAGCCTGATTCAGTTTGGGACAGGATATCAGGTTAATTATTCCATCAATTTACCCGGCAGCGCCACTCCCCTGAATATGGACATCCACACCGTTTTCATCTTTGAGTGGGATGCTAATAATCGCACTGAGAGTTTCCCTTACATCATTAAGGGTAGCGGCCAAACCGAACTATCTCACGTCATTCCTTTTGCGCCTACATCCGCATTTGTGCTCGGTTACATCGATGCGATACCCGGCGCAACGCCAGGAACTGCCGATGCCAAGCGGCATTTGTACACATTGGTAGATCCTGGCTTCAGCAATGTTCTGGTAGAAAACCATCTCGGCGATTTATTCAGTCAACTGTTTGGCCAGGGTGAGCAGTACACCATTGACCAACTCATTGCGTCCGCCTCCGGGGATGACAACGCACTTCAGGGGTTATGGAATTTTGTTACCGGCGCGACAGTTGATGGAACTGCGGCGGCCTTTGATCCAGCGGATAACTTTCGTATTCACAAGTGGTCCCCGGCATCCACCCCAATCCCGGCACCCGCTACCCTTATGCTATTTGGTTTGGGCTTAGTTGCGCTTGGCTGGTTCGGACGCAAAGCACTATAGGTTTCAGCTAACGTCCGCCACGCTACTGCCGCCGGTAAACTCCCGTTTCCTTAGTAGCGGCTGGGCGTCCAACCCCCGACCCCTGAATGCCTCAAACCCCCTGTTGAAATGTTCCGAGGTCTCTAACGTGGCTATCAGTTCATCCGGGATCGGCTCACCAGTATCAATGTGGCGAGCCCAGGATTTAAGTACTTCGGGTTCGCTCGCCCAGTGCCCCATGATCTGCGAGGGCAGCTCAACAAAATCCTGCTTTACGTCGGTCCCGCCCTGGCTTTCGTAGCGCACACTGTTGAGCAAGTCGTGCAGGCCATGACCAAACTCATGAAACAGCGTGGCCGGTGGCCACTTCGTCCATACCCAGCAAGTAGGGTTCTGTCTTAGGGAAGTTGCAAAAATTCACGATGACAGGGTGAACATACGTATCGAGGTTTTACTACTCGTGAAACACCGACATCCATGCACCACCGCGTTTGGAGAAGCGCATAAACAAATCGAATAAAAAGTAGCCAATCAATGTGCCATTTGCTTTTGTTACCTCATAGGCCTCAACGTCGTTAGAAAATACCGGCACGTCGTCACGTCTTCGTTCGATACCTGAAAGCCTGAAGAAAAGCTTTTGTGGTTTTGCTTGAAAAACTATGCCATGCATCATGACGAAGGCAGCCTGGTGAGAAACATTCGGCGCTGCTTCGCACATTCGCCGCAGATCGTGTATAACGTGGCATTAACGCGAACCCACAAGACAACTGAAGATGCCATCACACTACCTGCATATGAATCCCTTTCTATCTGCCGGCGATGCAAAAGATATGTTGTCTATCGCGCAGTCCTTTGGCAGTTTTGGTACCTATGCTGATGAAGGGACCAGTGACACCCTTGGCGAGGAGCTACCGCAACGTTTTGATGTGGGGATCAACTACTTTAATCAGGGTCTAGATGGTGCAGGCAATAGTGATTCCTCCGAGGTCGCGGCCAGCCGAACCAATTATTTTCGGGAGACATACGCTTACGGCAATGATATCAAGGCTCCGGGCATTGAGCCTTTTCTGGAACATCCAGAACTGTCCCGAACAGCCAAAGCCATCTCGGGATGTTCCAACGTTGTTCCGGCGATCGTCTACGCAAACCTGCTTATACCTGGCCAAGAGCTGGCGATACATACAGATGTCCCTGAGTTCCGAGGCGCAAATCGAAAAGTAGTACCGCAGTGGCTTTTGGTGGTGATGTTGCATTCCAGGCTATTTGAAAAATGGCGGATCCCCATTGTCACCTGCGTGTCATGGTTTGGTGACGCTGAAGGAGGTGCGTTCACTTTTTATCCTGAGGGAGCCAATGGCAAAAGATCTATAATTCCCGCGCAGCATAACTCAGCGATTCTGATCGACACTGACATGACATTTCATGGCGTTGAGCGTGTGGCCGGAGGACTACCTGACCCACCCCTAATCGGACAGAAAACACGTCTACACTTCTGTGGCGGGAAAACCTGGGAATTGCGCGAGTCGAAAGAAGTCATTGATACATTCAGCTGGTCGGATATACGCTATTCGATCTCTTGGAAGGCCTACTGCTTTGCCGATGACGAAGCAGAAGCATTGTGGGAATCGGGTGCTGATACTCTGTCTACAGCGGACATTATCGTCATCCTCGAGGCTGCTCTGCGCAAGCGTGGATTACTGAAGGCCGCGCGGCCAAATCCTACGGAGCTCGCGTTGTTACTGGTAGATACGTTTGTTAAGTATCCCACCGCAGCATACTAAACGTGCGGGCGTTAGCCTGCCTCCTTGAAGAAAGCGAGGGGCAATAGACGTCAACGCGTGAGCTAACGCCAATGTCGCTGCGGAGCCCGACAAAATGTGTCACGAAGTGACAACAAAGGCACTAGACCTGAAAAAGTACGTATCATAGTCTAAGGGGTGCAAATATTCGGATGTGCAGGATTTTAAGCTGGTGCGATTAAACAAATTTATCAGTGAGTCTGGTTTGTGCTCGCGGCGTGAAGCGGATGAGCTCATTATCCAGCAGCGCGTTACGCTAAATGGTAAAATCGCGGTTACCGGTGCGAAATGGCTAGAAGAGATGGTTGTCCTGGTCGACGGCAATATTGTCAAACTGAAGCCAACCACAAAGAATAAGCGTAAGCATATCTATATTGTCCTTAACAAGCCTGCTGGAATCACCTGCACGACGGATGAAGCGATAGCGGGGAATATAATAAATTTTGTAGACCATAAAGAACGCATATTTCCTATCGGACGTCTCGACAAGAATTCAGAAGGCTTGATCCTGATGACTAGTAATGGCGATATCGTCAATCAGATTTTGCGTTCCGAGAATAATCACGAAAAAGAATATCTGGTTGGCGTGAATAAACCCGTCAACGACGTTTTTTTACGCGCTATGGCACGCGGCGTGCGCATTCATAAACAAATGACCCTCCCTTGCAAGGTGTCGAAACTAGCGAAATACGGTTTTAGAATCGTACTTACTCAAGGCCTGAATCGGCAGATTCGGCTGATGTCTGAAGTACTCGGTTATAAAGTCGTGCAATTAAGACGTACCCGAATTGTCAACGTGAAACTGGGCACGCTAAAGCCCGGTGTCTGGCGTAATTTGTCAGACGCTGAATTGGCTGGTCTGCTGCCAGATTTTACGGATTGGTAAAGCATACTTGTCTTTCGCTATAGCGGGCTCAGCATATGGGCGCATTATGAGGGGTACATAAGCCGGACGCGAGGTTTAGTGAAGCGTCAGTCTCCGCACCCCCCGCCTCGACAAATGGCCACTGTTATAAAGCCAAAGAATCACTTCGGCCAACGTGTCCTCACTGTCAGTAAATTGTAGCCCTAGTTTAGTTTCAATCGTGCTGCAGTCGGTATAGACCTATTGTGTCGCCAGACACCCTGACGCTGGACATATCGATCATCTTTTCTATTCCCGCGGCACAACCTTTAATCGCACGGGCAACTGCGACAGGATCAGTCACATCACCAACCATGATCTCATCGACGTCAACACCTATGGCCTTAAACATACTAATTGCTTTGTGCTCTGAGCGGGCTAGTACGCGTACGTGATGTCTGGCTGCTTTAACACTTTCGCTGTATACGATCCAATAAACCCCGTACCTGTGGTAACAAGAACGTTCATAATGTCCAACACAAGGAATCGAGATTGACTAGCATGAAATCCACGATTTCGAATTGCTGGCGACGTATTGATTAACGTATAAATTCACTTTAACAGGACACAGCGAATCACTGATACCGGCCCAAAAATCGCCGCTGCAATGGAGACCGTATCTCTCTACTCAGCGGGTTTTTCCGCGACAATCCTCCAGTTTAAATCTGCTATTTTTGCTTTCTCAGCCATAGTCCAAGATTCACCGCCGGTTTGAAGAAGATCAAGTGATTCTTCTACCCATGGCGGCATTATGCGAATCCTTTCAAGAAACCTGACAATTTTTCGTGCAACAAGGATCAAGTCACGCTTTTGCTCACAAATGGGCCACGCTTCGCTTTTTGATGGCGCTGACAGAATGATGTTGAAACCAGCCCTTTCTAGTGCTGCACATACATCGGCTGGATACATCGACTGAGTTGCCGCCAACGTCGGCAGGTAAGACCGGTGAAGACTCACATGTTCTTCATTATCCCAATCAAAGTAGGGAGATAACAAATACTCAGAACACGAATATCGAGTGCCGGGCTTCAATACGCGAAACATTTCTCTCGCATGTTCGTCTAATTCCTCCTTTTTAAAAAAGGGCCAAACGGCTTGGACGGAATAACAGCCATCAAAAAATCCTGACTCGTAGTTGAGTGGGTCATGATGATTACCCACTTTGTAATGAAGGCGTTCGCTCATCTTAGTTTCTGCAGCCCAGTCGATTGCATTTTCGACTTGATCCGGATCGATGTTATAACCCGACACTTGGCCCCCCGTCATTGAGGCGATATAATGTGCGATCCTGCCTCTGCCGCAGCCCATATCCAACAGATGGGACTTCTCGGGGGCCTGTAGCTCCATCTCCTTCAGCATAGCTTGTTCGCATAACAACTGATTTCCATACAAGCCCTCCTTGTCATCTAGCTGTGGGGGGATATAGAGTTTCTCTAGATCGAAAACCGACAACATATTATTCAGAACCTTATAGTATGCTGCGATCGCTTTTGTCTCGTCTTCGGTAGTGGTCTTCTCACCCCCTTGCATGCGCTGTAGAAATTTATAAGCATTGACGCACGCATCCTTGTCCTCCTGCGGCAATGT
>TARA_B110000503_G_scaffold141229_1_pt1 | contig 11662 bp, 9 predicted proteins | sample TARA_B110000503 | Tara Oceans TARA_B110000503 (sample SAMEA4397472) | marine metagenome | biome: Polar Biome; feature: [SRF] surface water layer (ENVO:00010504); material: water (ENVO:00002006), including particulate matter (ENVO:01000060) such as... | depth 5 m
TCCTCAATGTGATCCGTGACCCGATATGAGGGAACTACAACGGCAATCTTCATTTGAGTGCACCCTCCCAATCCTTTGACCAATTGTAGTAAAAAGATGTAGAAAACTTGCCCTGAATCAGTTTTGACTCGAAAGACAGTAAATTTGCGCTTTGGAAATTAGACTCTTCTTACTATGACTCAAAAGCCAAGTTTGAATTTCTTCTCTATTAGCAAGGTTCTTCCTAAGAGCTATCGCCTGAGGCTTTGGCGACTTTCGGCTGGCCGAATAGCGGCGAACTCTCTTGACCTGGTCGGACTTGCCGGTGTAGCTCTCCTGGCCGCCTCCTTTGGGTCCATCGCGGCTGGCGCCACAAACCGCTCACCAATAACCATTCCGATTATTGGTGATGTGATGTTGACTGAAATGCAGGCCGTTTATGTGGCACTTCTGGTGGCCTTGGTCTTTCTGTTGAAATCCTTCTTCTCAATATGGCTCAATCTTCGAACGTCTCTGGCGGTCGCACAGCTCGAATCTGACTTCAGCAAGGAAATAGCCAATCATTTTTTCCGGCATTCGAAATTGGAGACGGAGGGACCCAGTAGCAGTGTGGCGGAGTTTCAAAATCAGGCTCTGTATTCCACATCTGCAATAGCTATGTTTTTAAACGCCCGAATCTCGCTAATTGCCGAGGGCTCACTGGCTGTGGCAATGGTCTTAGTCTTTGCTCTCGTTAATCCCATTGCCACGGTTGCGATGCTTGTTTATTTGGCTAGCGTCATGTGGATTCTCTCTCTGGTCCTAACTAAAAAAATACGTAGAAATGGGCGTATAGTCATGCAAGGCTCTGAGCAAAGCCTTCAGGCCAGCAGGGACCTATTTGGAATTCGACGCGAGTCCATATCTTCCGGCGTACGTGAAACTTGGATTGGCAAGTTTGCAAGAGGAAGGGAGCAGTTTGCTAAGGGTACTGCCCTGATTTACACGCTTAACAGTCTTCCTAGATATGTAATCGAGACCTCGCTAATTCTTGGCATTTTTGCTTTTTTGGCTGGAATCGTCATGTTCAGCGATTTGCCATCGCAGGCTGTCACAATCGGGGTCTTCCTTGCAGGGGGACTGAGGCTTGTCGCCTCGTTATTGCCTCTCCAGGCAGCCATCAACTCACTAAATGATGGATCAAATCGAGGTCAGGATGCTTTTGCCGTCCTTTTGGGGGTCGGTGTGGAGCCTTCGAGAGGTCCTGCAGAAGTCAAAATTCCGACATCCGCAATTGACCTGGAAATTATTGACGTGCACTTCTCATATCCAGGAGAGGCGGAATTGTTGACTGGACTAAGCCTCAGGGTCGAGGCTGGCACCAAGACCGCAATTGTTGGGCCTTCGGGGGCCGGCAAGACAACAGTCTTTGAACTGAGCACCGGGTTCTTGGTGCCGAAGTCCGGCTCGGTGACCCTGAGCGGATCTAATCCACGAGATTTGATCGCCAATGCCCCCGGTCTTGTGGGGATCGTGCCGCAACGTCCCCACTTGGCAACAGGAACTCTTGCGGAAAATGTTTCTCTAATTGATCATTCGGCAACCGATCTTGCAAAGGTGACTCAGTGCCTTGAGCGCTCAGGACTTGGAAGATTCGTGTCGATGGACTTGAGCTCGTTATCTATGAAGATATCCCCCGACGCCGGCCAGTTATCAGGGGGTGAAATCCAAAGACTCGGACTGGCAAGGGCGCTGTACCGTGACCCAAAGATTTTGTTCTTGGATGAGGCGACCAGTGCCCTAGACGCTGAGACTGAAGCCCTCATAACACGCGTTCTAGATTCGCTAAAGAGCGAAATAACTATTGTCCTAATAGCCCACAGGCTTTCCACTGTCATGAATGCAGACCGGATCATCTACATGGACAAGGGCAAAGGTCTAGGACAGGGCACATTTTCTGAACTAAAGGCCAGCATTCCTGATTTCGCAAGGGCGGTAGACCTCATGGACTTGGGCGAATAGCAAGGACTTTGGGGCCGTTTCAGGCTCGCGAATCACATCACAAGGCAGATTATCGAATAACAACCTTCGAAGTGGGGTTATCAACTCAATCAAATTCCAATTCCTGCAAACAAAGGCCAGTTTTTTGGAAACTTAATGCTTGCAACGAGTTGCCCCCACTCACCAGCCTGTCGCATTTTCATGTCCATCGAGGCCCGCGTCACGTGGCCCGTAAACGGCGGTGGCCGAGCACGCTACTGCAGTAAGTTGTTCCATGCAGGGGCTCCTGTTGATAGAAATTATATCGGCTAGGAATTCCATTTATCCGACTCGCAATATTTGGACGCTTCAGTTGGTCGTAACCCTTAAACCTGGGTAATCGGGCGGGAATTGGCCCTAAAGGCCCGCTCGTTGAAGGCTCAGGGCCCTCTTTGAATCACTACCCCACCAGATTCTCGGACACCGGTTAGCGTGGTTGCAAAGGTCACTTCCCAGCCCTTCCAAGACTCAAGTGCAACAAATGCGTCACTGGACCCATACAAACAATTCAAATTCAAGCTCTCGACATCCTCTTGTCTAACTACGGTCCAGTCCCCACTTGATTCTAAAATTGTGTCGGAAATTTGTGCGAATCCAGATTCAGCTGCAAGAAAAACAGCCAGGGGCCTGCCGGCGAGAATCTCATTCCCCCCGCCGTAAACGACTCCGACGGGAGTACAACGCAGCTGGTTGGTGAGATTGAGATAGCGCTGAATTTGCCCGTAGCCAACGGCGCCCGAGAGCTCCGGCCCATTTGGGCCTAAGGGGGGATCCACTATCGTAAAGGTCGCGTAGGTCGAGCCCAACAGCAGGAGAAGGGCCGCAATCTTTGCGAGTTTTTTAGCAACGGTGGCCTTTCGATTCCCCGAGCCATAAAGCGCTGCCATAAGCACCAATGCAAAAATGCAAACAGCCCACTCGACTTTGTACTTGGGTTCCCCCACGAGCCCTGCGTTGTTCAAAATTATGAAATAGAAAGCAAAAACTATAGAAAGGTAGATAGGTATACCAAATGAAAGTCTGTTCCCAATTAGGCCAAGAACTACAAGAAAGAGCAGTAGTGCAAGGAGGGCAAGTCCCAGCTGTTCGGATATTACGGATACGACTAGGCCGAAATCGAAAAGCTCATCTAGGGAGACGGTGCCGGACGAAGAAAACACCGGAGGAGCAACCAATACCCCCATGCCATAGGGGAGTAATAGAAGCATGGCTGGGTAAATCTGCACCAGGTCCCGTCGAACATTTAGCCAACTTTTCAAACCACCCGCCCTGGTTATCGCCAGTGCGCCCAGAAGGAATGAGATTGGAAGTCTAAATACGGCGCCTAGTCCTAGCCATACGCTTAGGCCCTTTACTTCTGCAGAATCCGGAGGCTTAACCAAGAAGCTCAAGGCCGGAAGCACAAATGCCAGGGAAAATATCACATGATCAATCGATGAGTAGTAATAGCTGGCAACCGGCAAAGTCACCAACGCCGTGATTACAACAAGTCTCCACGGCGTCCCAATCTCTAGGCGGCGCATTGAGTAAAACATTGCGGTGAAGCCCAATGCCACAATGCCAAGCGATGTGAGCCTGTAAACCAAGATGTCATTACCAAGCAGCGAAGTAGAGATTAGATATGGAAGCCAGCTGACCTTTGCATATCCCCACCCCCAGCCGCCCAGAACTGAATAAAACACCTGCAGAGAGCTGGATCCAAAAAACGCCAGGGCTATCGCAGGTCGAATAGGCAGCTTGAGTACCAATAAAGCCATGGGAGTTAGGAAGGAGAGGATAAAAAATAGGGAAGTTAGCTGAAGGGCAGATCCGGAAGAATAGCTGGCAGGAAATATATCCAAATTTTGCAAGATCTTTATGGCATGAATGTTAGTCAATCTGATATACGAAAGCTCATCTGCGATGGCTTCGCGAGTCAGCGACTCTAAGTTGATTGCTACTAAAAGGGCAAAAACTATGAGATAGGTTCCTGCATGCCTAAGTCTTGGCTGAAATACTGTTTCATAGGTCTTCCAATGGGCCTTGTTCACAGCAAGTGAAAACACACCCAATGCAAGGCCCGTCATAAAGGGAAGGTAAGAGAATAAATTTGCGGAATCCAAATCGGATCCAAAACCGTAAGCACCAAAGGTCAAGAAATAGAACACTAATACAACTCGAAAAAGGGAAATCTTCACGTGTACCTCTCCGACCTCCCCCAGCTTGGCTAGTTACGGAAGGAGGCATCAACGAACCAAGGACTAAAGTTCATTCAGGGAACCATAATTAGTCAATGCTGAAAGTAGCACACTCATTACATTTTGACGGACTCAAAGTAGGTTTCGCCGATAGCGAAGGGGGTAGATTTAGTCCATGCAACTAGTCATACCCATGTCCGGCTTCGGCGAAAGATTTCGAGCTGCAGGCTACGTGATTCCGAAACCGTTGATTCAGGTCGAGGGCAAACCAATTGTGGGACACGTTCTGGATATGTTCCCCAACGTCGAAAATGTCTACTTCGTTTGTAACGAAGATCACTTACTTGAAAAAAGCTTTGCCATGGAATCCACGCTGATTTCGCTTTGTCCGAAGGGCACGGTGATTCCGGTTCACCCCCATAAGCTCGGCCCTGTTCACGCTGCACTCCAGGCCATACCTCACCTGGATCCAGACGAGCCGGTAATTGTCAACTACGCGGATTTCAGTTGCCGGTGGGATTTTGGCGACTTCCTGCAGTACGTTGAGGCCCACGACCTGGATGGGGCGGTTCCCGCTTATAGGGGCTTTCACCCCCACAGCGGAGGCACAACCAACTACGCCTATATTCGCGAACTTGAGGGCCGACTGCTCGAAATTCGAGAAAAGCAACCTTTTACTAGCACAAAGACGAAGGAGTTCGCTTCCTCAGGGACGTACTATTTTAGAACCGCTCGAATCATGGAGCAGTATTTTAGAGCTCAGGTAGATTGCGACATCTCAGTCGGCGGTGAGTATTACGCCAGTTCAAGTTTTGATTTAATGGCGAGGGATGGCCTAAGCGTGGGAGTTTATGAAATTGAGCACTTTATGCAATGGGGCACCCCGCAGGACTTACAGGAATACGAATATTGGAGCAAACTGTTCCACACACTCAAGGGCCATACGGCTGATGACCTAGCCATTCGAGGCGCGGAGAACTCTGGCATTCTGGCCGCCGGTCAAGGCTCAAGATTCTCAAACGTTGGATACCAAACACCCAAGGCTTTGTTGAGAATAAGCGGTGCGCCCTTGTTGAAACAAATTTCAAGAGCTTCGCAAAACAGTCCGTCCGTCCTGGCGCTCGCGGGGTCATCGATTTCTAATTGGATTAAGAAGCGTGAGCTTGGAAGTCTCCATGAAATTGATGTGCCGTCCAACGGCCAGGCGCACTCGGCGAAGCAATTAATTAGCGGACTTTCGCCAGATGGATCCGAAGCAATTACCATTTTGGCCGCTGATACTATTTTTGCCGACAACTCCGGCTCTCTGGCCGACACTACCTCGAATTCGCAACTGGACTATCTCGTCGTCTGGGTTGGCATGCCCAACCCTTTCACATTGAGCAGCCCTGAGAGCTTTGGCTGGGTAGGCCTTTCGGACGGTGTGTGTAAATCGGCAATAAAGCAACGGCCTAATTTCTCAGGGGCAATGGTTTTATTGGGAGCGTTCACATTTTCCTCTACGACTCTATTCAATAGGCTCTATGCGCATCTTGAGGATTCCGGCATTTTGTTGAATGGGGAGTCCTATTTAGACTCGTTAGTTGAGATTGCCGTGGCAAAGGGAATTACTGTCGAGCTCTTCGAACCGACCCTGGCGATCAGCTTGGGCACCCCGTATGAATTTGAGACCTTCCGATATTGGCAAGCCTGTTTTGACCGCTGGGATTCTCACGACTACAAGCTGGAACTTGACCCATTTATCGAACCGAAGAACGTGGATGAAGTCAGACGAGAGCTCCATAGCACCAAACATCGACCCGAAGAATGGAGCTGGGAATCCCATGAGTCATGAAAGTACAACTCGCTTGAGTCTGATAATTCCATGTTTCAATGAAGCTGGGAACCTGAGCCGGCTAGTAGAGCGGGGTAAGTTTGCGTTAGCCTCACATCCGGGGTTAGAGATAATTTTTGTAGACAACGGTTCCACGGACAACACAAATGATCAGCTCAGGGACCTTGCTGAGGGGGTGGACCGGATGATCATCCACGATATCGACATTAACAGAGGATACGGATTCGGAATAAAATCAGGCCTTGCTATAGCAAAGGGCGAACTCCTAGGTTGGACACATGCAGACCTTCAAACTGATCCCTTCGACGCGATTCGGGCACTCGAATTAGTGCCAACTCGGGGTTCAAAAGTTATACTCAAGGGCACGCGAACCGGAAGGTCCTTCTCTGACTCGCTTTTCACGAACGGCATGAGCATCTTTGAATCAATTCTTTTCCGGGCTAGTCTCTGGGACATAAACGCGCAACCAACAATCTTCTCCCGCGATTTAAATGAGGTCTTGCTGAGCGGTCCCGACGACTTCAGTTTGGACCTGTTCGCACTGGTAAGTGCAAAGAGATTGGAATTTCAGGAAATTCGGTTTCCGGTAATTTTTGGACCTCGATTCTCGGGCGAATCTAAATGGAACAACTCCGCTTCGGCTAGATGGAAATTCATCAAGCGAACATTGAAATTTAGCGTCCACTTGGCAAGAAAAGGGTGAACGCGGTGCTAATTATTCAGCATAGAATCAACGACGTGGCGGGTCTGAAGTCAACTTCGACCGAATACGGGGTTGAAATCGACATCAGATCTAACCAAGATGGTCTCTACCTTGCCCATGATCCGTTTTCGTTAGGCTTGCCCCTAGAGGTATACCTGCAAAATTATGAGCATTCATTATTGGTGCTCAATGTCAAGGAGGAAGGGCTGGAAGTGCGCACTAAAGCCCAGTTAGAGCAATTTCAGATCGAAAACTACTTTTTCCTTGACCAGTCGCTTCCGTTCTTGATCAAAAGGGGGCAGTCAGGCCACATTGACGGCGCAGCAAGGTTGTCGGAATTCGAATCACTCGAAAGCGTCCGACTGATCGCGCCATTTTGTCAGTGGGTATGGGTCGATTTCTTCAAAGAGTCAAAACTATCCGAAGGGACAGTCAGTGACCTACACGCTTTGGGCTTGAAAGTATGTCTTGTGTCTCCAGAACTTCACTCCTTTGCGAGAAAGGCCGAGGCGCAGCGTTTTGCGAAGGACGTACTGGGGGCAGGCTTGGCTGTTGATGCAGTATGTACGAAATACCCCCAAATGTGGGAGCGCTCTTGAAGAACAAGTTGGCTTACGTTTCAGTGTCGCCATATTCTTGGTGGTTTGTCACACGCCTCACGGCATTTGTAATCACCGCTTCAACTCCTGCCCCACTATGGGTCGAATATTACGAGCCATTCATCTCGGCGTTTCTCAGAGAACCATCTTTAGATCCATGGTCGACCTGGCAGTCTGGGGGCGGAGTAGCGCAGGCGTTCCCTTACGGATGGCCGCTAGTTCTCATGCTCTCCATTGCGGTGGCCCTTGGAAGCATAATGCTTCACTCGTCATGGCTCGGCTACTTAATATTGCTTTGTCTAATTGACTTCTCTGCTTTGTTGTTGCTCAAGAAACTTGGGGCGGCCAATGAGCCAAGAAGGTTTATTGAAACCGCGTACGCAGTTTCGCCGGTGCCAATAATAGCTATTTTTTTTATTGGATCGACCGATTATATTCCTCTTCTTTTCCTCATTGGCGGTCTCCTCGCCATTAAGGGCCGCCTATTCTGGTTAGCGGGCTCACTAGTTGCATTGGCTGTGGCCTCAAAGTTCATACTTGTGGCTGCCGTATTCGCCTTTTTGATTTATCTTTGGCGTTCTCAAGCCTCCACTCCAAAGGGTCGGTTCGAATTTCTTTGGGCCTTTCTCTTATCAGTTAGCTTGGCGTCGAGCCCCATCTTTTTCTCTGAAGCATTTAGATCTGGGCTGAATTCCTCCACTGATGCTACCGGCCCCCTCACTTGGGGAATAGCGTCCCTCGATGGCCGGCTCCTGCTATTGCCAGTGCTCGTTACCCTGGGTTGGTTTATGGTCTATCAGCTTCGAAGGATGAACTTTCAATTACTGAGCCTTTCCGTGGGGGCTCCTCTCTTGCTCGTTGCAAGCCTGCCAGGCGCTCCATTGGGATGGGCAATGTGGGCCCTACCTCTTTTTATCACGATGTCTGGTGAACTGCCAAAACGCTTCAAGGTACTAGCAATGCTTGCTATTAATTTTGCAGCTGTAGATCATCTAATAAATCAGAGATTTTTGTTGCCGAGTGGGCTTCGGTCCCTTCTGATTGACTCCGAGGTCACCGCTTCATTTCTTTTGGCGGCAATTACGATATATCTTTTCTGGCGTGAGCTCGTGTTCCGAAGCGATTTTGTGCGACTGCATTCTCGCCCATGTTTGATTCTCATATCGGGCGATTCAGGGGCTGGCAAGGATACGTTGGCTGAGGGCCTAGCTAAGAATCTAGGGATATCCTCTTCAGTGCGAATTAGCGGCGATGATTATCACAGGTGGGACCGAGGTGAAGGCGCATGGGATTACCTGACACACTTGAATCCCGAGTCAAATGAGCTTTCTCGCTTTCATAATGACATCCTATCCCTGGCCAGCGGAATGGAAATTCGTAACGGCAGCTACGACCACAGCGTTGGGAAAAGGCTTTCGTCCAAGACCGCCCAGAGCAGAGAATTCGTCATCGCCTCGGGGTTGCACGCCTTGCTAATCCAAGACGTCAATCGCCTTGCTAGCTTGCGAATTTTTCTTGAAATGAGCGACGAATTGCGGACTGACTTGAAGATTAGTAGAGACACTAGTGATAGGGGGCACTCGTCGACTTCGGTTATCGAATCCATCAATTCACGGAAGCGCGATTCAGAGTTGTTCATATCTCCACAACGAGAGAACGCGGACCTGCAAATATGGTCGGACTACCTGAGGGCAGTCGATGGAAGTAAGTTAACTGGAACCAAGACATTATTTACTTCGGAGGCAAAGCTGTTCGACAACCAACTCGTGTCGGAACTCAATGTTACGTGCGGCCTGGAAGTAGCAGTAGAGAGAGGACGGTCAAGTACTCGAACCATAACTGTTGCTGGATCGACTGACGCTATTTCTTTGAGCTTGTCCTTCGAAAACATCGAGCCCAGAATTTCAAAGATTTTGGGCGACAAGATTTCGTGGGATGAAGGCCCAGCCGGGCTGGTCCAAATGGTAAGTATGGTCTATTTGGCAAACTCCCTAAGAAGAGAAAGGTTAATTTGAGTTTGAAAATGAGGCCGAACTATCTATCCCTTGATCTCGATAACACTATGTACGACTATGCAACTTCCCACAGGGTGGCAGTACATGCTGCAACTCTAGAAATTGGTGATCGCTACTCAATGCCGCGTGAAACCGTAACAAGATTGATCCATGAGGCACGCGCCGAAATCAAGTTAAGGCTAGGTAACGTGGGAGCCTCTCACAGTCGCCTTCTATACTTCAAGGTTGTTCTGGAAAAGCTTGGTGTTCCAAATCATCTAGATTTTGCATTGCAACTTGAAGCAATTTACTGGGGAAATTTTCTCCGAGCTATGCGCAGAGCTTCTGGCCTTACAGAGTTGCTTGAGTACAGCCGAGAGAAGTCAATTCCCGTGGTGATTATGACAGATTTGACCGCTCAGATTCAGATTAGAAAGCTGGCCAGTTTGGGAGCCCTTGATTACATTGCAGGAATGATTTGTAGCGAAGAAACCGGGCAAGACAAGCCGCATGGAAATTTCCTGGAATACGCGGAATCTAATCTGAAAGTGAAACCGGGGCACTGGTGGGTAATTGGAGATGACCGACTTAAGGATGGCGGGCTTGCCGAATCCTTTCCCAGCGTTGAGTTTTTCCATGTAAAAAAGAACAGCGAAGGCTTGCCTTCACTAAATGCTGTACTTAACAATCTCGTGAAATCATGAAAAGCATAAGAGACTTAGTACCCTTAGAATACCTAGACTTCCTGGAGGAAGTGGGCGGTGATTTCGGGCTCACTCAGGGACTTGGGGGCAACTGTTCTTATAAGAACGGTGATCGGATGCTGGTGAAGGCCTCGGGAATGCGCTTGGATGATGTAACGAGCAGTCGGTATTTTTATGAAGTCGGACTCGACGAGGGCGGTTACTGCGAGCTCGAGGACAGTCAGAAGGGAAAGCCATCGATAGAGGTCTCTCTTCACGCTCTGTTGCCAGCAAAATTCGTCCTTCACTTGCATTCAACCAAAGCTGTTGCCCTCTCGATGATCCTTGATCAGAGTGAACCAGAACGCGCCATAATCAGCGAGGCGGGCGCTGCGCTGGTTCCTTATTGCCGTCCTGGGGTTGAGTTGAGGAACGCTATCAACGTTTCATATGAATCGACAAAAGCTTCTGTTTTTCTCTTACAAAATCATGGGGTTATTTACTCGGCGGATTCCGTGCAAGATTTGAGAGGTTTAGTGCATAACTTTGAACTACTATGGGGGAGCTTATTGAACCCCAAGGAGCCAAGGCAGTTCACCCCAACCACTTTCAACGCGACGTTAACTCTGCCAGAGAGCCAGTTGGTGCAATGGCATGCTCGAAATAACTGGAGGCTTTCACCTGATCACACGGTTTTCCTCGGCTCAGAACCCCAGCCTTGGCTGCGGGCGCTCGCGAACAGGGAAATCGCCATGATCATGAGTCGGCTCAAGGGAGCAAACACCCCGCTTGGGGTTAAGGAGGAGCAACTTCTTTGGTTCATAAATGTTGTGCTGAACTTGCCAAAGAGAAAATTATCAACGCTGCCCCTCCAAGAGGCGGAAGAACTGCGCAACTGGGATTTAGAGAAACACAGGACTGCACAGGTGCGAAATAAGTGAGGACTGCAAAGAACCGCCTTATTATAAAATTTGCTTTGACCGGGGCAGTCGGAACTGCTCTAGACGGAGCAGTTTTTGCTCTTGGCCTCGCTCTCTTTGCTAATGCGACTTTAGCCAGAGCGCTGGGCTATGCCATGGGTACCTCATGGGCCTTCGCAATAAACAAAAAGTGGGTTTTTAGGAGCAACGCTGGGTGGTCTAGAGCTATTCCATTTTCTCTGCTTTACCTGACGAGTGGCAGCCTCGCAGTAGCTCTCCAGTGGTGGGTTTCTCTCCACTCATTAGACCTGTCCTCTACCTTGGTTGGATATTTCTTGACTGTGATAATCGCCTCAAGCATCAACTTCCTAGGCCTAAAGTTCATAGTTTTCAGAAGTTGAGCTAGGCGTAGGGGCGGATTTCTCTGCTTCGACTCGCCATGGTTTAGTTGCTCAATGCACAAAGAAGCCACTCCCCTTACGTCACTCTGTGAATTCATAACTTAAACACGGGCCGTCAAACCGCTGGCGCTTAAAATGCAATTGGAAAATTCCAGATATTTCAGCCTCCTTCAAGGACTACAGGCCATGGGATAACAATTCGCCGCGAACAGCGGCTTGGTGCATTTGCCCGTAGAGCTTTTGGCTAGTGCACTTTTGCTGGACTAATGGCTTCGGTTACTTAATTCGCGAGGAGAGCAAATCACAGACCTGGCGGAAAAATCTAGCGACTAAGAATTTTGGAGTCTATTGAA
>TARA_B110000503_G_scaffold68935_2_pt1 | contig 11649 bp, 12 predicted proteins | sample TARA_B110000503 | Tara Oceans TARA_B110000503 (sample SAMEA4397472) | marine metagenome | biome: Polar Biome; feature: [SRF] surface water layer (ENVO:00010504); material: water (ENVO:00002006), including particulate matter (ENVO:01000060) such as... | depth 5 m
TAGACCAGGGTTCACGGTGGCGGTATGATATTTTGGCGTTAGTCGCGTCATTTTAATCTACTGGCCAGATAAGCGTCTAGCAATCTGATTTTCTGCACTCATTTGATGACTATAAAGTCTTGGATGGACCTGAGGCTATAAAACAGAGTACTTTCATACAACTGTTTGAAATAAGCCTCCTGGTTCAATAAAACAAAGGAATCATCATGCCCACTGACCAGGTACCAGGTCACGATATTCCATTGGAGATACGCGTCGTATTAGGCAGGGCGGATGACATTAAGACCTTGCTAGGTGGGAAAGACGTCGATGCCGACCTTTAACATATTGTTGATGATGAATGGAGCCGATGTGCCGACGGAAACCGATAGCCATGAATAGCGCTTATGAAACATTCGGTGCTCAGTATGGTAAAGGGTTGTTATTTCTTCACGCAAATGGTTTCCCACCCAGTACTTACACCGCTTTATTGTCTGAATTAGGCCAACATTGCCGTATTTTAGCTCCCCATCTGCGGCCTTTATGGCAAGATTTAAGAACTTTTCAGGCCAGTGCCAGTGACCGCGCCGTATGGCAACACATGGCGCAGGATCAAAATAAGTTTATCGAACAGCATCAATTAGCACCGGTGACTTGCATCGGTCATTCTATGGGTGCTAACGTCGGTATTCTGGCGGCTCAATTAAAGCCCCATTTATACCGCCAACTGATTCTGATAGAACCGGTATTTTTACGTCAAACGATTACCCGGATCATGCGTTTTGGCCCTCAAATATTGATTAATAAAGCCCCCATTGTTGTTAAGGCTCTAGGGCGGCCAGATGTCTGGGATAATCTCCAACAAGCATTTGATTTTCACCGTTCCAAACGGGTGTTTTCTGGCCTTAGTGACGAGGTTTTGTGGCACTACATTAATGCCGCTGTGGTAGCAGACGGTAAGGGCGTAAAACTCTTGTTTAGTAAACATTGGGAAGCGCTAATATACGGCAGTGTGCCCAATATATGGCCTCACTTAAAGCGCAGTCAAGTGCCAATATCGGTATTGCGTGGAGAAGCTTCGGATACGGTGGATGACCTTGCTTGGAAACGTTGGCAGGCTTTATCCCCTGCTGCAGCTATACCAGAACACATTCGGGCTGTTAACTTTGTAGGTGCTGGTCATCTATTGCCTTTAGAGCAGCCGCAGCAAGTCGCTCAGCATGTAATGCAGTGTATGCTTTAATTAACCATTGAGCTCTTATCAAGGGAAGGAATCAACATGGCTGGAGTAAGTTTACTGGCGTTACTAGATGATATAGCCACTTTGTTAGACGATATTGCGGTGTTATCTAAAGTAGCTGCTAAAAATACCGCTGGATTACTAGCTGATGACCTCGCTGTCAACGCTGACCAGGTTTCTGGTGTGAGGCCAGAACGTGAGTTGCCTGTGATTTGGGCAGTGGCTAAAGGTTCATTCTTAAATAAGCTGATTCTCGTTCCTGCTGCCTTGCTCATGAGCTTATATGTGCCTTGGCTTATTACGCCTGTGTTAATGCTCGGTGGTGCTTACTTGTGTTTTGAGGGGGCTGAAAAACTGCATGAATGGGTGGCTCACAAGCCTAACGAGTCTTCACCCCAGGCGCGATTAAAGCAGCTCAGCCTATCTAAGATAGATTTGCTGGCCTTAGAGAAAGATAAAATTAAAGGTGCTATTCGCACAGACTTTGTACTTTCGGCAGAAATAGTAGTGATTATTTTAGCCTCAGTAGCGGATACCAGCTTCACTAACCAGGTCATTGTTGTTGCTGGCTTAGCCATATTTTTTACCATAGCGGTGTACGGCCTTGTTGCTGCCATAGTGAAGATGGACGATGTCGGTCTTTACCTCGTCGAAACCGAAACGGTGGGTCGAAAAGGCCGTTTCTTTGGATGGCTTGGCAGGGCCTTAGTTAACGCTGCAGCCCCATTAATGCGCGCCTTATCGGTGGTGGGCACCATCGCTATGTTTTTAGTGGGTGGCGGTATACTGGTGCATGGTTGGCCTTGGTTACATCACTGGCTAGAACCGCTCACCAGCCTCTGGGCAATACTTGCTGATGCGGGGGTTGGTGTGGTCACAGGGCTTGTGGTACTGGGCTTCATTACACTGATAACGCAATGGCGCGCTGCAGGCTAATCAGCGCCTTTAGGGCTCTTGCTTGTCGTTCGACACCGTTGGTACAGATCACCATTGCAGACGCAAAGTATGCCTCTAGTAAGGCGTACATGGCTTCATCTACAGCGCCATAATGGTTCACATAGGACTGCCTTAAGCAGCTATGCCAGTCGATATCTGTGTAGGCCTTCATGTCTTTGTGGTGCCAGTCAATGGTAAACCCAAGCTGCAGGGCATGGCCGCCATCCATGCCTATTATTTGTATATGCCCGCGGCGCATGGCCGGCAACTCTCCAGTGCTATAAGATTCATATTTTGCTAAATCAAACAATGGATGACCGGTGCTAATGCCGGCCACAGAAACGGGGTCAATTAACACCAATTGTGTTGGCCATTGCTTTAGTGATGAAAACTTAGGGAGTAATATATTTTCTAAAAATAAGTCGCCATGGAGTCTTACTTGGGGTTGGCTATCAATGGCTTGTAATAATTGAGTGTGAGCGGTAAGCCGCATGATATTGCTAGTAAAGGATGAGCAGGCTTGGCCATTGATGGTCAGTTGGTCTTTTAATAAGCAAGATAAGTCTGCCAATGAGGCCGTTGCTTGGGCAGCTTTGTTTAAAGTGTCTAAAATATTTTCCGATAGTTTGCATGGGGCGCTAGATGGCGTGTGTAACTGGCCAAACACTCGCTTGCCTAGATAGTTTTGGAACTGATTTGCCTGCTGTTGGTTAAATACCTTAGCTCGAGCAAGTTGGCCCACGTCCACACAGTCATTTTTATAGGCCATGTCATAACCAGGCGCTGGCTCTTCCCATGAGGCAATGAGCCGCGGGAATAAGTCCAGTAGATGAGGTTCTAAGTCTTGCAAGTACTGGGCCTCAGAGCGCAGGTTGTCCATGCCCCAAGGGCCAGCAGATTGCTGTCCTTTAGATTGCTTGCGCACTCTTTGTGAACCATCTGCCATGCGGATAATTTCTGTTCGATCCCAGTAACCATCCCGCAACAGAACTTCTACTGCAGCAAGATTTGGGCGGGTGCTAGTGACCATGGTTGACCTCAATGGTTAAACTGTAATTTACTCAAACGTTTGTACAGTGGTGACGAATTGATTAAGTCTGCATGTTTGCCTTGCGCCTCTAGTTTACCTTCGTTAAATACCATGATGCGATCGGCGTGCATTATGGTTGCTAATCGATGGGCAATAATGAGAGTGGTGCGACCTTGCATCAAGGCTTTTAGCGCAGCTTGAACCTTATGTTCACTGTCCGCGTCTAAGGCGCTGGTGGCTTCATCTAAGAGCAATATCGACGGATTTTTGAGCATGGCGCGAGCAATGGCAATGCGCTGCCTTTGCCCACCCGACAAACGTACCCCTTGCTCACCTAAATAGCTACTGTAGCCTTCTGGCAACCGATCAATAAATTCATCTGCATAGGCTTTTTGAGCGGCTTGTTGTACCTGCGTATGAGTGGCAGTTGGATCGCCATAACTAATGTTATGAGTCACGTCCGCACTGAACAGTGTGGGTTGTTGAGGGACTAAACCTAAATGGCTTCGCAAGTCTTGTGGCTTCAGTAGTTTGATATTGTGACCAGCGACTGTTATCGCGCCACTTTTAGGGTCGTAGAAGCGTTGCAGCAACTCAAATAATGTACTTTTTCCTGCCCCAGATGGGCCTACAATAGCCACAGTCTCGCCTGCGGCTACATTAAATGAAATATTCTCTAGAGCGGCTTGATCTGGACGAGAAGGGTAACTAAAGCTGACCTTATCAAAGGACAGTGCCAAAGGGCCGTTATCTAATGGCACTGGGGCATCTGGCGCCTTAATATCGGCCTCTTCAGCGAGTAATTCGAGCAGCCGTTCTGTGGCACCTGCAGCCCGTTGTAACTCGCCGTAAACTTCCGATATGGTGGCCACTGCCATAGCAACCATGAGGGCATAAAAAATAAACGCGGCAAGCTCGCCAGAACTGATGTGGCCACTTGCTACATCTTGAGCACCCACCCAGATCATGCTGGAAAGGCCTGTAAATACCAAAGTCATGGCCACTACAATTAGGATAGAGCGCTGTAATATGCGCCTTTTGGCGACGTTAAAGGCTTTTTCAACTTCTTTTGCAAAGGCTTTGGTTTCTTCTGCTTCACGGGTAAAACTTTGCACTACTTTAATGTTCTGTACAATTTCGCCAGCATAAGTGCCTATGTCTGCGACCCCGTCTTGGCTTAACCGAGATAACTTACGCACACGACTACCGTAAAGTTTCATTGGAAATATAACTAGCGGCACGCTTGCCAATACAATTAATGCCAACTTGGGGTTGGTAATGAGCATCATCACCAAGCCACCAAAAAAGGTGAGGACATTGCGTAAAGCCATAGAAATAGAAGACCCAATAATCGACTGTAATAAAGTAGTGTCGGTGGTGAGTCGAGCATTAATTTCACCACTGCGATTCACCTCAAAATAATAAGGATCTAAGGTTAACAAGTGACTAAATACGGCTAGGCGCACGTCGTTGCTGACGCGCTCTCCCAACCAAGACACCAGATAAAAGCGAGTAAAAGTTCCCGCTGCCATAAGCAGGGTAATGATGGCTAATACCAACATTGCTTGATTTAATTGGCTTGGATTGGTGGAGTCGAAACCTTGGTCTATCAGCAGTCGAATGCCTTGCCCCATAGCAAGCGACACACCGGCAGTCACTATGAGCGCCAGAGCGGCGCCTAATACCATTTTTTTGTAAGGCGTAATAAACGGCAATAGCCGCATTAGAATGCGTAAATCCTGTTTGTTAGCGGCTGTTTTGCTAGTCTTGTCAGGGGTCATCTTGTACTCAAAAAAGTTAGGCCTAGGCGAGTATGTGTGGGCAGACTTGCTGTTTACAATTGGTTGGCGTAAATGGTTAGCGAAAGTGGTGTTTAAATGCAGCATTAGTGGATCATGCACACAGCCAGGGAAAATGGTTAAAAGGCATTTGATAAGCAGCCAAGTTTGGTGTTTTTTGACTCATGAAATCAAGTGTAACGCATTTTAACTGGGCCGCCGTATTATGCGAAGGTCCCTATAAGCTATACTGGCGTATCCTTCATCCCAGTAATTTATCGATAATGAACTTTTCACTAGTCAGTATCAGCAAGATGCGTACTCCAGTGGGCCTACTTAAGCTTATGACTTTTGCCATGCCCTTTAGTTTTGGTGTGTGGATGGCTTTGTTCAATAATTTTGCCATAGAGCAAGGTGGCTTAAATGGGGCCCATATTGGGGTCTTACAATCCTGGCGTGAAGTGCCCGGTTTTTTGGCCTTTGGAGTGGTGTTTTTACTGATCATCATCGCTGAACAACGCTTAGCAATCTTGTCATTAATAATGCTTGGCGTAGGCACAGCTCTAACCGGATGGTTGCCTCATTTTAATGGGTTGTTAATGACCACCATGTTGATGTCTGTGGGGTTTCATTATTATGAAACCATTAAACAATCGTTAGCCTTGCAGTGGTTTAGTAAACAAGAAGCCCCAGTTCAGTTAGGGCGTTTAATTTCAATTGGTGCGGCATCTTCTTTACTGGCTTATGGTTGGGTATGGGCTGCGTTGCAAGTGTTTGAGTTGCCGGTGGCATGGGTCTACATGTTTGGCGGTGGGGTAACTGTGGTGATCGCATTGATTGCTCTAGTGATGTTCCCCCACTATGAGTCTAAGGTTCCGCAAACGAAAAAATTAGTCTTACGTAAACGTTATAGCCTGTATTATGCTTTGGTATTTATGGGAGGGGGGCGGCGCCAAATTTTTGTCGTGTTTGCGGCACTGATGATGGTGCAACGTTTTGGTTTCGGTGCCGACGAAGTAGCACTCATGTTTTTGGTCAACGGCCTTTTGAGTATGTGGCTGGCGCCAAAGATAGGCGGCTTAGTTGCTAGGTGGGGCGAGAAACGGGCACTGACCCTGGAGTATACCGGTTTAATACTGGTGTTCTTGGCCTACAGTATGGTTGAGTGGGCGCCATTGGCAGTGGTGTTGTATATGTTAGATCATGTGTTATTTGCCATGGCCATTGCACAGAAAACTTATTTTCAAAAAATTGCAGATCCGGCAGATATGGCCTCAACAGCAGGAGTGTCGTTCACCATTAACCACATTGCCGCTGTGGTGTTACCTGCTTTAATGGGGCTCTTGTGGCTAGTATCACCGTCTTGGGTGTTTATAGTAGGCGCGATGATGGCGGTTATTTCGTTAATGTTAGCCCGCTGGGTGCCGTCTAATCCTGCTCGTGGTGACGAATGGCAAAACCCATTTAGTTCACGCCCTATTTAAGTGGGGTCTTGATCAGGGTGAGCTTGTTGAAATGCGGCGTGCTGGTTGCACCAAGCAACCCGTTGGTTAATGCAGCTATAAGGCGTCATATTTAGCTTAAAACGATGGGCATTAAATACTTGTGGTACCAGTAAAACGTCTAGCAGGTTGACTTGGTTAATTTGTTCGGTGGCACCGAGGTGAATCTCTATGGCTGCAAAGGCTAGTTTAATCCAGTGGTGATACCAGGCCATTTTTTGTGAGTTACTCTGAGCCATATCATCCATTAGGTAATTGAGTACTTTAAGGTTGTTGAGGGGGTGGGTATCACAGGCAATAATATACGCTTGAGCTTTGAGCTGGGCCTTTTTAATGGGGTCATTGGGCAGCAAGGGTGGTTGAGGGTAGGTCTCGTCTAACCATTCTATGATGGCCATAGACTGGGTGATAATCTGGTCTCCCACCGTTAAGCTGGGCACCAGACCTTGCGGGTTTGTAGCTAAATAAAAGTCGCTGTTTTGATCTTTATTGAGCAGATCTACATACACTTGTTGGTATTGAACGGCCTTTAAATTGAGCGCAATTCTCACTCGATAAGAAGCTGAAGAGCGCGGGTAGTCATATAAAGTGATATATTGGGTCATGCGATTACGCCGGATATAGAGAAAAAAACGGATTTCCTTTATGCTAGCAGACATTGTTACTTATGCAACCAAGTGATGTAAAAAATGGCCACAGAGCCCCCTAATACCACCCTCAATTTAGATCGTTTTTTACCATACCGTTTAAACCGCCTGGCTCATAATGTCAGTGTTTCATTAGCTGCAATCTATACCGATGCGTTCGGCATTAGTCGGTCACAATGGAGGGTAATGGCGCTATTAGGCCAACATCAGTGGCTCACAGCGAAACAAATCTGTTCCATGACCTACATGGACAAAGTAAAAGTGTCTCGAGCAGTCAATGGTTTGGTGGCATTAAGCTATGTAAAAACCACGCCACATGATACCGATAAGAGGGCTGTGTTGTTAACCCTGTCAGTTGAGGGTAAACAGCTCTTTGGTACCATGGTGCCCCTGGTTCAGTCATGGGAAGATCAATTTTTGCAAAGACTTTCAGCGCAAGAAATTACCCACTTAGCCACCATTATTGATAAGTTGGATCCGTCCCATGAGTATTAAATTTAATGCTCAAGAAAAAGCTGATTTAGTGGGTCGTTTACAGCATTATTGTGACGCTGAATTAGATCGAGAGTTGGGTAGCTTTGAAGCTCAGTTTCTGTTGGACTTTATTAGTGAAACTATGGGACCATTTTATTACAATCGAGGTATATACGATGCTCAGGCGATGCTCCAAGAAAAATTAGAGCATGTGGGTGAGTCTATTTATGAGCTGGAAATGAACCCACCCAAGATAAAGCGTTAGTGGGCCCAGTGGGCACTAATCTTGTTAAATAACGGGTCATGAATGTTGAGTTTTTCTAGGTGCGACGATGTATTATTGAAATAGTCCATATTGCTACCTCGGCCACCATGGGCTTCGCCTATCATAGTTGCACATTGAGCGGCATCAAAATCAACGTATTGTTCGTGCTGCTGATCTGCAACAAAGGTAATCGCACTAATGGTTCCAGAGTTAGTGGTGACTTGGCACACATGGGGCCGGTAAAACAAAGTCACCATCTCCCGTAACCATAAATTTTTAAAATCTTCTTGCTTAGATGTTTGAGCAATGCGAAATGCCAAGCCTTCGCAATAACCGCCATCCCGCAATGATAAAACTAATCCAGGGCATTCTTTTGTGCCTCGATGAACCGTAGACAAGGAATTGAAGCCTCTCTGCAAGTCGTGAACTTTACCTTGTTGACTTTCGACCACCTGCATTTCTGGGTTCCACATTAACGAACCGTAGGCAAAAATCCATAAATCATCTGGCAAAGGGAATTCGGCTAGGTAGCTATCAAGGGCGTCTAGAACTTGTGCTTGTGGGTAGGCTGACATAATCCATCCTGTAAATAAAAAAGCCTGCATCAATTAAGAGGCAGGCCTTATGCTGTCATATCAAAGGCGTGTTGCCAAGCCTTGTTGCCATCATTACCTTAGTTACGAGTCACGTCACCTTGGGCAGCAAAGTCAGCTGCGTTTAATGGGCTATGGTTAGAGATATAGTCCTTGAGTACTTCAGCGTCTACAAAACCGGAGTTTACATAGTTGGCATGATCAGACAATCGAGGATAGCCGTCTCCACCCGAAGCCATGTAGGCGTTAATTGTTAGGCGGTAGGTTTTGTTTGCTTCAACTGGCTTACCGGCAACCGTTGCACTAACAATGCTACTGCCATTCATGGTGATCTTTGTGCCTGCGAATTGTGCAAACGCCCCACTGCCAGCTTCTTTGTTAGCGGCCACTTGCAGGTAAGGCATTAGCTCAGCACCCTTTAAATCAACGTAAGCCACGGTATTTGAAAAAGGCTGAACCTTTAGTACGTCTTTATAAGTGATGTCACCAGCAGGCATGTCGTCACGAATACCACCAGAATTCATAATGCCTACATCGGCCTGCACTCGCTCCATTTGTGCCAGAGCAATCAGGTTGCCTAGGTTTGTTTCACTAGAACGGACTTGCTCACGTGCACCTACAAACACAGCGTCAGTGCGACCAATAACCTGCATTAGCTGCTCTTGGCCTTGGTTTTGATAAGGCTCTAGTATGGCTTTTAGGGTTTCATCAGCGACAATTTCTCGATCAACAAAGACACTCACTTTTTCGCCATCGATGACCACTTTCTTCTTCAAGTTAACTGGGATCAACTGGTAGTTCATCACAGAAATTTCACCGTTGCGTACTTGCAGGTCTAAACGCCCTACGTACTTACCCCATTCCTTAGCTTGCACAATTAAGGTGTTGTTTTGCACGTCTGGGCTAAAGGTCGCAGTTTGGCTATGACCACCTACAATCACATCTAAACCGTCTACGGCTTTAGCCAGAGCCACATCACCTGGCGCGTTGCCACCATTTTCACCAAAGCGGTAATGACCCATGTGGGTTACGGCTACCACTAGGTCGCTATTGGCTGCTATTTCAGGCACAATTTTTCTTGCCACTGCAACTGGCGATTGAATCTCTAGTCCACTTAAAAACTCAGGGTTGCCAATGCGTACCGTGTCTTGCGTAGTAAAACCTACCACAGCAACTTTAAGTCCGTCTAAGTCAAATATTTCGTGGCTTTTGAACAGTGGCATACCGGTGTCTTTGTTTAAGATATTAGCCGATAAGAATGGAAAACGGGCCCAATCGTGCTGTTGTCTTAGCACCGAAAGAGGGTTGTCGAATTCGTGGTTACCTAGGGCCATGGCATCGTATGACATGTAGTTCATACCTTTAAAATCAGGCTCTGCGTCTTGCAGGTCAGACTCCGGCACCCCAGTGTTGATATCACCGCCAGATAAAAGTAGTGTATGGCCGCCTGCGCCAGCTACTTCATCACGAATACTTTGAATCAAGGTAGCACGAGCGGCCATACCATACTCACCACTGCGGTTATGCCAAAATCGACCGTGGTTATCGTTGGTATGTAAAATGGTTAAATTATAGGTTTGGTCTGTAGTTGAAGCAAAAGCATGTTGACCCGCAAAAACTAAACTGGCAACACAGCTTATTAATACTCCACGTTTGATTGAATTTATCATAGGAATCTCATTTTTATTTTATAGAATTATGTAGTTTAAAGTTACACTATAAGCCACGTTCTTCAAGCCATGGAACCTAGTGCCGGCTTTTTCGGATCAAGAACCAAAACCTATGCTACATGCTCATTCAAAAACGAAATCTTGTCGACGGCTTATAAGCAGTGGCTTATTTGTGTGAATTAAGGCGTTTTTAGTGTTATCTGTAACCTTATTTAATCGCACAAATACACACTTTGGTATCAAACCTGGTGATGCTATCGGTGTTTTAGACAGCAGCAGTGTTGATACTCCCTCTGTCAGCAGAAATGCAAACAGTAAATCTTGCTTGGGAGGGGTTATGACAATATATTTTTAAGCGGAAATTCTGGTACGACAAGCACGTCATCGAGCAATAATCCAAAATACTTGTAAATTGAACATCTGCTGAGGTTTAAACGCACCTGAGCTCTAAATTTGGATGCTAGATAGTACACCCATTTAAAAGCACAATGTGTACTCAGAGTTCACACGGTTGGGGCGAGTTACAGGCAACTCAAATCGGCCTATATAGGCTTTGAATCTTTGATTGAGGACTATGTGTTGGTTTGTATCGGTGCTTTAGCCGACAGTTTACTTAATGATGGGTCATAAAAAAGGCATTAGGCCTTGCGTATATGGCAGGCATATTGCCACTAGGTTGGCTTAATGTCGCACCCCAAGGGCACTGTCATTCCAGTCTTAGTTCGGCTCATGACCACTGAAGTGCGAAAGCGCTTAACGTTGTTATCCTCAAAAAATAAACGGTGTGTAAGGCGCTCAAAATCTTCTACATCCTTTCCCAACACGACCAAAGCAAAGTCTGCCTCACCAGTGATGTAGTAACATTGTTGGACCTGCGGTTCAGCCACAACCTTCTTGCGGAATGAGTCCAACTGATGGGACTTCTCCTGCTCCATCTCGACAAAAATAAGAAAGGTCATGTTATAACCAGCAGCTTCTTGAGAAATTAATGCAGTTTCTTGCTCGATGATACCTGTTGATCGGAAGTGTTTTATGCGCCTTTGCACTGTAGCCACAGATAAGCCTGTTTCAGAAGCAATCGATTCAAGTTTTTCACGCGAATTTTTTTGTAATAAGTGTAGTATTTTTCGATCGTTTTGGTCCCAGCTTTTCATTTGCGTCTCTTTAGCTTATTTTTTCAATAAATTCAAACATATATCAGTATATTGCGCTAATCACGTCATAGTAAAGCACGGAATCGGTAAATATACTCATTCCTGCATCTTTTTTGAGCAATAAAGGCCTTTAAATACTGCTACTATATTTGTATGCAGATTTTCTAAATCAATCCATTTTTAATGATTGGTGGCAAACAAGTATAGGATGTCAATCGTGTTTATGGCTACCAGATCATAAGTGACAGTTAACATTATGATGGGCGCCCTGTAATTGTGCATAGGCACTTAAGATTAATGTGAAATGTATCAATAACGGGCCATCTAACTTTTATAAGTACAAATAATTATTACATAACTCGCTGTTTTATATGTTTTTTT
>TARA_B110000503_G_scaffold128029_1_pt1 | contig 11645 bp, 7 predicted proteins | sample TARA_B110000503 | Tara Oceans TARA_B110000503 (sample SAMEA4397472) | marine metagenome | biome: Polar Biome; feature: [SRF] surface water layer (ENVO:00010504); material: water (ENVO:00002006), including particulate matter (ENVO:01000060) such as... | depth 5 m
GTCCTCAAGGAAAATTCAATGTCTAAACTGCAGTTTAAAAAAGCCTTTACCCAACAAGAGCCGATACCAGAGCAGGCCAAAAAAAGGGTGATGGAGTTGCTTGATTCTGGTCGATTACACCGTTACAACACGGTGGGTAATGAGTTGTCTGATGCCTCCTTGCTGGAACAAGATTTTGCACGTTATCAAGGGCGTCAGTATTGTTTAGCGTGCACTTCTGGCGGCTATGCTTTGCACATTGCCTTGCGTGCGATGGGGCTAAAAGCAGGTGAAGCAGTGCTAACTAATGCCTATACCTTAGCCCCTGTGCCTGGGGCTATACATGCAGCGGGCGGAAAGCCGGTGTTAGTGGAAATTGATGAGTTATATCATTTAGATTTAGATGACTTAGCGTTAAAAGCCAAAGCGAGCGGTGCAAAAATTTTATTATTGTCTTTGATGCGCGGGCATATCCCTAATATGGATCGGCTTATGGCTTTGTGTAATGAACTAGGCCTGCAAGTACTGGAAGATTGTGCCCATACTATGGGTGGCGCATGGAAAGGGGTTAAATCGGGTAATTTTGGGCAAGTAGCAGCGTTTAGCCTTCAAACCTATAAACATATGAACACTGGCGAAGGCGGTTTAGTTGTTACAGATGATGCCGAAATTGCGGCCCGCCTAATCATGCACTCTGGGTCTTATATGCTTTATGAGCGCCATGGTGCAGCGCCAGCGCCAGAAGTGTTTGAACAAGTGCGGCTAACCAGTGCCAATATGTCTGGCCGCATGGATAACATTAGGGCTGCAATCGGTTTAGCGCAGCTACCGAATCTAGATGAAAATTGTAAACGTTGGAATACGCGTTACAATATTCTTAGCAATGCTATTGCCGCTGTACCTGGGCTGTCTATTCCGCTTAGAGATGCGGGGGAAACTTTTGTAGGAAGTTCGCTTCAGTTTAGGGCAGAAGCCTTAGCTATGACGCAAATACCAAGCTTTATTGCGGCTTGTGCAGCACAAGGAGTAGAGCTTAAGTGGTTTGGTGCAGACAAGCCCAGTGCCTTTACCAGTCGGTATGACAGCTGGCATTACATAGACCCAATGCCACACTTGCCCAACACCCTTAAGGCCTTAGAAAAAACCCTAGACCTCCGAGTGCCGCTCACCTTTGATGATGAAGACTGTTATTTAATTGGTGCTGTTATTGAACAAGTGATGGCTGAGTTCATGGGGCTATAATCAAAAATAGTTAACCCCCATGAGGTAAGGCATTTATTGGGACGGTCTATTGAGTCCGTTCGATTATTGCATTAAGTCTGGGTATTTTTTATGGTACATACGGCGAAGTGCAATGAAGTGTTTTTCACCTTCTAGCTTGCTCCATTTAATGATGTTGCTCCCGAAATTGTTAGCTGCGGCTTCTGGGATAATATTCAGTTCACGTCCCGTATTCATGGCTTTTAACTGAACTTCACAGGCGCGATCTAAGAAATAGAGATCGTCAAAAGCATCCCATAAATAGGGTCTAGAAACGAGGACGCCATGGTTGGCGCACATCAACACATCGTTTTTTTTCAAGCTATCAACAATAGTTCCACCAATAGCTGGATCAACAGGATCTCCATATACACCAAGATAGGCGATACGTCCGGCAAACCGAAGCGCATGTTGGCTGGACATAGTGATCGTTTGATCTTTTAGTAATGTCAGTGCCGTTATATTTGGCTGATGTGAATGCAAAATAGCCCTGGCTAGTGGTACTTCACGATGAATTGCCCCATGGATGTTTAAATTACTAGGTTCAACTTCGCCAACCCCGGAGATTACATTGCCATTAAAGTCGGACACTAAAAAATCTGAACTTTTGACTTCGGACCAATGTAGGCCATACGGAAGTGCCAGAAAATGTTCGTCACTATCTGGTAACATCGCGGTTAAATGATTTACCACACCTTCATTCCAATTATGCTCCGCCATATAACGGTGTATAAGGGCTAGATCAAATCGCAACTGATTTTCAACTGAGAGGTCGTGAAACATATTTTAAATACCTTTATTTAACATACCTTTACTTAACATAATTCTGATTACATAAACTACCTAAATTAGGCTTTTAAAGCACTCTGCTCTTGGCCGGGGTTGTCTTTTATGAGAAACGCCAGTTCTAAAAAGTCCAGCGCTAATAATGATGGCTTTATGGAGCATCTTACTTTTACTAGTACCATTCATGTTGTTAGATTCTTCAGCTGAAACAATGGCATATTAAGGTAATAGGTTGAAACGATACATAACGCAGTGTGTCTGCCCTATTTAATCATGGCCATATCCAGTGGCATAGTGAATTGGGTCCAATTAAACTAAGAAATACATTATGATTGGTATAACAAGTTGATCTATATAATAACTTCAACTATTCATAAGTGGTACCAAGAAGATACTAGCAATGAAACTGTAACGCCAGACTAACTTTTGTGCGTCTGCAGCATGGAGAAATAACATGGCTATGACTAACGCCTTTGACGCCAGCCGCGCCACACTTACCCCCAAAGAGAAGGTGCTGGTTGAAAGGCGTGACCGTCTGCTTGGCCCTGCTTACCGTTTGTTCTACGAACAGCCGGTGCATATGGTGCGTGGTGAAGGTGTTTGGCTTTACGATGCCGACGGGCAGGCTTATCTTGATTGTTACAACAATGTTCCCAGTGTTGGCCATTGCCACCCAAAGGTTGTTGAGGCGTTACGGAAACAGGCTGGGATTCTCAACACGCATACGCGATATATCCACGAAATCGTGCTGGATTATGCTGAACAGTTGCTGTCAACATTTCCTGAGGAACTGGGGCATGTAATGTTTACCTGTACAGGCAGCGAGGCTAATGATCTCGCCTACAGAATTGCCAAATACCAGACCGGGGGCTCTGGGTTTATTGTCACCGACCTTGCATACCATGGGGGCACTGATGTTATTGCTGCGCTCTCTCCTTCTTTGGGGATTCATGTGAATTTAGGTGAAAATGTTCGCACTATTCCTGCACCTGATGGCTATCGTGGTGACCCAGATGTAGGTAAGGCATTTGTGGCCAATGTTCGCGTGGCAATTGCTGATATGCAGCGTCACGGTATAAAGCCTGCTGCATTGCTGATCGATAGTGTTTTCTCCAGTGATGGTGTGTTTTCTGATCATGCAGGGTTCCTTAGCGAAGCGGCTGAAGTTATCCGTGAAGCAGGAGGCCTTTACATTGCCGATGAAGTCCAGTCTGGTTTTGGCCGTACAGGCGAGCATTGGTGGGGTTTTCAGCGCCACGGTGTGATTCCAGATATGGTCACTATAGGCAAGGGGATGGGGGGTGGACATCCCATTGCCGGATTGGTGGTGCGCCCTGAACTGATGACTGAGCTAGGCAAGTCACGTTATTTCAATACCTTCGGAGGAAATCCTGTTTCATGTGCTGTTGGTAAAGCTGTACTAGATGTCATAGAAAATGAGTCGTTGATAGAGAATGTCAAACAGGTTGGTGCTTACCTAAAGGCAGGCCTGCATAAATTGGCTAAACACCATAATGTGATTGGCGATGTTCGCGGCATAGGCTTTTTTATCGGTGTAGAACTAGTAAAGAATCACAGCAGCCTTGAACCTGCAACAGAAGAGGCCAATCGAGTAGTTAATGGATTGCGACAAAAGTATGTGCTGATCAGTAGTGCAGGGCCTCATGCGAATATACTAAAGATTCGTCCACCGCTAACGTTTACCCAGCAAGATGCCGACCTGTTTCTACAAACCCTTGATGAAGTGTTGGGCTCACTCTAACTTCGCATGCAGTTGAATTACTGTGAACCCCAAGCTACTGATGAGACAAAGTGATGAGCAATACAAATGTTAACGTCAATGTGTTGAACACATCGGCGCCTAATAATTCGGCTATCTTTGCTGAAAAAGTGGCATACAAATACTATGCTATTAAGGGTCATGCAAGCCTACTTGCTTGCGAGCGTGATCAGATTTTTATGCTGAAGGATGCTGCAGGTATAGGCTATGTGCTGCGTTTCACTAACCCAGTTGAAGACCTGTTGGTAGCCAATTTCCAGACCGAGGCAATGCTACATGTTGCTAAGGTTGATACAGACATTCCGGTACCACGTATTATCAAAACCATCGATGATGAAGCAGAAGTGCTAGTGCAGATGGAAAATGGACAGACAAGTTTGGTGAGAATGATCTCGTTCCTTGATGGGGTTCCATTGTCCAATGTTAGCACCCACTCCCCAGAGCAACGACGTGGAATGGCACACAATTTAGCTCGGCTGGATATTGCCTTGCGTAGATTCCATCATCCAGCCGAGGGACACAAATTACAGTGGGATCTGAAACACGCCTCCGGTTTGCGTGCAATGCTAACTGATATTGGTGACATAGAGGGGCGAATGTTGGCTACTCAAGGTCTGGATGCGTTTGAGCGTTTTGCTTTGCCGGTGTTTCCAAAATTGCGATGTCAGGTGATTCATAATGACCTCAACTACAGCAATGTTATGGTTGATGAAAAGGATCACAATACGATCACTGGCATTATCGACTTTGGGGATATGGTGCTCGCGCCATTAATCAATGAAGTGGGTGTTGCAGCCGCATATCATGTTGATGATTCAGATGATCCGCTTGCCTTGGTTGCTGAATTTCTTGCCACCTATCATCAAGTGATACCATTGGAGTCTGTGGAACTTGAGATTCTTTATGACCTCATTGTAGCTCGTTTGGTAACGACCTTGGTGATTACCGAAAGTCGTGCAAAACAGTATCCAGGCAATCGAGATTACATTTTACGTAACAATCAGGCTGCAAGGAAAGGGCTTAAAAGATTGGAAAAAATTGGCCGAGATGACGGCAGGGCGTACTTACAGGATGTATGTGATTAGGCAGCCTCATTGCGAGGCGAGTAGCAACGTGGCAATCCATAGGCTGAGGATATGGATTGCTTCGCTGCGCTCGCAAAGACGAGATGGTTAACTAGATTTAGGCTTTTGGACGCAGGCCTTTAGGGTCATAGAACCCTTGTAAGCTGGCTTGTGCGGAATAACGTTTTAAGGCAATTTCTATCTCGAAAGTGGCTTTCGATATGCGAATTGGAGACAGGTTAGGCGAGGTGACATACCCCATGCCAATGGCACTGCCTACGGCGTGACCGTACATACCAGAAGTGAGGTAGCCCACAATTTCACCGTTCATAACAATTGGCTCGTTATGGAAGAGCATTGCTTCAGTGTCATTTAATTTAAACTGCACTAAGCGGCGGTCAGTGCCATTAGCTGCCAGTTGTTCCTTATACCCGTTGATACCGAGAAATTCGCTAGCATTGGGCTTAGCGGCCCAGCTAAGGCCAGCTTGAAACAAGTTGTCCTCTGGTCCAACGTCATGGCCCCAGTGTACAAAGCCTTTTTCCATACGAGCGCTGTTCACAGCATGCATACCTACATTGCGTATGCCAAATTCGGCACCAGCTTCGAACAAAGCACGGTATACGGTAACAGTGTGTTGGGCTGGAATAAATAGCTCCCAGCCTAGTTCGCCAACGTAACTTAAACGCTGTACCCACATGCGTATACCGGCCACATTCATTACTTTACCAGTAGCAAACGGGAAAGCTTCGTTACTTAAATCCATGTCTGTAACTTTAGACAACACGTCTCGTGCGTGTGGGCCTTGAATAGCCATTGCGCCAAAGTTCATGCTGATGTCTTGTAGTAACACATCGTCCATTAGGCGATGATTTAGGTGCCACCAATCTCGAGAATGAGAACTAATACCTGTGATCACCCAATAGGTTGTTTCTCCAGTACGTACAACAGTTACGTCTGCTTCGATGCCACCGCGGGCATTAAGAAAGTGGGTGTACACTACTTTGCCTACAGGGATATCGATATTGCCAGAGCAAATGTACTGTAGGTTTTTCGCGGCGGCAGGGCCTGTTACTTCAAACTTACCAAAGGATGACATATCGTAAAGGCCTACACTTTCGCGCATGGCCATGTGTTCTTGTTTGTTGTTTTCAAACCAGTTGGGCTTTTTATAGCTGTATTCGTATTTGGCTTCTTGCCCCGGGTTAGCAAACCAGTTGGCGCGTTCGTAGCCGCACACTTCACCAAAACATGCGCCTGCTTCTGTCAACTCTTGATGTAACGGAGAATGTATTTGGTCACGGGCTGTTTCGTATTGATAGAACGGCCAGTGCATTGCATAGGTATGGCCTAGGGCTTCTGGAATGCGTTCTGCTACATATTCGTCGTGTTGCTGGGCTGGGTGATGACGACGTAAATCACACTCGGATACGTCTCCAGATGGAAAACCATCAATCATCCAATCGGCCATGATTTTACCCACGCCGCCGCCAGCACCAATGCCTTTGGAGTTCATACCTGCAGCAATAAACAACTTGTCTATTTCAGAGGTAGGGCCAAGCAAGTGAAGGTTGTCGTTAGTGAAACTTTCTGGGCCATTAAACCAAGTGCGGATGCCGGTGGTTTCTAACTGTGGGAAAGTGTCCATGCTGTTCATTACGTAAGGTTCTACGTGGTCTTGATCGCAAGGGAACTGGTCAAAGCAGAAGTCTTCAGCGATGCGATCCATCGGTAAACCAATGGCGTTGTCTTCAAACCAACCCACCAGCATTTTGCCAGCGTCTTCTTTAAAATATAGGCCGCGGTCGTAGTCACGTAATACCGGACGTTGGGTTAAACCTTCCATCTCTTCGGTAACAATGTAGGAGTGTTCACAGGTATAGATAGGTAATTGAACGCCTACAGTTTTAGCAAGGTCGCGAGTCCACATGCCACCACATAAAATCACCTGATCAACTTCCATGGTGCCTTTGTCGGTACGAATGCCAGTAATCACATTATCTTTAGTGATTAACTGTTCCATTATGGTGTTTTCAAAAATCTCCACACCATTCATACGCGCACCTTTGGCTAATGCCATGGTGGTGTCGATGGGGTTAGTTTGCCCGTCATCTGGCGTATATAAGGCGCCTATCACACCTTCGGTATTAATGCCTGGATAAAGCTCTGCTAAGCGGGTGTTGTCGATCATTTCTGATTCCACACCAAATACTTTAGCCATAGACGAAGTGCGTTTGATTTCTTCTAAGCGTGCTTCGGTACGCGCCAATGAAATACTTCCAATACGCTTGTAGCCTGTAGCTTGCCCTGTTTCTTCTTCTAAACTGGCATATAGCTCGTGGCTGTATTTTGCCAAATTGGTAAGAGTAGGCGTAGGCCATAAGAGGCTAACTAAGCCTGCAGCGTGCCAAGTGGTGCCGCTAGTCAGTTGTTTACGTTCTATTAGCACTACGTCTTTAATTCCACGTTTGGCTAAATGGTAGGCTACGGAGGTGCCGATAATACCGCCACCAATGATGGCAATACGGGCTTTTTCTGGCAATACTTGGGTGTCGCTCATAGCATTCTCGTTGGCCGTGGGGACTCGATGCCCCACGGTGTTTTATTATTTTTTAGCCGCGTAATAAGCTGTTGTTTGGATTATACGCAGCGTCGAGTTCTACATGACAATGTCGCGTGCCAATAGAAGTCTCTACGGTAAGTACCTGGCCCTCACTACAATGTTGGGGTTTTAGGTAGGCGAATGCTAAGCTTTTTCCTACCCGATAGCCATAGGCACCGCCGGTGATAATTCCGGTAAGGTTACCATTGGCAAATACAGCTTCGTTACCAAAACATTCTGCAGGCACTTCATCATCAAATACTAAGTAGGCTAGCTGCGTAGAAAGTCTATTAGCCTGGCGCTCAAGAATGTTAGCGCTACCAATGAATTCACGGCTTAAATCTAAGAAGCGATCCATGCCGGCTTCTAATGCTGAAATCTCTTCAGTAAATTCAGCACCATAAGCACGATACATTTTTTCCATACGCATGCTGTTAAAAGCACGAGTACCAAAGTCTCGTAAACCTAAAGGCTTGCCAAACTCCATTAAAGACTCATAGATAGAAATAAGCTGCCAAACGGGCATATGTAATTCCCAGCCTAGTTCACCAGCGTAAGACACGCGCATGGCAAAAACAGGGGCGGAATCTAGCTGAATAGTTTGGCAAGCAAGCCAAGGGAATGCACCGGTAGATAGGTCGTCTTCACAAATGTGTTCAAGAATTTCACGGGCCTTAGGGCCGGTAAGTAATAAACCGCCCCAGTCTTCGGTGAAGTCTTCAAGGGTGACATCATAATCGCCTACACGTTGCTGCATCCACTGCATGTCTTTAATTTGGGAGCCAATGGCTCCCATTAATACAAAGTGGTCTTGGCTAATGCGACTTACCGTTTGCTCGGCCATGATGCCGCCTTTTTCTGCATGGAAAAGGGTTAGGCTAATACGGCCGTCTTTAGCAGGTAGCTTGTTACAAGATAGGTGATCTAAGAAGGCATAGGCGTCTGGCCCGGTAACGCGGAATTTGGCCGTGCCGCTAATGTCGGTAATACCACAGGTGTTCTGTACCGCAGCACACTCTTCGGCTACTACAACATGTGCTTCGTTGTGGGTCCACGTTTCACTTTCACTACGTACTGCATCGGTTTTAAACCATGCTGGCTTTTCAAAACCTGCGGTAACAAAGTGTACAGCATCTTTCTGCGCCATGATGGTATGTAATGGGCTGGTACGAATAGGGCGTCCATGAGGACGGTTTTCCGTAGGTGAAGCGCTAGAATACATACGCTCGTAAGACTCAATAGCGCGGGTAATGCAGTAGTTCTTGTTAGCCCAATCACCAAAGCGGCGGCTGTCTAAAGAGGCCATGTTGAGTTCTGTTTGGCCGTGTACCATCCACTGAGCCATGTATTTACCAATGCCACCTTGAGCAATGCCTATAGATGCACCAGTCATGTTCCAGAAGTTAGTGAGGCCAGCTACAGGGCCTACTAAGAAGTTATCATCTGGGGTGTGGGTAATAGGGCCATTAATAATGGTTCTAACGCCAACTTCCTGGAACAAAGGTACCAGTTCCATGCAACGCTCTAACCAAGGCATTAGGCGCACTAAATCTCCTGCAAACAATTCACGATCAAAGTTCCAATCCATGCCGTCAATAGCCCAAGGCTTTGAGCCACGGGTTTCATACGGGCCTACCAAAAGGCCATTACCTTCTTGGCGAATGTAAGCAGCGGCGGATGAGTCACGAGTTACCGGTAACTCTTTAACCATAGCGGCTAATTCAGGATGGTCTTCCGTAACTAGGTATTGGTGTTCTAGGTTGATAATAGGTACATGCACACCTACCATACGGCCAACTTCTGGGGCGAAACAACCGCCAGCGTTAACCACGTGTTCAGCAATGATATTGCCTTGCTCGGTAATTACTTCGTAGCCACCTTGAGGCAAAATATTAATGTCTGTAACGCGGTTAAAGCGGCTAATTTTACCGCCATTGGCACGGGCTAGCTGTGACAAAGGCATCACAACGGCTGTAGGGTCTACATGGCCATCATTTGGGGTGTACAAAATGCAGCGTGCGCCATCAAAATTCATCACTGGGTTAATGACGCGAGCTTCTTCAATAGACACCCAGCGCATTTCACAACCAATGTTGTGGGCACGGCTCATTACATTACGGAACCATTGCTCTTCTACTTCAGTATAACCAACACGTAAGCTACCACACTTGTGGAATGAGGAAGGTAGGCCTGTTTTGGCAGGCAAAATCTTGTCATACAGTTCTATGGTGTAATCGTGAATTTGACTTAACGTGTGGTTGCCATTGAAGTTAGGGCATAGACCAGCAGCGTGCCATGTAGAGCCACTGGTAAGCTCGCCTTTTTCAATCATTACCACATCAGTCCAGCCTTCCTCTGTAAGGTGGTACATGAGGTTAACACCAAGGGATCCGCCACCAATAATAACTACGCGGGCATGTGATTGTAGGGACATAATAGTGTTCTCTTAACGGCCAATTTGTTCGCGGGTAAGGTTAATGTTAAATTCCGCGCGTATCGCTAAATCGGCTTCATCATTGATATGTTTAGGATAGTAGCTGCTTAATAGTTCGTTCTTTTTCTGTACGGCCTTATCAAGCAATACTGGCTTGCCTTGCTCAGCCCATACATTGGGGCTGCTGCGATCGCCTAAATCTGGGTAAATGTATTCACTTTGCATTACTGATAAGGTTTGGTCTGACCCTAGGTAATGGCCTTTGCCACCTAGACACACTTCATTGATCACATCAAAGCTTAGGCTAGATTCATCCACAGTAACGCCTTTGGTCATGCGCATACAAGAACCTAACAGATCGTTGTCCATAAGTATGCTTTCTGGGCATGCGCCCATAAGGCTAGCATACATGCCGGCAGATTCGTACACCACGTTGGCGCCTGCCATAGCTGCAGCAACGGCAGTATAAGCACGCTCAGAACCGGCTTGATAATCTGGGAATTTGGCATCAGTCATGCCACAGGCGGTACCTGTTGGTAAATCAAAGTAGTTGCCCATTTGTGCACAAGCAGCCGACAAAATGCCTTGTTCAGGCGAACCACCACTCATAGCGCCAGTACGTAAGTCTGACACAAAAGGCCAAGTGCCAATAATGGCTGGCGCACCAGGTTTAATAGCATTCACATAAACTAAACCGCCTAAGCATTCTGCCCAAGCTTGAGATACAGCACCAGCCAACAAAGCAGGGGCGGTGGCACCGGCTTGTCCGGCAGACAGTAATAAAATAGGCATGCCACCTTCTACACCAACTCGCAAACACTCCATTGATTCTTCAGCAAAGGTCATTGGTGGTACTACAAAGCAGTTGGACATGCTCACAAAAGGCCGTGCTCGCCAAGCTTCTTCGCTACCAGCAAAGAGGTGCAGCATTTTTAATCCTGCTGCAACATGATCCGCTTCTGCGAAACTAGTACCAATGTGCTTGCTGCTGCCCATAACTGAGTTATACAGGGTGTTGAGGTCCATGGTTTTAGTGTCATCGATATCACGCAACACACACATACGCTGGAACATGTGGATATGTTCACAAGTGTCAGCAATACGCGCCATGTCGTATAAATCTTTACTAGTGGAAATTCTATAGGTGTTGTTCACTGGATCAGCTATGTGTACTGCTGCACCTGCGGTAGAAAAATGCACCCTTTGGCCGCTTAGGTCTAAATCATGTTTTGGATCTATGCCGTAGAGTGTGAGATTACGCTGACAGATGCTTAACGTGTGGTCAACCAAGCTGCGGGGAATACGTAAACGACCGTTCTCTCCCATAATGGCGCCAGCTTCTACCAATATTTTGGTACAGTGAGGCGTAGAGCTGCCAAAACCTATTTCTTCTAAAATTCGATAGGCATTGGCTGCTATGGCTGCCATCTCGTCGTCTGTCAGGGGCTTAAATGCGCCGCCTGTTTCTCCTGGATGAACGGGTTTGGCTTCTTCAGTTAAAGGAGCTAAGCGCTCGGCTAAACGGGCCTGACGGCCACCTGATCTACGTGACATAGTTGATTTCCAATGTAATTTTTATTGAGGAAAAAGAGGCTCATCTTTATCTTAAATCCAATCCTATTCAATTGATTATTTTTATGGATATGGATTAGAATAACTAATCTATAGTGATCTACATGAATGTGGTTGATATATGGCAAGAAAGCTCCCCCCTTTGCACAGTTTACGTGCGTTCGAAGC
>TARA_B110000503_G_scaffold143793_2_pt1 | contig 11623 bp, 9 predicted proteins | sample TARA_B110000503 | Tara Oceans TARA_B110000503 (sample SAMEA4397472) | marine metagenome | biome: Polar Biome; feature: [SRF] surface water layer (ENVO:00010504); material: water (ENVO:00002006), including particulate matter (ENVO:01000060) such as... | depth 5 m
ACCGGTAGTATCCATATTGTAAAGCATCCCAACAACAACCTCTTTCTCCGTAGGATGTCGTAATACGTCTGCAGGTTCTATCTGTTTAAGCTTTTTAATAAATTCTTCTTGTAAAAAATAATCTGGATTATCGGTACCTTCTGCTTTTTCTAAAATCCCTTTAATAGTGGTAAATGGCTTGAATGCGATGGCATCTTCAGGCTCGTATCCTTTTATATATCCATAAGTGAATCGCAAGGTGCCATTAGCATCGGGCATAAAACTACCCCCATTTGCCGCCATTTCTACATCATTAAATTTAGGAATAAGCGCGTCAATTTCTGCATTAAGTACATTCATTTCTATTTGCATCTCACTAAAAACACCATTAATTTTATGCCCCATAGCTATAAAAGCATCCTTGGTTTTTAAGAATTTTTCTAAATCTTTCGTCATTAATGCAGCATTTGATTCTACATTTTTCAACTTTGATTTATACCAAATATGTTTAGCAGCAGCATACAAAGACTCTTTGTCTTTAGAGCCATTCCCACTTTTAAAGATTTCTTTTATTTGAGGCAAACTACTTTGTCCTAACTGAAAATATAACTCACAAAACAACTTCAGCTCCATTGATTCTATTGAGCTTATACCCTTGTATCCCGCAAGATCCTTCTCAATTTGGGCCTTCGATTCTGTTAAGTAAGAAGCCTTCTCTTCTTTACTCATTTTTGCAATCTTACTGGCATAAAGAGCTGTATATGCAGCTCCTCCAAAAACGCCATTTCCATACAGTTGATTAAGGTAGATAAAATCTCTACTTAGCTCAAATTTTCGCATGTATAGCTCATTATTTTTTTTAAAAATAGGAAGGTATGAGCTCATTTCTTTAGTAGAAGCTACATATTGCGCTAGTTTTATTTGATCTTGATATGTTTGCGCTAATACATCGGTACGACGCAATCCTTGCATCTTTCCTTTAAAATTTTTGGCCGTATTATTTAAGCTAGCTAATCTACCGCTATACTTTAACTGTAAATCTACATTATCGCCTGCGAACTCTTCAATAGCCGCAATTCTAAAGTCAAACCAATCTGCAATAATGGGTAATACAAATGTATTTTGATACTCTAAAAATTCTGCTGTTTGATTTCTGTAAGTAGTTCCTGGATAGCCTAAAATAAAGGTAAAATCACCTTCTTTGGTCCCATTCGGGTTTACTTCAAGATGGGCTTCTGGCTGATAGGGCATGTTGTTTTCATAGGCCCGTACAATAGAAAAATCACCATTGTGTCTTGGCCATTCCCAATTATCTGATTCTCCCCCAAATTTTCCGATATTTTTAGGCGGCACATACACTAGCCTCACGTCATTTAAGGTCTTATATCTAAACAGGGTATATGATTTACCTACAAGCATCTCCGATACTTCTACCGTAAGATTGGGATATTTTGCTTGTTCTTTTTCTACAATGGCTTTGATATTATCCGAAATTACATCTCTTTTTTTTAAGGCATCTGTAGTTTCACTAATATCAGCTAAAACTATCTCTGAAACGTCAACATAGGATTGGGTGATACGAACCGGCAACGTGGTTTTAATCTCTTGATCTTTTTTAGCTGCATAAAATCCATTTTCAAGATAATTGTTTTCTGAGCTACTGGCCCCGGCTATACTGCTAAATACACAATGATGATTTGTTATAATAAGACCTGATTCCGAGATGAATGAACCCGTACAACCGCCTAAACGAACTAGTGCATTTACCAATGCAGGCTTTTCTTCATTGTATATTTCATCTACGTCAATTTCTAAACCTGCTTTTTTAAGATCTAAGCTAGACAAATGACTCATTAAAAACATTCCTTCTTCGTCTCTATCAGACTTGAAGGCAAAAATGAGTACGAGTACTAAAAATGTAAGTGTTATGTTTTTCATCGTATATCGAAATTCTATTTCTTGATCATGTATTAGTGAAATTGAGATGCTTCTATAAATCGTGTTAGGATTTCATTTCCAGAAGTTTTAATGTCTTTTACTTTTCCGCTCCATTCATTATTCCCTTCGTAAATAAAAATAACATCATCACCTATATCAAACACCGTTTTCATATCGTGTGTGTTTATAATGGTAGTAATTTTAAACTCTTCGGTAATACTTTTTAAAAGTTCATCTATAAGTCTACTCGTTACCGGATCCAAACCTGAATTAGGCTCATCACAAAAAAGATATTTAATATCTAAGGCAATAGCTCTAGCAATACCTACTCTTTTTTTCATGCCTCCACTTATTTCAGACGGAAATTTTTGATTGATGCCAGGCATGTCTACTTGCTCTAAACAAAAATCAACTCTATCTTTTCGTTCTGCTGGAGTCATATTGGTAAACATTTTTAAGGTGAACTCTACATTTTGTTCCACCGTAAGTGAATCGAAAAGTGCAGTACCTTGAAAAAGCATTCCTATTTCCTTTCGTACCTCACGCAACTGCCGATATTCTAAGTGTGTAAAATCTCGGTTATCATAAATAACACTTCCAGAAGTAGGAGTTTCTAAGCCCACCATACACTTCATCATTATGCTTTTACCATGGCCACTGCTTCCAATCACCAAATTAACTTTACCCGTTTCAAACTTGGCATTTATTCCTTTGAGAATTTCAACATCTCCAAAAGATTTATGAATGTCTTTTAGCTCTATCATAATAATAACTGTGCTAACAAATAATCAGAAAACAAAATAGCTACAGCACTATACACAACAGCTTTAGTACTACTTGCCCCTACTTCTAAGGCTCCACCTCTAGTGGTGTACCCGTGAAAACTAGACACTGTTGTGATAATAAATGCGTAGGTAAATGCCTTTATTAAAGCAAAAAATAAATTGTAAGGTAAAAATGAAGCCCGAGCCCCCTGTAAATATTCTTCACTTGTCAAAATACCAGAAGCTTCACCGGCTAAAATACCACCCGCATTACTTAAAAATATAGAAATGATTACTAAACAAGGGATCATAATAAGACCTGCAATAATTTTAGGTAATGCCAAATAACCACTTGAATTTATTCCCATTACCTCAAGAGCGTCTATTTGCTCACTTACGCGCATTGTGCCTATTTCCGAGGCAATGTGAGACCCCACTTTTCCAGCTAAGACTAGGCAAGTAATGGTCGGCGCTAATTCTAACATGGACGAATCACTCACAATAGAACCGATTACCGGTTTAGAAATTAAAGGAGAAATTAACTGGTAGGCGATTTGTAGCGTAGTAACGGCTCCTTGAAACACTGCTATAATAACAACTATGGCAAGAGAGCCAATACCAATATTGTTCATCTCAGTTATGGTACGATCTATATACACACCAAGCTTTTCTGGTTTCGAAAACATTCCCATTATAAAGAGAACGTACTTACCAAATTGATTGAAAAAATTCATTTCGGCGGTAAAGATAAGCCCAACTATTTTTTTCACTAAATAAAAAGTCCACAGTATGTTAAAATGTCCTAAAAAGTCTCGAGTGTGTTATCTGATGTTATCTTTGTGACAATAAAATCATGAAAATAGCGGTCATAACAGGAGGCACAAAAGGAATTGGGAGAGCGATAAGTACTTTGTTTCTGGAAAAAGGATTTAAGGTATACATCTCAGCGAGGAGTTTAGACATCGATTTTCATCATCCCAACCTAGTTATGTTTAAAGCCGATTTAGCGATCAAAGAAAACATTACTGCTTTTGCTCAATTTATTACTCAAAGCGAAGGTCACATAGATGTTTTAGTAAATAATGTAGGTGTTTTTCTCCCTGGAAAACTAACCGAAGAACCCGAAGGTAATTTTGAAGTCATGTTAAATACCAACTTAGCTTCCACCTATCACTTAACAAGAGCTTTGTTTCCTTTCATAAAAAACGCCGAACAACCCTATATTTTTAATATATGTTCTACAGCTAGCATCACTCCTTATTTAAACGGAGGTTCTTATTGTATTTCTAAATATGCTCAGTATGGATTAACCAAAGTTTTGCGTGAAGAGTTAAAAGAATACAACATTAGAGTTAGTGCTGTGATGCCTGGAGCTACATTAACAGACTCGTGGTCAGGCACAGATTTGCCCGAACAACGATTTATTGATCCTAATTCCGTTGCTCAAATGATATATACCGCTTATCAATTACCCGGCAACGTTGTACTAGAGGAAATCCTAATAAGACCAATGGACGGCGATATATCATAACTATGTGACCTTAATCTGTCACATTTTATAATTTTAACTTCCTAAATTTGAAATATAAATTACTTTTGAAAAAAAATTAACACAATAACAAATGAAAAGAACATTACAACGTTTAGCATTTACTTTTTTACTAGCAGCAGTAGTGGCTCCTACTTTTGCACAACAACAGGTTAAAGTAAAAGGAGAAAGAGCGCACGAGATACCAATGTCTCAAGATCCTACCTCAAATACCAAAGCAAAAGCTTTTTATGCAAATTGGAAATTCCCTGCAGATGTTGTAGGTCAATTAACTACCTTAGATAGATATGTAGGATTTTTATATCCAGATTCAGTTGTAAAAATCGTTCCCACTACAGGTAATCCTTATTTCCAGTTCAGTCATGCAGTAGGTGCAGCTTTCACTCCAAACGATCCAAACTTAGAGTTATCTGACGATAACACTATCTTATCTAGATACAATGCCTATACAGTTGACTCTGTTTACTTTCCTTACATATATGTAAGATATATAGATTCAATCGACCTAGGTGCTGGTAAAGTGAAAGTAGTGGATACTCTAGTAGTTCAGTTCTTTAAATTTCCTAACCTAGTTAAGGGTTCTTTTAACGCCGCTGATCCTGAGATTTTTATGAAAAACTCAAATTTCACAAAAGGTTTAATGGGTGCAAATAATGCTGCTTATACCATGAATATTCCGTTGACAGATGCCGATTCGACTTCTGCTCCTTCTGATCAAGGATGGGGTTCAAAAGGTAGAATAGTTCCTCTTCCAGCTAATTTCAATATGCCTGCAGATCCATCTCTTACTGGTCAAAACGTTTTTGGTTTTATGATTTCATTTAAAACAATGCTTCCTTATAGCCTTGGAGATACAATGGAAGCTAGAAATGGTGCAAACGTTACCAAAAAATTAAATTACTTTGGACATTCACTATTCAGCAATGGTTCAACTACGCAAATCGCACAAAAAGAGTATGTCAACAATTCATGGTGGGTAGGTAGTGAGCATATATATGGTGGCAACATCAATGGATGGGTAAACAGTATTCCAGGAAACGCTTACTTCAGTGACCAATACTTAAACTATGGTGTACACATCACTACGCAAACTTTAGGTACTGAAAAACTAGACAACAACATTACTTTTGGTGTATACCCAAATCCAGTTTCTACCACTGAAAACCTTATGGCTGATTTTAACTTGGTAAATGCTTCTAACGTAAGCATCGCTATCTATGACATCTTAGGCAATAAAGTAATGGACGTAGTAGACGGTTATTACACTAGCGGTGAGCACAAAGTAGATGCAAACATATCTGGCTTAACTCCTGGTATGTATATTTACAATGTAAAAGCAGGAAACGCAGTAACAAGCAAAAAAATATCTGTAATCGACTAATCAAGATAGTCTGTTATTTTCAAAATCCGAGATGATTATTCATCTCGGATTTTTTTTGTACTAATTTATGATACTGTTATATTAACCCTGGCGTTGGTGAAAATATAAGATCTTCTAGGGAAGGAGAGCCGTCAAAAACCTTGTCACGTAGCTTGTCAAATGCTCGCCTTGTCTCCACCGAAAGGACACCTTGGAGTTTTTCCATAAATTCATCTGAAATGACCATTGGTCCTTGTTCAAAAACCATATTCCCGTTTTCAACTATACAGCTCACTGCATATTCATTACAACGTTTAATTTCTTTACCCGTTAATGAGCATCTTTCCAACCAACTCTCGAGATTGTACTTTTCTGTACTGTGTAAATAGTCAAGCTTCATTGTCAAATGATCACGATGTTCTTCAAAGAGGCGGTTAATGGCTAATCTGCTTTCCTGACTTATCTCAGCTCCGGCTTCATTAGCACAGTGTATACAAATAGCATATTCGTATACGATCTCTGATACATTCAAGCGCTTATTTTGCTTAAAAACCTTCTCAATAACGTAGGTATTAGTCGTTGCCAGTGAAGTATCACACATAGTACATCGCACAAATGGCGTCTCGGTATCAAACTGATAAAAAAAAGAAGGAATACCATCAAATAAAATTTTTCTTACCATAACTATTTTGAGAGCGTAAAAGTATTACTTTTGCAAAAAATTTTAGGTATGGGAGTAACAAGATTAGAACGAAAAGGAAGAAAAAATAAAACTGTGGCTAAAGTCAGAGTAGCAACTATAAAAAGACTTAGAACTAAGTTATCGGTTCCATCTCCATTTAAAGCGGAGTCAGGTATAGTTGTTGGAGATGTAATGGATGTATTAGCTTCATTGAATGCGAAACCTGCAAAAGCTCCAAAGGCTGCAGAAGTAAGCGCTGAAGACTAGTTCATTAGACTATTTTCTTACGATAAATAATAAAGCCTTTTGCACATGCAAAAGGCTTTATTATTTATATCTTTTTAAATCGTAGATTATGAACTCTATGTTCGCTCATTACAATGAATAATTTACGACACAACAGGATTTAAATGATACTTAGGCTGTTTTATATTATTTGAATAGATAAATACCTTTTGTTTAATTCAAGACCTTTACTAGTAAACAAATCTCTATCGGATAACGTGTAAGATACCCTTGTCAGCCTTTCTTTCTATTTGACCGTTTTCTATTCCACTCCATACCGCGATCCAATAGTAAACTCCATTCATAACCATGATATCTTGATATGTACCATCCCATGTGTTATTTACGTCGGTACTCGTAAAAAGGAGCTCTCCCCATCTATTATATACACTCATAGTAAAATCTCTTAGTTTGGGACAATCTACCGTGGGCCTAAATTGATCATTAAGTTGATCTGCATTAGGAGTGATTGCGTTAGGAAATAGAAGATTACAATAACAATCTATTAAACTCACCTCGATTTCCTTACTGTCAGTACCGCATTCATTGGTAGATTTTATCGATAAGTTTCCTTCATAATTAAGCAGTGAATAACGTTCTCCAACAAAATTATTATTCCACACTACCGTTCCATATTTATTGTCTATCGTTATCTCTATCAACTCATTCTTACAAAGTATAATGTCACTAAGCGATCCCAGTTGCGGTTTATTAATTTCGATAATATTAATGGTATCAAAGGCATAACAAAGATCCAACTCAGCAACCTCAAGCCAATAAATGCCACCTGCACCTACTTTGAGGGTAGAGGTATTTGCAGCGGTATTCCACCTGTACGAATAAGGTCCTGCAATCTTAGGATCTAACAACAAGGAATCACCCTTACAGTTCAGTGTATCTTTGCCCAGATTTATATCTGGAAGAATTATCTCTCGGATACTATAAAAATCTTCAACAGAACCGCACTCGTTCGTGGCTTTAGCAGACACTATTTCACTTTTATCATAAAAATAAGTAGGCAAATCACTTCCATTCATCCACGTAAAAACAGCATCAATGGGAGTAGCCGTTATACTTAAATCAACAGAGTCTCCCTCGCAAAAAACAGTTTTGCCTGATATAGCAATAGTTGGACTTTCGTTCGTAGTAATATTAAAAGAATCGTCGTCATAACAAACCCCTTTCCACACTCTTAAGGTGTAATATCCAGCCCTATCCCAGAACTTATAAGATGAACGATTGCCATTTTGCCATAAAACCGAATCATAGGCATTGGTTAGGTTAAACAAATACTTTGCGCCATCACATAACAAACTATCTTGTCCCTCGTCCATAATAAAAGGTTGATCTATAACTACGTCAACAGTATCCTGCAATTGATTCCCGCACCGATCCGTGTATTGCACGTAATAGGTTATCGGAACCACCGATGAGCATTCCGGATTCTTTATGGTCGTGTCATCCAGGTAAAGATTAGGGGTCCAGATATAACTATTATTCTTACTCTCTCTAGCGTTGAGTGGCTTACTTTCCCCTTTGCAAATAGCAAAGGTGTCTTGCACAATAATATCATCACTCAAACAGGCTATATGGGCATTATTTGACCCCCCGGTAGCAGAAGTAAAACCCCAAAAAACGAGATTATTCCCCGAAAAAATTCTATTCTGAATATCAATAACGGCAGTTTGACGTAAAACACAGTCAAAATAAACTTGTATTCGTTTATTCGAAAAATCCCAAGTTATTCTAACCAAGTGATTTTTGCCATCTTCTATATTTCCACCACCCGAAATAGCAGGCACAGCAGCTACTAAACTATTGGAACTCGTGTGATCTACACTTCCATTTTTAAACATAGCAATATGGTCACTCGCCATATCGCCAAAATTGGCATTTTGCCACGTATCAAATTCAATCCCAAAACTAGGTGAAAACCCTTCGAAGCCTATACCTGCTCCCGACGCACCTATGGCTTTAATTCCCACGGTCTGCATAACAAATACGATTCCATCTGCTCCCGTTGCGTTATTATTACCAAAATTTAATTCAAATTCAAGATCAAAATCTTTAGCTAAATCCAATTTATTAGCATACCATACTGAGCCTAGTTGCCAATTGGCAGCCGAAGTAAGCTGATAACAACTGCCACCTATAGATCGAGCATTCCCATTTGCAAAATAAGATTGGGCATAGGAAATAAACACCAAGAATAGGGTAACTGAAGTAAGAAGGATCCGTTCTTTTGTCGATCTCAAAATGCTTGTTTATAACAAATATAATGCTTTGACTTATAGTACTAAAAACTATATCTTAGGTTATTAAAAAATGACACAAACCTTCCACCACTCAGATGAAATGAAAATGTCTGACAATTAAGAAATCATCTCTTTAATATCTTGTTTGATTTTATTTGCTAAGCTATCGGCCACAGATTGAGTACTACCTTCTGCATAAATACGCACAATAGGCTCTGTATTCGATTTACGTAAGTGAACCCATTCTTCATCGAATTCAATTTTAACTCCATCAGTTGTGTTAATGGGTTGTTTTTTGTACTTCTCCTGCAGTTGAACTAAAATATCATCTACATTAATATCAGGTGTTAGTTCAATTTTATTTTTACTTATTATAAAAGGAGGATAACTTGCTTTAAGATGGCTCATAGGTTTACCACATTTCGCCAAATGACTTAAAAATAATGCGATACCTACTAAAGCATCTCTACCGTAATGCAACTCTGGTAGAATAATACCACCATTACCTTCTCCACCAATAATTGCATTGGTTTCCTTCATCATCTTAACTACATTCACCTCGCCAACTGCGCTTGAGGCATACGACTGACCATATTTTTCCGTAACCACCTTTAAGGCGCGTGTACTCGATAAATTGGAGACCGTATTCCCTTTTTGTTGACTAAGCACATAATCTGCCACCGCAACTAGCGTATACTCCTCACCAAACATATCGCCATTCTCACTCACAAATGCAAGTCTATCTACATCCGGATCTACCGTTATCCCAAGATCTGCTTTATTTTTCAGAACCGCTTCAGATAAATCTTTAAGATGCTCAGGTAAAGGTTCTGGGTTGTGCGGAAAATGTCCGGTAGGCTCACAATAAAGTTCAATAATATTTTGTACCCCTAACTTTTTAAGTAACATAGGAACCGCAATTCCTCCCGTGGAGTTAACTGCATCCACTGCAACCGTGAAGTTCTTATTTTTGATAGCTTCTACATCTACCATGCTAAGCTTTAGAATCTCGTCAATATGCCATTCTATATATCCTTCTTTTAGCTGGTAACTTCCAATATCATCTATTTCGTTATAGCTAAATTCTGATTCCTGAACTCTGCGTATTATTTCCTCACCTAATTCAGCTGAAATAAATTCTCCTGAAGAATTGAGCAATTTTAATGCGTTCCATTGTTTTGGATTATGGCTCGCAGTAAGTATTATTCCTCCTGCCGCTTTTTCCTTTACGACAGCCATTTCTACTGTTGGTGTTGTCGATAAATCTAAATCGATTACATCTATACCCTTGCTTATTAAGGTACCGCAAACCAACTGATTTATCATGTGACCAGATAGGCGAGCATCTCTGCCCACCACTACTCGTTTATTTTCTCCCGTTATGATCACATCGGCAAACGCCGTTGTATATTTCACAACATCAATAGGGGTTAGCGATTCGTCTTCTCTCCCGCCTATAGTGCCTCTTATCCCCGAGATTGATTTTATTAAAGTCATTACGTTTATTGTAACTGCAAAAAACGTATGTTTAATCTTTAATCTGACTTTAAAAATGAAAAACATATTCCCACTCTGACTGTGGAATACTTTTATTCATGGACACTTATTCAAAAGAGCTAAATTTGATCTAATGAAATGGTATTTTATTTTGACCTTAACAGTCTTTATATCGTGCAACGAGCAAGAGCTTAAAACAGCATCTGTAGCTTTTTATAATTTAGAAAATCTATTTGACACGGAGCATGATTTTAATTCTTCTGATAATCAATTTACTCCTGATGGCGAAAAAAAATGGGATGAAGCTAGATATACCAACAAACTACAAAATTTAGCCAAAGTCATAAGTGAGTTAGCTAATGGAGAGGCTCCTACTTTTGTGGGTGTTTGTGAGATAGAAAATAAAAAAGTGCTAGAAGATCTTATATCTCAACCCAGCCTAAAGAACGCAAATTATGCAATTGTACATCTAGATTCACCAGATGAACGAGGCATAGATGTTGGTTTCATGTACAATAAGTCACTGTTTAAGGTAGAATATTTTACCGCTCATCAGCCGGACTTAAGCTATTGCAACGATCTAACTCGAGATATCTTACATATACAAGGTAAAGTTATCAATGGAGAGACCTTGCACTTTATTATAAATCATTGGCCAAGCAGAGGTGGAGACTCAGCAAAATCCGAAGCTAAAAGAATAGCTGCAGCCATCAAATTGAATGAAATAAAATACCGTATTATAGAAACAGAGCCAAATGCCAAAATAATTATAATGGGAGATTTCAATGACGAGCCTAGCAATAAAAGTATTGCTGAAACACTTGCAGTGAGCTGTAAACAAAACAATACTGCTGACGGTCAATTTTTTAATGCATTTTGTGATTTAGAAATAGCAAAAAAAGGTAGTTATCGCTATAAAGATGCTTGGGAAATGCTAGATCAAATTATGGTTTCCTCCACGTTATTATCAGACACCACTGCCATCCATTTCAAAAACAACAGTGCTGCAATCAAATCTGAAACGTGGATGTTGCAGACCGGAAAATATGAAGGCTATCCCCTCAGGACCTACGGAGGTAACACATACCTCAATGGTTACAGTGACCATTTACCCGTCTTTATACTGTTGGAGAATGAATAAATACATAACTTTTACTCATTATTTGTTTATATCAGGTGAATAAGACTCGTTAGTTCAAAGCGTTTAAAAAACTATACATTTGTAGTGCAAAACGGCTTATCGCTGTCTGCGAAAGCAGGGGGAGGAAAGTCCGGGCAACATAGGGCAGTGTACCTTTGGAAACAAAGGGTACT
>TARA_B110000503_G_scaffold28257_1_pt1 | contig 11610 bp, 10 predicted proteins | sample TARA_B110000503 | Tara Oceans TARA_B110000503 (sample SAMEA4397472) | marine metagenome | biome: Polar Biome; feature: [SRF] surface water layer (ENVO:00010504); material: water (ENVO:00002006), including particulate matter (ENVO:01000060) such as... | depth 5 m
TTTTTTAATTACTAATTACATACCCGCTAAACCTAATAGGACATTATCAGCATGGATCGCTTACGCTTTGCACCACCACAGCCTCTAACAAGCAGTATTTTTAGGGCCTACGATATTCGTGGCATCGTCGACGAGCAGCTCAGTGAGTCCATGCTTTACCACATTGGTTTAGCCGTAGGCACACAAGTGATTCGTAACGGAGAAAATAGCATTGCCGTTGGGGCAGATGGAAGATTATCTAGCCCAAGACTTGGCCGTGCACTTATGAAAGGCTTATCTGATACTGGCTGTAAAGTGTTTAACTTAGGCGCGGTGCCTACCCCAGTGTTATATTTTGGTGTTAAAACCTTAGGCACTGAATCTGGCATTATGCTTACAGGTAGTCATAACCCTTCTAATTATAATGGCTGTAAAATTGTGATTGGTGGAGAAACCTTAGCTAACGAAAGCATTACCGCTTTGCACGATCTTATCCAACATCAAGATTACCAGCGCGGCACCGGTAGTATTGAAGACCACTTTATCGATCAAGCCTATCAAGATAAAATCAGCCAAGACATCTCTTTAAGTAGGCCTTTAAAGGTGGTGTTAGATGCAGGTAACGGTATTGCAGGCGATATAGCACCTAAGCTATTTAAACAACTAGGTTGTGAAGTAATTGAGTTATATTGCGAAGTGGACGGCAACTTCCCCAATCATCATCCAGATCCAGGCAAGCCTGAAAATTTGGTGGATTTAAAGGCCGCCGTTGCTAAGCACAAGGCAGATATAGGCCTAGCCTTTGATGGTGATGGCGACCGTGTTGGCGTGGTGACTGACACTGGAAAAATGATTTACCCAGACAAGCTTCTAATGCTGTTTGCGCAAGATGTGATAAGCCGCAACCCTAACGCAGAAATTATTTACGATGTAAAATGTACTCGCCTACTAGAACCATTTATTAAAAATATAGGCGGCGTGCCTACTATGTGGAAAACTGGACATTCGCTTATTAAGAGCAAAATGATTTCAACTGGCGCCTTACTTGCTGGTGAAATGAGTGGGCATATTTTCTTTAAAGAAAGGTGGTACGGCTTTGACGATGGTATATATAGCGCAGTGCGCTTGTGTGAAATCTTGGCTAACAGTACTGAATCTGCAAGTGAACTATTTAAGCGCTTTCCAGAAGATGTAAGCACTCCAGAAATCAACATCAATGTGACAGAAGATGAAAAGTTTGAGCTGGTAAGGCAATTGCAAAAAGCGCAGTTCCCCACTGGCAAAGTGTCTACCATCGATGGCATTCGGGTAGACTATCCAGATGGCTGGGGTTTAGTAAGAGCCTCTAACACCACCCCCGTTTTAGTGTTACGCTTTGAGGGCCAAAGCCAAGCTGTATTACAACGTATTCAAGATGAATTTCAACGTCATTTATATGCCGTTGATGCCAAACTTACCGTACCGGACTACCAATCACTATGACACTAGATCGCAAAGCTGCTATCAATGTAGCACAAGTATTAAGTGAAGCCTTACCTTATATCCAGCGCTTCACTGGCAAAACTATCGTGGTTAAATTTGGCGGCAACGCCATGATAGACGAAGACCTTAAAAACAGTTTCGCGCGCGACATTGTGATGATGAAATTAGTAGGTATGAACCCAGTTGTAGTGCATGGCGGTGGCCCCCAAATTGGCGAACTGTTGGATAAGCTTAATATTGATTCTCACTTTGTAAATGGCATGCGTGTCACAGACACCGCCACAATGAACGTAGTGGAAATGGTACTTGGTGGCTCTGTTAATAAGGACATCGTTAATCTAATCAACCAAAACGGCGGCAAAGCCATTGGTTTAACAGGCAAAGATGGCAAGCTTATTCAGGCCAAACAGTTAAAAGTGACGCACCAAAGCCCTGAGATGCTGGCCCCTGAGATTATTGATATTGGCCATGTGGGCGAAGTAAGCGCTATTAATACTGACGTACTGGACATGCTACGTAATAGTGATTTTATTCCAGTGATTGCACCCATCGGCGTGGATAGTAAAGGTAATTCGTATAATATCAATGCTGACTTAGTCGCTGGTAAAGTGGCAGAGGTACTTAAAGCCGAAAAGCTTATGCTGCTAACAAACACTGCAGGTTTGCTCGATAAAAAAGGTAATTTATTAACGGGATTATCTACCGCTCAAGTAGATGATTTGATTGCTGATGGCACTATATATGGTGGCATGTTGCCTAAAATTGCATGTGCGCTAGATGCTGTGAAAGGCGGAGTAAAGCGTGCTCATATTATTGATGGCAGGGTAAATCATGCTACCCTGTTAGAAATCTTTACTGATCAAGGTGTGGGCACTCTCATTACTGACACCGACCACAATACTAAAACTCTATAACGAAGCCATAACCACACTATGACAGAAGCTAAAGTATCTCGTAAACAACAAATCTTACAGGCCCTAATGGAAATGTTGGAAGACCCCAATATTCGCATCACTACAGCGGCCCTGGCAAAACGTGTAGGAGTTTCTGAGGCTGCTTTATACAGGCACTTTGCAAGTAAAGCGCAAATGTACGACGCACTCATTGAATTTGTAGAAGAGACTATATTTAGCCGGGCAAAAAAGATTCAGCAACAAGAACTAAGCGCACTAACCCAATGTCAGCAAATTCTTACCCTGCTGCTTACCTTTGTAGAGCGTAACGCAGGCATCAGCCGTATTTTAACTGGTGAGGCTCTTGTAGGAGAGAATGAACGCTTAGGTAATCGGGTGAATCAGCTGTTTGAAAAGCTAGAAACGCAGCTTAAGCAGATCTTAAGAGAAGCAGAAATGCGCGAAGGCTTGCGCACTCAAGACACGCCCACTAGCAGCGCTAATTTATTACTTGCCATAGCAGAAGGTAGGATCAGACAATACAGTCGCACTAACTTTCGCCATAAGCCCACAGCAACTTGGTCTGACCAGTGGGCGCTTATTAGCCAAAGTCTTATGCGCTAAACATTAAAGACTATACGCCAAAGTCTTGTCGATACTGCAACATTGCAGCAACTTGTTGTTGCTTGTTGCCACTTTCTTGTAAATACTCCAACACGTCAGTGAAGCTAATAATACTCACTACCTTCATGGAGTAGTCGCGTTCTACTTCCTGTATAGCTGACAAATGACCTTGGCCTTTTTCCATGCGGTCAATGGCGATAAAGGTTGCTACAGGTGTCGCGTCATGGGCTTGAATGATAGCCATTACTTCTCTAATTGCTGTGCCAGCAGTAATCACATCATCAACAATAGCTACGCGACCTTTAAGCGGTGCGCCTACTATAGAACCACCTTCGCCATGGGTTTTAGCTTCTTTACGGTTAAACGCATAGGGCATGTCAATTGCGTGCTTCTCACTTAATGCCACCGCCATTGTTGTAGCAAGCGGTATACCTTTGTATGCAGGCCCTAAAATCACATCACATTCAATGCCAGAGTCTACAAGCGCTTGAGCGAAGTAGTGCCCCAACCTAGCAAGAGCAGAGCCTGTGTTAAACAAGCCAAAGTTAAAATAATAAGGACTTAGACGACCAGATTTCAAAGTGAACTCACCAAAACGTAATACATCACGCTCTATTGCAAACTCTATAAATTCTCTTTGGTAGTCTTTCATAATCTTCTCTAAGTTTTGTATGGCTGTTTTTAACTGACCATATTATACACTAGAGCCCTATCTCTGGGAGGGCCTTAATAAGAGTAAATATAAGTAAATCGCCATAGGTTTAAGACCACCTCTTGTGGGTCAAAAGGGAAGATCGTGGTACAATTTAAAGTGAATAATAAAATTAACTCTATTAATGCGAAAGAGCTAGCGCTTTACTGCGCCGTCTACGCGAGTAATCAAACCAAAACATGCGTATTATTACTTTAAATGTTCAAGGCTTGCGCCAAGCAGCAGAACGTGGATTTTTTGATTGGATGGTAACCCAAGACGCTGATGTAGTGTGCCTGCAAGATATCCGCGAGAAAGAGTACCAGCTTGATGATCTGATGTTTCATCCAAATGGCTGGCATGCCTATTTTTTTGACGCCTTTGAAGATGGCTATAGTGGCACCGCTATTTATAGTCGCCACCAGCCAAAAGCCATTATGACAGGCCTAGGTTTTCCTGGTTGTGACTTTGAGGGACGCTTTATTCAAGCGGACTTCGAAAAGGTTAGTATTGCTTCCATATCAGTGCCTTCTGGTTTAGGGGACGAGGATAAGCAAGATATTAAAGATGACTTTATGGAGCAATTTAGCAACCATCTACGTAAAACTTTGCGCAAACGTAGAGATTTTATTTTTTGTGGCACTATAAATACAGCCCACAAGCCTGAAGATTTATCTGGCTGGTATGTTAATCAAAAGAATTCTGGTTTTTTGCCGGCAGAGCGTGACGTGTTGGATGAAATGTTTTTCCAAATGGATTTTTGTGACGCCTTTCGCCAAGTTAACCAAAACGAACGTCAGTTTACTTGGTGGCCAGACTACAACCGCGCATTTAAGCTAAACGAAGGTGCTCGATTAGATTATCAAATCACCACTCCTAACTTACGCCGCAACGTGCTTAATGCGGGCATTTATCGTGAGCAGCGCTTCTCTAGCCACGCTCCATTGATTATCGATTATAACTGCGACCTGTAAGCTCAAGCTACGCTGCTTGGGCTTACAGTAATCTCATTACTAGACCAAAGCAGCCGTTTGCAAAGCAGTAAGCTCAATAATACCCTTACGCGCTAACGCTAACATCGCTGTCATTTCCTCTTCAGAGTAAGGAGCTCCTTCTGCGGTGCCTTGCACTTCAATAAAACCTCCATCTGCTGTCATCACCACGTTCATGTCAGTTTCAGCCTTAGAGTCTTCATCATAGTCCAAATCAAGAACTGGCTCACCCTTATAGATACCTACAGAAATAGCAGCAATCTGGCGTTTTAGAGGGTTGCCTCTCATGGCACCATTTTTATCTTTCTTTAATACATTAATTGCATCTACCATCGCAATGTAAGCACCCGTGATAGAAGCTGTTCGAGTACCGCCATCAGCCTGTAATACGTCACAGTCTAAAGTGATGGTGTTTTCGCCTAATTTTTCCAAGTTTAATGAAGCACGCAAAGAGCGACCAATTAAACGCTGAATTTCTAATGTGCGCCCACCTTGCTTACCACGCGACGCCTCACGTCCGTTACGAGTATGAGTGGCACGCGGCAACATACCATATTCAGCCGTAACCCAACCACTGCCAGACCCACGTAAAAAACGTGGCACGCCGCGCTCAACTGTAGCGGTGCACAAAACACGTGTATCGCCAAATTCAATCAACACCGAGCCTTCAGCATGCTTGGTAAAGCCACGGGTGATTTTAATGTCGCGTAATTGATCAGTTGCTCGGCCACTAGGGCGAGTAAATGGGAGTTTGAGGCCTTTAAGCTGATCGGTAATGGTGGATGTCATGGCTAACCTTAATTTATTGATGATAAGCCACTATTTTAATCCAGTTGAGATGAGATGACACCTCTGGTGAGTATATTAAGCAAGGTAAAGCTGACATTCACTCTAAGCGCGCATATAATTGTGCCTTGTTTTACTGTGTTCAATACAACGGGTCTTCTATGTCCAACGCTTCTGGCGCACTTTATATTCTTTCAGCCCCTTCAGGTGCGGGTAAAACCACATTGGTAAAAGCCCTATTGGCACAAGACAATCATGTGTGCGTGTCTGTGTCTCATACCACCAGAGCTATGCGCAATGGCGAAGAAGATGGCATTGATTACAACTTTGTTACTCAAGAAATCTTTACACATTTGGTAGATCAACAACAGATGCTTGAACATGCTACGGTGTTTGAAAACAGCTACGGTACCTCTAGGCAATGGGTTGAATCTAGCCTTGCACAAGGTAAGGATGTAATTTTAGAAATCGACTGGCAAGGCCGCGATCAAGTACTGGCTATTTTCCCACAAGCCATCGCCGTCACAATATTGCCTCCGTCTCAGCATGCCTTACAAAAACGTTTGCAAGGGCGAGGAACGGATAGCGAGTCTGTGATTGCTACACGTATGGCAGAAGCCCATAGCGAAATCAGTCATTACGCGGGAAGTCATTTTTTAGTGATAAACGATGACTTTACTAAGGCTTTGGACGATTTGCAGTGCATTTTTACCTGCAGACGCTTAAAAACCCCCCAACAAGCGCTTAAAAACCACCAATTACTGTCAGAACTCTTGTCAACTGGTGACTAAATTTTGTACACTAGCGCGTCTAAATTACGGCCTGCACTTAAAGCCGATACCGCATTTCTGCATTGATCATAAATAACAGGTAAACCACATGGCTCGCGTAACCGTAGAAGATTGTTTGGAAAACGTTGATAACCGCTTTGAGCTAATCATGGTGTCCACCAAACGTGCTCGTCAGCTTGCAACGGGCGGTAAAGAAGCCCACATTGAATGGGAAAATGACAAGTGCACTGTAGTTGCTTTGCGCGAAATTGCTGAAGGTTACATTAACGCAAGCATTTTGGACGATCACGACGAAATCAACCAACAGTTTACGGAAATTCCAGCAGACCAAGAAGTGCTAGATGAAGTGACACAAACTGTAGCTGAAACCACTGAAGAAACAGTTCAGGGTAGCCCAGAAATTGACGAGTGATTTTAGAGCTAAATATGAGCTACTAAATTGCACTAACTAAAAGAGCCTAAGGGCTCTTTTTTTGTGCGTTTTTGTTAATATTTTCAACAAAACCGCCACGCTTAGATAATTTTCCGTTACCATGGGGTATGAGTCAAATACGATGCTGAACTATGCCTAACATTGACGCCCTCGCTAAGCGTTTGGACGATTATCTTGATCCTGTTCAGGTGAAAGCTGTTAGGCGAGCCTATTATTATGCAGAGCAGGCCCATGATGGCCAAATGCGCAAAAGTGGTGAAGCTTATGTAACTCACCCTCTGGCAGTTGCCAGTATCCTTGCCAGTATGCACATGGATCATGAAAGCTTGATGGCTGCTATGTTGCATGATGTCATTGAGGATACACAGGTAGACAAGCCAGGACTTGAATCTCAATTTGGTGAAACGGTTGCAAACTTAGTAGATGGCGTCAGTAAACTCACTCATTTAGAATTTAAAACCCGCGCTGAAAGCCAAGCTCACAACTTCCAGAAGATGGCCATTGCGATGGCTAAAGATATCCGCGTTATATTAGTTAAGCTGGCTGACCGCCTTCACAACATGCGCACTATTGGTGCAATGCGGCCTGATAGTCGTCGCCGCATTGCCAAAGAAACCACGGATATATATGCTCCTATAGCTGGACGTTTGGGCATGCACGACTTAAAAATAGAGCTAGAAGATTTAGCGTTTGCCGCATATCACCCTATGCGCCACAAATATATTCAACGCGCAGTAGCTGCGGCACGAGGTGAGCGAAAAGCATTGTTGGAGCAAGTGCAGATCGCTTTAGTAGACTGTTTAGAACATGAAGAACTGCCAGGTGTAGTAAGTGGTCGCCAAAAGCATCTAGCTGGCATTTATAATAAAATGCATGAGCAAAAAAAATCATTCCGCGAAATCATGGATGTCTTTGCTTTTCGTATCGTCACAGACAAAGTAGACACCTGTTATCGCATTTTGGGTGCAGTGCACCACTTAAATTTATATCGCCCGGTGCCTGGTCGCTTTAAAGACTATATCGCTATCCCTAAGTCTAATGGTTACCAATCTATTCACACCACACTTTATCGTGCTGGATCTGGTGTACATACCCCGATAGAAATACAAATACGCACCGAAGAAATGGATGCAATTGCAAACTATGGTGTAGCAGACCACTGGCTTTACAAAAACACCAATACACGTGCTCAGCGGGCCCATAATCACGCTCAAAAATGGATCCAAGAGCTGGTCGACATGCAAAAACGCTCCGGTAATGCAATGGAATTTATCAATCATGTAAAACATGATTTATTCCCAGACGAAGTGTATGTGTTTTCTCCTAAAGGTGGTGTTTTCTCACTCCCTGCCGGAGCAACACCCGTTGATTTTGCGTACGCCGTACATACTGATGTGGGTAATACCTGCATTGCTTGTCGTATTAATCGTCGCCTGGCTCCATTGAGCCAAAAACTAGCTAGTGGCGATACGGTTGAGATCGTCACCACAGCCAGTGCTAAGCCTAATATGAGCTGGCTAAATTTTGTTGCGACCGCAAAGGCTAATAGCAATATTCGCCACTCCCTAAAGTATCAGGCCACAGATGATGCGGTGCACTTAGGCCGCCGCTTACTTAATCAAGAGTTAGGCAGCAGCGCTTTAACAATCGAGTCCATTGACACCTCTTTATTAAATACCTACATCAGCCAGCATAAGCTGGTTGGTTTAGATGGATTGCTAGCTGAAATAGGCGCCGGTAAGCGTTTAGCCTATATTGTTGCTTCATCTTTAACCAGAGACGCATCCGATACCGAAGGCCAAACCAGTGGTATTGGGCCTATGGAAATTCATGGTACCGAAGGCATAATGATCCGTTACTCAAAGTGCTGCCGGCCTATCCCTGGTGACACGATTGTAGGCCACCTCAATGCTGGACATGGTATTGCAGTGCACAGAGGCTTTTGCAAAAACATTCAAGACATTGGCAAAGATAAGGATAAAACCTTAGCCTTAGTGTGGGCAGAAACGGGTGATCGTGATTTTGATGTGTGCCTAGAAATTGAAGTGTCTGCTAGCCGTGGCATCATCGCAAGCCTTGCTACCAGCGCGGCAAAAGACGATGCAAATGTTGAAAAGATTGATGTGAGTGAAAAGGATGCTCGCCTTTCAGTAGTTAACCTAGAAATATCAGTGCTCAATCGTATCCATTTAGCGCAAGTGATTAAATCTATGCGTAAAATTCCAGGCGTTATTCGTCTTAACCGTACCTAAGGCCCCTATCAAGTGGAAGTTAGTCACCTCAAAGGCATTGGCCCTGCACTGGCTGCCAAACTAGCCAAACTAGGGTTACATACGGTCACAGATCTGTTATTCCATTTACCTAACCGTTTTCAAGACAGAACACAGTTGGTGCCACTACACCGGCTAGCCCCCAACACAGCTTGTTTAGTAGATGGCAAGATCACAAGCTGCACCTTACAAAGGGGACGACGGGTAAGTTTACGTGTAACTATTGAGCACCATGGTGCCAAGCTTGGTCTTCGCTTTATGCACTTTCATGCAGCCCAAGCAAAAAGCTTTATTAGTGGCCGAAACGTTCGTTGTTTTGGAGAAATACGCCCTGGGCCTCAAGGCTTAGAAATGGTGCACCCAGAGTATGTGTTGTTTGACTCCCAAGCCCCAGCTTTAGCAGAGCAATTAACTCCCATATATCCTACCACTGAAGGATTAGGCCCAGCTCGCATAGCCAAACTTATTGCCATAGCGTGGGAGCAGCTTGAGCAAGGTAAAGTAGTTTTAGAGGAGCTATTACCCCGCCAATTGGTTACCAAGTATAAACTGCCCAGCCTAGAAGAGAGCTTAAGGCAACTGCATTATCCCCATTTGGCTCAAGACATAGAGCAGCTGCAGCATCAAGTGACACCTGCAAAACTGAGGCTTGTTTTAGAGGAGCTTCTTGCCCAACAACTCACACTAAGCCAAGCCAAACAAAATAGTCAGCAATTACCGGCACCTGTAATGGCGGCTCACAAGAGTTTGGAACAAGCACTCATTAAAGGCCTGCCGTTTCAGCTAACCCTTGCTCAACAACGCGTATGGAAAGAAGTGTTGGCAGACCTTGAAACGCCAGCACCCATGGTGAGGATGGTGCAAGGTGATGTAGGTTCAGGCAAAACTGTGTTGGCAGCCTTAGCGGCTTGTCGTGCCATTGATAATGGCTGCCAAGTAGCAATACTTGCCCCTACTGAGATTCTGGCAGAGCAACATCTGCACAGCTTTAGTCACTGGTTAGACCCCCTAGGTATTAATGTGGTGTGGCTAACGGGCAAACAAAAAGCCCAACCAAGACGGCAGTCGCTTGCAGCCATTGCAAGCGGCGAGGGACAAGTGATTATTGGCACCCATGCATTATTTCAAGAGGCGGTGCATTATCAACACCTAGGTCTTGTGATCATCGATGAACAACATCGATTTGGTGTGGCTCAACGCCACAGCTTAGTGAAAAAAGCGCCAGAGGGTTGCGGGGCTCATCAATTGGTGATGACCGCCACACCTATCCCGAGAAGCCTTGCAATGAGTGCTTATGGCGACCTTGATCACTCTATCGTTGATGAACTTCCACCAGGAAGAAAGCCTATTAATAGTGTGTTGCTTAATAATACTAAACGTGAAGAGGTCATAGAACGCATACGTCTGGCCTGTGAAAGTGGCCAACAGGTGTATTGGATCTGCCCCCTTATAGAGGCCTCAGATGCATTACAGTGTGAAGCAGCGCAAGACACCTGCGCCCTACTCACCGAGCAACTTGAAGGCATCAACGTAGGTTTGGTACATGGACGCCTTACCGGCACCGAAAAAGCCGAGTCCATGGCACTCTTTAAAGCAGGACATGTACAAGTTTTAGTAGCCACCACTGTAGTGGAGGTGGGCGTTGATGTACCCAATGCTAATCTCATGGTGATTGATAATGCTGAACGTTTGGGGCTGGCACAATTGCACCAATTACGCGGTCGCGTTGGCCGTGGGCAAGCACAAAGCCATTGTTTATTTATGTATCAAGCACCTTTATCTGCCATGGGCCGGGAACGATTAGACATTTTGCGCCAATCTAGTGATGGTTTTGTGATTGCAGAAAAAGATCTCCAGTTGCGAGGGCCAGGTGAAGTGCTTGGCACTAGGCAAGCGGGCGCCATAGGTTTAAAGATTGCCGATTTACTGCGCGATGCCCACTTATTGCCTGAAGTTCAACAGATTGCGGCAAGTTATGCAGCCTATCCAGAAAAAACGGCTCAAATTATCCAAAGATGGGTAGGTGATAATCAAGTATTTGCTAAAGTCTAACTTACCAATAAGGGAAAATATTTACTATCGGAAATATTTTCCCGCTAATCATCTGCGTTTTATATCAATTCCTTGTCGTTTTCTAAACAATTTGTAATTTAATGGGTTTACAATTGGTCAGATTCGTCTATTATCACTCTACTGAGCTGTGGATATAGCCTCAATGAATATTGAGCATTAAGTAATCACAGTTTTTGTAACAACAATAAAAAATTATTTAATTTACCGCATGAAAATGACAAAGCCCTTAGGAGGCTCCTTACTATGAAATTAATCAATAAGGTTTTAACTGGCGTGGCTCTTACAGCCATGACTGCAACTGCTGCCCAAGCTTCTACTCTTGAAGACGTGCGCGCTGCAGATGAACTAAAGTGTGTTGTAACTACTGGCTTGGCTGGTTTTGCTGCACCAAACGCTGCTGGCCGCTGGGAAGGTTTTGACGCCGACTTCTGTCGTGCTGTAGCTGCTGCTGTTCTAGGTGACGGCGATAAAGTTAAGTTTGTACCTTCTACAGGTAAGACTCGCTTTACTATGTTGAACTCTGGTGAAGGCGACATTTTGTTCCGCAACACTACTGAAACTTTAAGCCGTGACGTTGACTTGAAGCTAAGCTTCTT
>TARA_B110000503_G_scaffold59931_1_pt1 | contig 11605 bp, 11 predicted proteins | sample TARA_B110000503 | Tara Oceans TARA_B110000503 (sample SAMEA4397472) | marine metagenome | biome: Polar Biome; feature: [SRF] surface water layer (ENVO:00010504); material: water (ENVO:00002006), including particulate matter (ENVO:01000060) such as... | depth 5 m
TCAACTCCTTTTGACTCTAACCAACTTGTAAACTTATCGTCTGATGGCAATTCATACCCTGTACCAAAGTAACAATTAAATTCACCACTAATTACACGATGTTCTGAAATACCATCAGCTGTAACTACATCATCATTATCGAGATATGCTTCGTACCAAGTTTTGCCAGTTTGTGCATAATGTAAGTACACCATTCCGTCTTCAACGTTTTTAGTAAACTGTTTTTTAAACTTTGGTTCTAATTCAATGCGCTCTTGTATACCTAATAAATTATAATAAAAGTAACCATTGCGATATCCGTCTGCTTCTATATCTGTTGTTTCGTACCATGCTTCGAGTTCGTGGCAACAATGATTTAGATAACAAATTGCTAACCTAGTATGTCCATTTGCTTTTGTTAATTCATTTCCGGGGTTCCAAAGTTGTCCCTGCATTGTTTCGAAATGATGATGTAAGTCATTTAGTAATTGTTGATTATTTTCACTACGCAATGCACCAAAGTTGTTTACTATTTTGTAATCACTATAGTAATTAATCGTTGCAATACTTCTATCTAAATCATTACATATATGATCTACTGTTCTATTATTATTATGAACTCCTAACAAACTAAAATTCTTTTGAAATATCTTTTTTTGATGTGTTTCTAATAACCTATCGAGTTGGCTTAGCCATACGTTTGCTAATTCAGTATTATCTGGTTTAATTGTTACGTACTTAATATCGTTATTGATATTTCTAAACCCAAGCTCTATCATGAAATGCCTTTATAATCTGCTCTGCATGTGCCGCTTGAGACTTTGGACCAGGGTGCATTTTATCTCTTGCACACTTATCATCAATATTAGGAAAAGGTTTAATTGTATCTTTAGGAAACATTAACTTACAAAGTTCGTTTAAAGGATGATCCCAGGAACAAAGTATTAGTTTTATATTATTTGCTTTTGCAACATCTACCATCCAGGTTACATACGATATTGATTGATTAATAAAGAAATCGTCGTCAACTGATGAAAACAATTTATTTATTTTTTCGTATTCGTTGTGCGGCCAATAGGGAATAATATTAACTATATTGCCTTGTTTTGTCAAATGCATTTGTCTAGTCCAGGCAGGTAAAGTTAATACTGCATAATCAAAATTAATTACTTGGACAGCTGAAGCAAAAGTTCTTGCTGTTCTTTCAAGACCAGTGCCGCCTACACCAACGTTTATAGGATTCATATCTAGTGCTTTGCTAATAATATTAACAAACATATCGTCATTATGAATGCCTTCTCCAAATGTAAAACTACACCCAAAGAATCCTATTGTTTCTTTTTTGGAGGCTAAGTCCCATTCATTTCTAAAATTATATTCATTGATATAATACTTCCAATCAGTGTTAGGATCTAATAATTCTTCTTCTGCTTGATTGCTCGCTAGTAGTTCAAATCCTTGTTTAGGACTTTGGTGTGTTTTTCCAAATACACATAGGTCACTGACTGTCTTTATGTTAGCAGGTGAAGTTTTAAGATATGGTGTAAAATCATTTCCTCTAGCCATTTCGTAACTCTGGATTTAATTTAAATACATCTGTATTTCTTATGTCGTCAATTTGCTTAGACTTCCATTTAAACTGTTTCCACAAATGACTGTTATCATGTTGATACATGAAGTCTATAATATTTTGCCATCCGCTAAACGGTATGCCAGTATCGGCTTCTAACTTCTTACCATATTTTGTAATCTTATCAGCCGCTTGTTCTTTTAACAATTCAGGTAATACAGTAATACTATAATACTCAGGTGTAAACAACGGATTAATATGGAATCTATCAACCCAATAATTTTCCATATGGAACCCACGTAATGGATGTACTGACTCCAATGGCATTAGATCATTTATGTGTAGTTCGTGATGTAATTCAGTAAGCCTAAATATATTAAGAATACTAACAGTAGGATGGAACCAGAAATCAACAGCACGACTGGCTCTAATAGTTTTGAGATTCGCTAATGTTTGGTCCCACTTGCCTTTATATCGTATATGCTCAAATGCATCACCTTCGCCATCAATACTTATACTTAGGTGTACATAATCAAACTTCTTCCACATTTCCATTACGTTTTGCTTCTTTTGACCTAATGTTGTGCCGTTTGTGCTATAACGCAATGCAATATCGTATTTTTTTCTTTCGTCAAGCATATTAAGAATGCGCCAATGCTCAGGCATAATCAACGGCTCGCCTCCAGCAAAATGTATTTCTTTCATTGTTTCTAAATTGTCTTCAATGTCTTCCCAAAAAACATTTGCTTCTTTTAGATCAATAAGTTGGGTTTCACTATACTTGTCGGCACCCGGATGTAGTTTTTGAAAGTCTTTAGACCACTGTGTACTAAACAATGGTGAGCAAGTTGTACATGCAAGGTTACAATAGTTACTAAATCTAAAGTCCCAGTATTTTAATTGTAGTTCTGATAGTGTACCGTCTTCAGCTGTTTTTGCAATTAGGTCTTTAGTTTCATCGTACCATTTAGAATTTAAACCAGTACGCATAGTGTTTAAATTATTTTGTTGCTTTGACACACAACGTTCACATGCACTAGGCAAAGGCTTTCCGTCTAGCATATCCTTACGCATTTTCTTAGCGCGAGGACTATTGACTATGTCTATTAACTTTTCATGCTTAACATTACCAAAACTGTTTTCTTCACGCAATGGAGTTTGGCAACACGCAAACGATCTTCCGTCATTAATAACGTGTAAATGCATCCAGGGTGCTACGCAAAATCCTGGGCTATTTTTTAAATCGTCATTCATAATTCATTTCTCCGAATAGTTTTTCAAATTTACGTTGATTCTTCATATTGAAAAACTTCTGTTTATTTTTTTCCATAAAGGGTATTAATTCTTGTACCTTATCCTGTATTTCAGTTTCACTAAGTTCTGCCATTCTACTAATACTATCACACATTAGTTTAACTTTTTGAGGAGTTTTTGCAACTCTATCATAAAACTGGTTTGTGATCGGGTTAGGAAGAAAATATCCTTCGCCGCTTATGTATCCCATAGTATTTAAACAACCGAGTGCCATGAATGGGTGTCCTTTGGCTATTTGACGCCATATACCAAGCCCTGGCGCACATACATCAATTTCATCTAAGTAGTGTTGATCAAACATTGGAGAGAAAGAACCGCTAACAATAGAAATAAGACTATCTTGATAATACTCTTTATCAACATTTAAAGGACGAGCTGATATTTCTTCTAGTGTCTTGTCAAGTTTTTTTACAAATGTTAAGTTATTAATTATTTCTTTCTTTTTTGCAATGTAATCGTCACTACGAGTTTTATCAATTATTCTAAAATTATCATAATTTTTAGGAGTTAAGTCACCGGTTAGATTATAACTGTATTCGCCATGGGCATCAAGGCCTGTGTATATCAATTCACTAATAAGTGCTGTGTTGTGTAATGCCCTATTACCAGTAAATGCTGTGAATATGCGCTTAGGTTTCCAATCTTCAAATTTAAAGTCTTCTTTCTCAAGTTGTTCTGGCATTAAAGGATGAAATGTCGGATTTCTAAAAGCCCAAAAGTAATCTTCTTGGCCGTATCTACTTTTATATGCAAGTTGCGCATATATTTGCCACCAGTCAATTCCGTATACGTTTGGATTATCAAAGCATTTTCTATATGACCTACTTATATCGCCTAATACAATATAAATCTTATCTCGTGTAATGCCTTTGCTACCTAAAGTATCGAGCTTTGTCCGTAGTTTCCACATGATACTATAGTCATGTGATAGTGTTGGAGCAAATATTAATAACTTCATTTTTCCTTTTCTAATCTTATTAATAGATTTAATAGGAATATAGTCTTCAAATTCAGCATCATACCAAGAAGTGCCTGTATTTAATTCTAAAGGATAAAATAAGTTCTTTGCTGTTTCATTACTAGAAAATAAGTTAACTCGTTCTACGTTTAGTACCTTTAATGTATTAAACAATATTGTAATAAAATTGATTGGCGATACCTTAGACTTATTCATAGGGATTCTATGAGTGTCACTACTAAACTTATAGTCTGACACACCATTAGGTACTGGCATGTCATCTATAATTTTATCGTAATATAAATTAATCGTAGGACGCAAGGGGATCATCAATATTCCTTGAGCTAGGTTTTAATATCCAGCCTTCTTTTTCTGCAAGTTCTATAATGCTTGCATCTGTATCTGGAATACTATCAACCCAGTCTGTTAATATTTTAGGAAATACACTTAGACTCTTGTTTCTACGTACATCATACTGTGCATAAAATGTTTTAAAGTCACGCCATAGTGTAGTAGGGTTACTTGTACGTCTATGCGGAGCATCTACAGTTACTAAGTAATCTATCAAACGTTCAATACTTGCTTTTTCAAACTCATGCCAACCAATGTCATCTTTGTGTGCTTCCCACCATGTACTAAATTGATTATGTAAATAATCTTTAATATGGTTAGGTAGTGCTAATGGACTTTGAAAACTTGGAAAACGCAATAAGTTTAAACTTACTGTTGGTGTTCTACTTTGTGTAAGTTCTTTTAGTTTATATACCTCATCTAAAAAGTCAGTAATACTAAACAAGCACAAACTGTTAATAGTCATCATAATGTTAATACCATTACAGTTACCTTCTACTAACATACGCTTAATATTTCTAAGCCATTGTTCGTAATCTAAGCCATCACGTATGTATTCTGCTTGTGCGCCGGTTGCTTCACAACTAGTATACAAGTCAAAATGTTTCATACCTTGGGTTTTTAGAATTAGCTTATCGATAATATCATCTTTAGCAATTAAGTTACTATTAATAGCAAATCGCATATCAGTATCTTGCTCATTAAACCAATCAAACAACTTCCAGGTGTTTCCGCTCATTAATGGTTCGCCGCCTGTAACACGTAGTTCTTCTAAACTATCTGCTAGACCACTGTCCCACCATTTCCAAAATGCTTGTATGTAAGGATTATCGTCGTCGTTCTTATACGGCTGTGTCCAACTACCGTCTTGCTTATATGCACCAGCACCATCACTTACTAAGTTTGTATACTCGCCATTCTTCTTAATATCTTTGGCCCATGTAGTTGAGAAACTTGCATTACAATAACTACATGCTAAATTGCATGTTCTGTCAAACGCAATTTCAAAAGTTTTAAGATTAGTATTATCATTAGCATCTGCTTCATACGCTTGCTGTAATTGTTCATCTGAATAGATAATGCTTTTAAAAGTTCTATCACTAACAGCATCCTTTTTCATATCTTCCATTTTCCAGCAATATTCACATTCGCTAGGACGCTCGCCTTTTTGCATCATGCGGCGCATTTCTTTCTTATGCTTGGTATTATGAATTGCAGACGGATTGTCGTGTAATTCAATTAATGGAATCTGATGTGCTGGCGGGTGATGACAACTAGCGGTTGTTCCACTACCTAACCAAGTAGTAGCATTAAACCATTTTGCTCCGCAGAAACTTTCAGACTTAGTGTCTAAAACTCGTTCTCGGTACTGTTGTAGATTTTCTTCAGGTTGTTTTGGCATCCCATTCCTCGACTAAATGAATATATTGCGGAAATGTATTCGCAAAGTTCTTGTTTCTTCTCTTATCGTATGCATGTATGTATCTTACAAAGTCGGCTCTATGTTCTATTGCTGGCTCTGTGTTGCGCAAGTAATCACACAATCTTTTTATCTGATCAAATTCTTCTAAGTATAATCTAGCATATTTTTCTTTGGTATAATACTTTAACCATTGTTCGCATACTTTTTCAATCGTGTTTGCAGTTTTTGTACGATAATCAACATCAAGTAGTGTACACTGTAAATGCGGTGGCCAATGCATAATGTTAATACTCAGTGGTATTCTATTAACGTCAAAACTATTGTTATACTCTTTACGAAAGTCCATTACAGTCATCATAAAGTCAAGAAAACTAGGGATACTTAATATGTTGATAGTTGTCATCATTGCAACTGTACAGTTAGTTTCTTTAAGTATTCTATCTACATTTTTAAGCCATTTAAAAAAATCTAGACCATCTCGAGCATATTCTGCTTGTGCACCTGTACTTTCTAAACTAGTATATACATCAACCTTAACACCTACTTCGGCAAGTTGATTAACTTTAAAAATAAGTTTATCAATTAGTGCATTTTCTACACAGCCATTTGTATTGATTGCAATGTCTAAACCTTGCTGCGGATGTTCAAGTAAATAATCTAAAAGTTTCCAAGTATCTTTACTCATAGTTGGCTCACCGCCGGTAATGCGTAATACTTTTAAATGTGGAAGTGCGTCAGGAAACCATTTCCAAAATGCTTCTACATAAGGATTATGTTCTCTATTCTTGTAAGGCATCTTTCCGCTAGACTTTAAGTAATCTAAATTATGCGAACCGTGCTTAGTTGGGTACTCACCGTTCTTCTTGATATCTTCCATCCACTTGCTACTAATCTCGGGTGAACAATATGCACACGCAAAGTTACAAGCATTACTAAATGATACTTCTAAGTAACTTGGATACACATCGTCTTGTGGATTGCTTTTAGCAATATCTTCAAATCTATCCCAAGCCCACGTATCACTTGTTTTATAATGCCTGTCACTAAAATAGTTTTTATCTAAGTCTTCAATCTTCCAACAGTATCCACACTCTTTAGGACGTTCTCCATTAAGCATCTTAGCACGTTGTTCTTTTTTAAACTTACTGTTGTGCAATGCTGCTGGATTTATTTCAATTTCATGTAACGGAATCTTGTGCGGTGCAGGATGATGACAACTGTGATTGTAACCATTCTGTAACATTAGAGTAGTTTGTAGCCACTTGGCTGTACAAAATGAACAACTTACACTGTTTATTTTTTCACGCTTTTCTTCTAGTATTTGTATGCGTTGTTCATTGCTCATCGAGTTCTAATTATCCTCGGAGTGTTTTGATACACACTTTTAAAAAACTTACTTTGTTGTTCGTCAAGAGGAGTAGTTGATATATCTGCACCCGTTCCTTTTAGTATTTCAGTTCCTAAATGAATAGATGTTTCGAGCGGATCTACACCCTTTACTTCTTTTTCCCAAAAGTTGTTTAGCCATTCAAAGTCACGTACATTAGCATAGTCCCAAGGTGTACAGTTTGTTAGATAACATCCTTGTCGTGCGCCTAGTATACTCCATATACCGTTTTTAACATCGGCACCTATCTGGCTCCAAACAAGTAAGCGTTGATAGTTTTGCCACCATACTCTGCGTAAATCTTCTACTTTAGATCCTTGATCTAAACTCATTTTAACACCTTCTCTAAAACCTGCTCTCCAAGCCTGCCAAGGTGTTGCGTTTGTATAAGATACACTAAAGTTTTCATTAAACTGATAATACTTGTCGTCAAAGCAAAATTCTACTTTGCCTCGTTCATCGCCTTCTTCTGAATGTTCGTGTGTTTTCATATTGTGTACAAACTTACGTGTCCACATTTTAAGTCCACCGTTACCATACATTAGTCCGTTAACATACAACTTGCCACACCAACTAAACACATGTTCAGCTGATAATCCTAGTGCTTCATAATCAACTTCTTGATTTAAGAATTCTGGATCAACAATGTTGTCTGCATCCACAGTAATAAAGTATTCTGTTTCACTTAGGTCAGCACATGCTTTGTGTGCAGCGTCACTACCTTCTACACCATGTACACGTTTAGCCCAAGGTACTTTACTACACAAATCTGCATAGTTTTTTTCTGCATTAGGTTCATCATACGATAAGAATATAATATCTTGGTCAACTACCTTTATAGTACTCATACTGTCTCCTGAATATGCAAATAGTTTTCAAATACTTTACCACAGTATAAACTCACATCGGGGTTCTGAGCAACCTTTTTATTTTGTTCTGGCATGTCAAAACTTTCTGAGTACAACACATTGTACATTTTTATATCAAGTGTATCTAATAACACTGTTGGATTATCTTTTTGTGTAACATATATGTATTGATTTTTATCTTTGTAATACATAGTGCTTGATAATAATTCTCTAAGTTCACTTGTTAAACTGATTGTCCACGTTGCACTTTCTAAATTTTGTTTTATTATAAATGCATTGTTAGTGTCTACACTAGTTACTTTTGGGAGATGATGTACACTCTTGTCTACATCAAAAATATCTAAATCTTTATGTTTAAGAACAATTTCATATTTTAATGTTTTGTCGCTGGACGGAATAACCATATAGTCATCCATCTTCTTTACTTCGTTTGCAAAATCTAACATTGTTTCTCTACTAATTTCAATGTAAGGTGTAGAGACATCTAACTCATTTGTTAATTTCCAAATTTCGCCTGTTTCATCTTTAAAGTTAAGGTAAAAGTGTAGTTCCATTTTCTATCTTCTCTAATAATTCATCTGTTAAGAATTCATCTTCAACATAATGTAGTACTCTATTTTGCAAGTAATTTCCTAAGAATAATTTACCTTCAGTAAAATACTTTCCTGTAACCCTTGTCCATTTTTCCGGTTTGTTATACCATCCTTGTACAAGCGGCTTCATATGAGTAAATGTAATAAAACTATTAGGATCAGTAACATCGTGTTCGTTTCCTAATATCTTACTAGCGATGGCCATCGACACATCAATACTACACCATTTTTGGTATTCATTTGGCGCATATTTAGAATAGAACAAAGCCCAATTGTTTACAATAATTTCTAATAGGTTATAAAACTCTTTTGCTGTATCGCCTTTTTTAAAGTAATGTAATGCACTATATAAGTTAGGTAATTCATTTGCGTCAAATGTTTTTCTATAAAATCTGCTAGTTACAACTTCGTCTCGATATGTTCTAACATTACTAACAAAAAATAGTTCACGTTTTGAAAGTTCTTTCCACCAGTGTGTTATATCTGATGTAATTAGCATGTCAGCTTCTAATACAATAGTTTCATCATAAGGACTAGCATGATACACCTTCCAACGATTTTGTATTTTCCAGTCACTGTCCTCAGCATTGTCGTCCCAAGGAATAGGAACTATTTGATCAAATACGCCTTGCCATTCTGTAGGAACTTTGTCATTAGTAATTAAGCTAATCTTCTGACCTTTGTTATACAAATGTAAACTAAGTGCAAGTGCATACGCTTGACGAATATAGTTTGTTTTAGAATTATTTTGTGCTAATAAACAAAAACCTTTACTCATTTTTTAAGTCCTCGTCAATAAATCTATCTAGTGCAAACTTATTTAGAATATGGATGTTTACATCTTTTACACAACCTGCATGATAATGTCCTACCCAATGTTTTTTATCTAATAAAAAAGTATAAGTTTCGTCTTCTAATTTTACTAACACATCAGCATCGCTAGTGAACCATAGTCTTCCTGGTAATACATTTGGCCAGTTGGTTCTCTGAAAACCATTTAATATGTGTATTGCAATGCTAAATGCAAAATCATTTCTATAGGTTTTATTTACAATTTGATACGTAAGTCTATAAAAATTCCAATTATCTTTAATGTGAGTTATAAGATCAAAGAACCGTTTCATGCCTTCTGACTTTTTAAAATAAAATATTGTAGCCCAATACATGTCTATACTTCGATCACTAATTTTATTAAACCTGTATTCATCAGGCCTATCCATATTAAGATCTGTTATGTGACGAAATATTAAAAAATCTTGGTCTGTATCAAATGCATTTAATAAAATATCATTACCAATAATAAAATCAGTATCCATTACTATAGTTTCGTCAAACGGTGATATATCATATGCTGTTGCACGATCATGATTTCGCCATTCTAAATCTTTTTTGCTCATAGTACCATCTCGGTATGTGCGCTTTTGTTTACATTCGTACCAGTCTAACTCTATTACATGACTAATATATTTTTCGTAATAAGGATATGTAGCTTTTAGATAATCTGAATTGTCTGTGGCAATTGCTACAGGTATACCAAGGTGTTTTTTAATTTTTTTAGCACAAAATATTGCTTGTTTAATATAATCAATTGAGTGATTGTTTTGTGCAAATAATAGTACACCTTTACTCATAAATTAACAAGACCTTCTACTTTTCTATTCTTTTTAATTTTATTATATTCATCAAGATATTCATAAGACGTAGTAAAGTAAATATCAAGAATATCATCTAGAAATTTCTGTAGATCTTCTACTTCAACAGGAGTATTGTTGTCGTCAATTAGAATTGCACTATCTTGATCATTATGTCGTAGTGTTTGACAAAAGGTAATTAAATCTCGGCTTATAGAAAATTTGCCTCCATTTAAATAATGTACACAAGTTTCTAAAAATTGTTCATGAATAACTCTACGTTGGTTATTTAATGTAACCATGTAGTTTGAAAAGTCTAACGCTTGTTCTAATCTCTCGTCCATATAATTCTCCAGGTATAGTATATATTATATAGCCTGAAAAAGCATTTGTCAAGTGTTATGTGAGGCGTAATTCCGTTTGGACTGCTACAGCTGGTGCCGGAATATCAACTCCGTTTGCTGCATTAGGACGTTTAAAGTCAAGGCCACAAAAATGACTTCCTCCACCAGATAAAACATTTTCATCAACGCCAGGGCCGATACCAGTTTGGTCACCTGAGTCATTATCGTAAAATTCAAACAAAAATGTAAGAGTAGTAGCTGTGTTGTTTCGTTTCACATATATAGCTACAAGGTTTTCAGCGTATTCTGCTTGAGAACCATTCTTTTGGAATATTAATTGGTAACCAGTTGTTGCTTGATAATTACCTAATGCACTTTCAATGCCGCCGACATTATCTACGTTAGTTGATCCGTCTCTTGCTCGACCTGTACCTGTGCCATTTGTAGTAGCATTTTTACCAAAAATAACTTGACCCATGTTACCTAACAGTGTACCCCAGTCTGAGTCTTTTGCTGTTGAGCCAGTAAGTCCCGCACTCAATCTAATTTCACCACCGGCATTAAAAAAGTGTCTACGATGGTCTGTAGCACTAGCTGTCATTGAAGTGCCGGAACTATTTGTTGTAGTATATCCGCCTTCGAACTCAACAGTAAATTCTGAATATACCATAATATTAATATTATTAACACCCCAGGGCGTAGTTCTTGAAGAATTTACAGCTTGTCTTCCTGTAGTAAGATCAAACTGTCCTGCAGCAATAGAATTAGCTGATGATTCAATTTGTGTAATTTTAGTATCAAAATCATTAACACCTTCAAGAGTGTTAGTACCATTAATAGTAAATGTATCAGTACCCGATATTCTAGTAACACTTGTGCCAGATGCATCTGCACCAATAATAGCACCATTGTCAATTGACGTTATACCCGAGGCACCACCAGTTTGGTGATTATAGGCTTTATTAATATCTGTTCTTAATGCATTCCAATGATCATTTTGTACTAAAAGGTTACCAATTGCTCCATAATTTTCTGAACATAATACACGTTGACCGTAACCAGTTTGGCCAGAGCCGTTGCCTAGTATATCAGTTAGTCGTTCAACTAATCCAATATACTCTTGGTTATTAATAATTCCACCAGTTGCTACCACGTATTAATCTCCTTCAGATAATGCAGATTGTGT
>TARA_B110000503_G_scaffold23571_1_pt1 | contig 11587 bp, 13 predicted proteins | sample TARA_B110000503 | Tara Oceans TARA_B110000503 (sample SAMEA4397472) | marine metagenome | biome: Polar Biome; feature: [SRF] surface water layer (ENVO:00010504); material: water (ENVO:00002006), including particulate matter (ENVO:01000060) such as... | depth 5 m
GCCTTTAAGGCAAAATCAGCATTAATCATCATTTAAAATATTTAAATTTAGTTTTATCAATAAAACATACCCTAGAATCTTAGACAATGGAATAATATGAGGGGACGGGGAATGGACAAAAGAGAACTAAACAAAAAAAATTATAAATTTTTAACAAAATTGCATAGGATCTGAAAATAATCAAATAATTCTGAAATTTTCATTTTTTCATTTGATCGATGACCCTCATTTCCATCACCCGGACCAATATTTACAATATTGATTCTATCATTAGCAAAGTATCTGCCATCACTAACTCCAATACAGGATAAAAACTTAGGTTTATTTTTTTTAACATCATGACAAGAATTATAAAGTTTGTTTAAATAAATATTATTCTTGTTAGAGGAGAAGCCATTAGTCCCGGTATCAAATATTACTTTTACAGAAGGATCAATTTTTTGAATAAATTTTTTCAATTCTTGAAAAGATGAATGTACTTTTTCTTTTTTTGTGATTCTCCGATCGATTTGAAAATACGCATCAGAAGGTACGACATTTACATTGTGACCCCCTTTTATTAGACCTATGTTCATAGTCGATAATTGATTTTGAATATTATATTTATTGCAATTTTTTTTATATTTAGTTTGCAAAGCAAAAATAATTTTATTTGCTTTTTCTATTGCGTTAATTCCTTTATGAGGCTCTCCAGCATGAGATGTCTTACCCTTCACATAAACGCTCGTCCAAAACACCCCCCGTTCCTCTACTATAAAGTTGTTGTTGGTGGGTGCGCCCAATATTAATGTGTGTGGATTAATTAATTTTTTTTTTCTTAAGTAAAAACTACCATCTGGACCTAGATTTTCTTCGTCTGCAACAAAAGTAAAGGATACATTTTCTTTTAATTTAGGAAAAAGATTTTTTAATTGTTTAGCTAAATAAATCTGAACAGCGGCACTCCCTTTGCAATTGACTGAACCTAATCCATGCAAATAATTTCCTTTTTTGGTAAGCTTAAAAGGATCTGTGAGCCAATCTTTTTTATTCGCCTGAACGGTATCAATATGAGAATTAAAAATGATCGATTTTTGATTTCCTTTAAAATTTTTTACAATTAAACTTAGCTTATTTTTATGAGGTCCTTTTAAAGATAAATTTAATTTTGCTGATTTAAGATAATTAAAAATATAATTATTTATCTTTGTAGAATTACCTGGTGGATAAGCAGAGTCAATTGCAACTAAATTTTTTAAAATATCTACAATTTCTAATTTATCTTTATTATTCATAAAAAAGTTTTTGGGGATTTGTTTTTGTCATGCGATCAATATCACTTATTGTAAAGCCTAACTTTAGAATTTCATATATAAAAATTTTAAGACCATCGACTGGTCTCGGCAAAACGGAGACTCCACAGTCACTAGACAATATAATATTTTCAGTTTTAGCAGCTTGAATTAATTCAGATAATTTTTTTTTTTCCAATCCATGAATAATGTGTTTTTCGCCATCGATGTGGGTCAAAGGAATGCGTGTAGCTTCTGATATAAAAAAATATGAGAATTCAAAAAAAACTTTAGTAACTGAGTTGATTTCAATTAAAGTTTCTTTTGCTAAATGATTTGCGGGCACTAAAATTTTTTTAATACCGTGATTTTTTGCTAGGTTAATTAAATTTATACTTTCCACGTCAGATAAATGACCTGTATTTAAAACTAGTTTGTTATTAGCAATAATATCTAAAATTTTTAAAACATCCTTATTCACTTTTTTTAGATCGTTTAACGAAAAACAGCTATTAACGTATTCATCATTTCTCTTTTCTTGTTTTGCTACAAATTGGGTATGATGCGTAGGAAAAGAGACAAATTTAAATACTTGATCAAAATCACCATAAGAATACTTCATCAGTGCTTGTAAGTTTTCAGGATTTACACCCCCTGTGTAGGGTTCCATGATCAAACCTCCAAAAACTTTTACCTGAAAATTTCTAAATATTGAGTTCATTAATGATGCATATCCTGAAGTAACAGAAAAATTATCCATCAGACCTATAGCGATCATTTTTTCTCTTTCAGCATCTTCAACTGCATCATGCAGATTTAAACTTCTAGCATTAATGTGTGGACAACAATGAATATGATTATCGTATCTACCTTCTAAATTTATATTGTCCAATTCCATAATTATTCTTTAATAATTTTCATCATAAAATCTTTAGTCCTTTGATTTTCAGGATGATTAAATAATTTTTCTGGATCATTCATTTCAATCACTTTTCCTTTATCTAAAAAGGCAACTTTATTGGATATTTCTTTAACAAATCCCATTTCATGGGAAACAATAAACATGGTCATACCTTCTGATGCTAAAATTTTAATAGTATTTAAAACTTCTTTAACAAGCTCTGGATCTAAAGCCGATGTAACCTCATCCAAAAGCAAAATTTCAGGTTTTAAATTTAATGCCCTTGCAATTGCAACTCGTTGCTGCTGACCCCCGGATAGTTCATCAGGATAAGCATTCATTTTATCTTTAAGTCCAACTTTTTCTAATAAGTTTCTAGCATTTTCCTCAACTTCATTTTTGTCTCTTTTTTGAATTTTGATGGGTGCAATACACACATTGTTTAAAATATTCATATTTTGAAATAAATTATATTGCTGAAATACAATTGCCAATTTACTTCTTGCAAATCTTAAATCATCTTTATTATCAAAATTTATTGTTTTGTTTTGTATAATCACCTCTCCTTGCGTGGGCTTAATTAATCCAACTAGCAATTTCAGCAATGTACTTTTTCCAGATCCTGAGGGACCAATTAAACTTACAATTTGACCCTTATTTAACTGAATGGATAAATCATCAATGACTTTTAGCGATCCATAATTTGCGCTAAGTGATTTAATTTCTACCTGATGCAATTTTTTTCTCCATGTGTTTTCCAAACCTATCTAGAGGAAAGGATATAATAAAGTAAAGTATTAAAATTGAACCAAACACTAAAACTGGAGAAAATCCTTTATTGTTTAGAACTTTTCCAGCAAATGTTAATTCCATAACTCCAATTTGGGACGCCAAAGCAGTATCTTTTATAAAGAGTATAAAAAATCCAAAAGCTGGAGGTAAAATTATTTTCCATGCTTGAGGAAAGATTACTTCTTTAAGAATTTGTAGATATGAAAAATTCATTGCTTTTGCAGCATCCCATTGTTCAACATTAATCGATTCTATACCGCTTCTTATGATCTCTCCAATAAAAGCTGTTGCAATTAAACAAACTGAAATTAATGCAATGACAAATAAAGAATCTGTAATTTGAAAAATTTGAAATAAATAAAATATTAATAATAAAGTTACCAAAAATGGTATTCTTCTAAAAATTTCAGTAAATAAAACTACAAGAATTCTGAAGGGGATCATTATTTTAGTCTCAGACTTTCTGATAATCGCTAAAATTAATCCGAACACAAATCCAAAAATACATCCAAAAAGCGTTAACAATAAAGTAACTCCCATAGCCTTTAGTAAAAAAATAATATTCCAGTAAGTAAAAAAATTGGGGATTTCTTCAATTAATCTTTCCATTACTGAATGATCCTCATTTTTGCTTTAAAAAAATATCGTCCCATAACTGCTAAGAAAAATGTCGCGATAAATGTGATTATGATGTAAATTAATGCCGTTACAGAAAATATTTCAACACTTCTAAAAGTTTCTGAATTAATATTAAATGCTCTTCCTGTTAATTCCTCAACTCCAAATATTGCTGCCATCGAAGTACCAAGTGTCATTAAAATATAATGATTGGATAGTGAGGGGAATAATACCCGTATAATATGAGGAAAAATTACATATCTAACTTGTTGAATAATATTAAAATTTAATGTCCTAGACGCATCCAACTCTTCCTGTCGAATTGATAAAAAACCAGCTCTTTGAATTTCGCATAAATATGCTGCAGCATTTAATGTCATTCCTAACAGCACTGCAATAAATGGAGAAAGCATTATACCGAACTCAGGTAATGCAAAAAATAAAAAATAAATTTGTACTAATTGGGGTGTATTCGTAAAAAATGTTACATAAATACCTGTGATCTTATCTAAAATACCGGAACTAAAAGTTCTGATTGTAGCCAATACTAGTCCAAAAAAAAGTCCTCCAAAAAAAGCTAAGACAGCGATTTGAAGAGTTATAATGGCTCCATGAATAAGATATGGGATAAATTCATAAATCTGGCTGTAAATTAAGGTATATCCCATAAATAAAAACTAACCCTTTGAAATATTGTTATCAAAGGGTTAGTTTTTTTTGAATTAATTAAAAGTATGGAGTTGCTTGAACGCTGTGGACTTGACCTATGCCAAACCACTTTTTCCAAGTATCATCAACATAACCATCTTTGTGCATAGTATAAATGGCTACATTTAACCACTGTTGTAATGTGGAATTACCTTTTTTTATTCCTATTCCGCAATACCAAGTATCAATAGCTTTATCAACAACTTGCCAAGTAACATTTTTATGAGCGTTCATATGCTCACCTAGAAAATCTACAACATCTATAATTGCGTCATTTCTTCCTTGTGCAATTGATCTCATTGCATCTGGATAATTGTCAAATAGAGTTATCTTTGCTTTGGATAGATTTTTTTTTGCCCAATCAGCTGGCATTGTCCCTCTAACCTGTGCAAGATTAACACCTGACTTGTTCATATCTAACACTGCTTTGAACGGTTTCTTATTAGTTGTAACTGCACCAAAAACTTCTGTGTGTACAGGCAATGTATAATCAATGATCATTTGTCTCTTATAATTTCTGGTCATTGCTCCCATAACAATATCAATTTTACCTGTTGATACGAATGGAATTCTATCAGGTGAACCCACTTTTACTAGTTCAAGTTTGACACCTAACATTTCAGCTAATTTTTTTCCAATGTCTGGATCAAAACCAACTAGTTCATTTTTTTCATTATATTTAGCTAGTGGTGGCAACCCTGGGTTTACACCCATTTTCAACACACCTGACTTAAGTATCTCATCTAGAGATCTTGCTTCAACACTAGCAGTAATTAAAAAAAATGCTGTTAAAACAAGAAACGTATTTTTTATTAATTTAATCATATTCCCCCCATATAGTTTTGTTGTTAGAATATGATACTATGAATGTAACAACTTGCAATGTATCTTTTTTACTAAGCCAATATTTTTTAAAATAGAAGTAAAAAAAAATAAATTTACATGAACAAAAGTGTTAAAATTACTATAAATAATAAAGTTTATGAAGCAACCAAGGGTAGAAGTGTTGCACTAGAATTATTTACCAAGAATTTTTATCATTTAAGAACTTCTCCAAAATTTAAGAATCGAAGAGGTTTTTTTTGCATGATTGGTTCATGTCAGGAATGCTTAATCTTAATAAATGAAAAAAAAATGTTAGCTTGTACAACTAAAATTGAAGAAGGAATGAAAATTGAGCTTTGCTGATAATTTAAAAAAAAAAAATGAATATGATGTTGCCGTGATTGGTGCCGGTCCTAGTGGAGTTGCGGCTGCTATTAAATTGGCAAAATACAAGTTAAATATTCTACTTATTGATAGCAATGAACAAGTGGGAGGACAAATTTATAAAGCAACACCTCCTGAGATAACAAAAATAATTACAATTAAAGAGCATGCTATACAATCAAATTTTCAAAATGAGATACTTAAATATAAAAATTTAAATTATCAATCTAATTTTACGGTTTGGCAAATTTCAGAAAATTTTAGAATTGATGCTTTTAATAATGAGACTACTAAAACATGGTATGCAAAAAAAATTATAGTTGCAAATGGCACCAATGAAAGAATAATTCCATTTAAGGGTTGGACTGAGCCTGGAGTGATTGGACTTGCAGCTTCTACTATTATTTTTAAATCTCAACAGATATTGCCAGGTAAAAAAATTATATTAGCAGGTTCAGGTCCATTATTACTAGCTAGTGCGAATTATGCATTAAAATTAGGAGCAGAAATTGTTGGAATTATTGATATCAAGAGCAAACTTAATTGGATTAAAATATTACCAAATCTTTTTTATAATAAAAAATTAATGATTGATGGTTTTTTATGGTTAATGAAAATTATCTTAAAGAGAATTCCTATTTACTCATCTTCAATGGTAAAATCTGCAAATAGAATAAACTCTGAAACTTTAGAAATACAATTATTAAACCTAAAATCAAAAAAGACTGTAAGTTTAAAATCAAATATTTTATGTATTGGATATGGTCTAATACCCCAAATTGATTTTAGTAAATTACTTAATGCTAAACATATTTATAACTTAGATTTGGGTGGTTGGATTCCAGATCTAAACAAATATTATGAAACATCTATTAAAAACTTCTATCAAGTTGGTGATGCATCGGGAATAATGGGTGCAATTCCCGCTTACACCAAGGGTAAAATTGCAGCCTTAAAAATTCTTTATGATTTAAATCAGATTAATGAAGAAAATTTTGAAAAAAAAACAAAAAAACTTTTTGATCAAATTGACAAATATAAAATTTTTGCACAAGGCATAGCAAAAATAAGCAATCCTTCCGACAATCTTTATGAACTGATTGAACCAAATGAAGTGGTGTGTCGATGTGAGGATATAACCAGAAAAGAAATCGAAGATGCTGTAAACTTAGGTGCAACAAATATCAATCAACTAAAATCTTGGACAAGATGTGGAATGGGACCTTGTCAAGGTCGAACTTGTGGAGAAACCGTAAGCTATATCATTGCAAAAAAAACTGGAATACCAGTGGATAGAGTTGGATATTTAACAGGTCGTGCTCCAGTTAGACCTATACCACTACATTTGGCAGTTGGAGATTATGATTATGACAAAATCACAAAAATAGAAGCGGCTCCATTATGAGTAATTACGATGTTTGTATTATTGGTGCTGGTATCATGGGATCAACTACTGCGCTTTTTCAGGCAAGAAGTGGCAAAAAAGTTTTATTAGTCGACAAATCAGAAATTTTTAGATCAGCATCAGGTGTCAATGCTGGAACTTTGACTATGCACATGACGCGCGCGCAACTAATTCCCTATTCTTTAAAAGGTTGGGAGATGTGGATGACTACAGAAAAATGGTTATCTAAAAATATTGAAGTAAAGCAGCAACAAGGTTTGTGTCTTGCATTTAATGATGCGGAAGAGCAGTTATTAATTGAAAGATCCAAAAAAAGAAAAGAAATGGGCGCTCCGATAGAAATTTTATCTGCAGCTGAAGCTTTAAAAAAAGAAAGCTCTATAACGCAAAAAATTAAATGTGCAGCCTATTGTGAATTAGATGGCTATGTACAAGCAAATCAAACAGGAAGAGCTTATAAAGAAGCTTTAGATCAGTCAGGTGTAGAAATTCAAGAGCATAGTGAGGTTGTGGAAATAAAAAATGATAAATTTTTTGAAATTTCTTTGTTAAAGCATAATGAAAAAAAAGTGATTAAATCACAAAAACTAATTATTGCTGCAGGTGTTTGGACTGGACACCTTTTGAAAATGTTAAATATAACAATTGAACTTAAATGCCTTCCGCAACAATTAATAATAACTGAAAGACATTCAAAAATTTTAAATAGCGTAATCACAGTTGCTAATGGCAAACTATCGCTAAAACAATTTGAAAATGGAACTACATTAATTGGAGGTGGATGGCCTGGCAAGGGTAATGTTAATGAAAACTATAGCTCAACAACTCCTGAAAATTTAATTGGCAATTTAAGACTAGCTTGCTACGCAATTCCAGAATTAAAGAAGAATAGAGCAGCTAGGGTTTGGCTTGGACTTGAAGCTGAAACAACTGATGCAATGCCGATTATAGGACAAGTACCAAATATACAGGGCCTATATGTTATCGCATCCGTTCATTCAGGATATACAAGTGGTCCATATATGGGATATTTATTATCAAAATTTATTAATGAAGAAGATATTGATTTAAATCTATTTAATATTGAAAGACTACTGCCTGAATATGCGCAACAAATTTAAAGGTCTTTATGCAGCTAATATTGTTCCTTTAAATAAGGATAGATCAATCAATTATAAAGAATTAAAAAATCATATTAAAGATCTTATCAATCAAGGTATCAATAACTTTTTAGTTAATGGTCACGCAGGTGAAAACTTTACCTTAACATTTGAAGAGCAAGTAAAAATTTTAAAAACTATTAAAACTGTCACAAAAAGAAAAAATTTGATTGTATGTGGACTGAATTTCGAAAGTGTTATCGATGGATTAAAATATTCCAAACTTTTTCAAAAATTTGGTGCCGATGCTTTGCTAATTTTTCCTCCAAACTCATGGAGTTTATCAAGAGATGATCAAACAATTATCAATCAACATCAAATCATAGCAAACAATGTAAAAATCCCTTTATTTTTTTATCAATCCTCAATTTATTCATACGGTCTTAATTACAGCAATAAGATTCATTCAAAGCTTATAAAAATAAAAAATATTATTGGGGTTAAAGAAGGGAGCTGGAACTCAAAAAGCTATATTAAAAATTATAATTTTTTAAAAAAACGGAAGAAAAATTTTTTAGTAATGGCCTCTGGTGATGAGCATTTGTATGATGGATTTAAATACGGCAGTGATGGAAGCATGGTTAGTTTAGCAATACTAATGCCCAAGCAAATCAATCAAATGATTGAGCTTATTCATAAAAAAAAATTTAAGGAAGCTAAAAAATTAGATGCACAAATTTTATCACTTGCTAAAATTATTTATGGCAACCATCCAGGATCGCATGCTACAGCAAGACTAAAATTTTGTCTAAAGTTACAAAAAAAAATTAGTCAAGACTTAACTAGATCTATAATTAAAATATCTGATTATGATAAATTAATGTTAAAGAAAGCATTAAAAAAATTAAAACTAATTAGTTAATTTTAACTCAGATTTTAAGAAACAATAGCCAAATATAATAATTAACACCGATCCTATAATCATGAATAAATTTAAATTTTGATTAAAGAACAAAATATTTGAAATATTTGCCCAAATTAATTGTGAATACTGGATATTAGATATCAATGATAAATTTGAAAATTTAATAGCTAAAATTAATAATAAGTGTGAAATTAAGCCCAAAGTTCCTAATAATATTAATTGCGGTAAATAGCTTGTGTTTAAAGAACTATCGTCAAAAAAAATTATTAATGTCAATAATATGCCGCCCAAAACTCCACTATAAAACAAATCTGTAAATGGCTCATTATTTTTTGAAATTTTTTTCGTAAAAAATTGATACAGGGCAAATGAAAAAGCCATCACTAAAGGAATGATGAAATACATATTAATACTTTTATTAAATATTTCTAGCGCAAATAAAACTGAAAGAAAACTTAGTAACATTAAAATTTTTCCTTTAAACGACATGCGGTCTTTTAAATAAAATTGAGAAAGCAAAACTAAAAAAAAGGGAGATAAAAAAAAAATTACGTAAACATCAGTAATATTTAAAAATTTCAAAGATACATACATTAATATTGTTGAAATGAGCATTAAAAGTGATCTTAAAATTTGAAAATTTAAATTTTTTTTTAAATTTATTTTAATATTAAAAATAAAAATAATTAATAAAGTTAAAAGTAAATGAAAAAAATATCTGCCCCATGCAATTTCTTGTATTTTCAAATAATCTGATAAATACTTGGCATAAGAATCCATTAGGACTAAAAAAAAATAAGCAAGGACTGCAAGTAAAAATCCTAAAAAATTTGAAGATATTTTTTTCATTAATTTTTCTTAAACTTGCTTTTACTTAAAATTTATTTGAATAAATTTTTTTTAACCTGGCTAAAATAATATGGTTAATTTTTTTATCCGAATTTGCATTTAATATAAGAGTTTTCATTAATTCTCAATTAAGGAGGAAATGCCTCTATGTACAAATTTGCCTTTAGGCTCTGTTAAAAATTGTCCTTCAGAATAAACCACTATCCCATTTGAAATAGTGGTGACTGGAACTCCCGTAACCTCAAATCCCTCCCATGGAGTATAATCGGCGCCATGATGTAAATTTTTTTGGGAGATAGTAACTTTCTTTTTTGGATCCCATAAAACAATATCAGCATCAAATCCTACCTCGATGGCTCCTTTTTGGGGCCACAAACCATAAATTTTAGCGTGATTAGTGGAGGTTAGTTCAACAAATTGTTTGATGGAAATTCTATTTTTGGAAACTCCTTCTGAAAAGAAAATAGGAAGTCTTGTTTCAATTCCTGGAATACCATTTGGTACCCACCTAAATGAAGTTTTTGCTTTAGGATTAAGCTTGCCTTTGATGTCATTATATTTAAATGGACAGTGATCACTTGAAAATACGCTAAACACATTTTCTTGCAGACCTTTCCAAATAGCTTTTTGAGATTGTTCATCTCTTGGTGGAGGGCTGCAAACATATTTCGCTCCAGACATATCCATATTTAGTCCTTTCAAGTCATCTTTCGTTAGCGTGATATATTGAGTGCAAGTTTCTGCATAAATAGGGAGCTTTCTTTTTTCCTTAGCCCATCTAATCTGCTCTAAAGCAATCTCAGAAGAGACATGCACGATCATTAATGGAACTCCAACAATTTCTGCATGACTGATAGCTCGATGTACAGCTTCTCTTTCAACAATATCTGGCCTAGTTTCCGCATGATAATAAGGAGCGGTATTTCCTTTTCTTTCAGCTTCACCAGTTAAAAACCTGATAGCATCGTAACCTTCGGCATGAACCATAACTAATGCTTTATGCTCTTTAGCAGTTTTCATAATGTTAAGAATTTCCAAATCTTGAAGCACCAAATCATCATACGTCATAAATATTTTTAATGATGTGTAACCGTCTTTAATTAAAGCTGGTAATTCTTGTCCGAGAATTTTAGGATTGACATCCGAAATAATTAAATGAAAAGCATAATCTATATAACAATTACCATTTGCTAATTTATGATAATTTTGAACGACCGATCTAATAGAATCTCCTCTATTTTGAAGAGCAAAAGGTATAACAAAAGTATTTCCACCTGCGGCTGCGGCTTTAGTTGCGGATGTAAAATCATCTGCCATTTCAACATCTGGGCCTGATGGTTGCGATATATGAACATGACTATCTATTCCACCAGGTAATGCTAATAAATTTTGAGCATTAATCGTTTTAAAAGATTTTGACTCATCTATTTTTTTTTCTATTTTTGCAATTTTAGAATTAACAATAGCTATATCTAATTTTTGTACTTCGTCTTTATAAAAAACTTCAGCATTTTTAATTAACAAATCATACATAATTTTTGTTTATTATATTAACATAACTTTATTTAAAATAGACTTGCTAACAATATATTAAAAAAAATATTTATAACATGTTATTTTCTTTTTTTTAAAGCAGCTTTGAAAATAATTTTTTCTACCAGCAAACTAACTGGTTTAGAAGCTATCTATCTAGCTTTAATATTTAAATAAAGTTTCATTTATTTATATTACAATTCAAGACAATAGAACCCTGTGAATCGGGTGGTGGTTTTGATTAGGCTTAATAAAACCTAGACATAAGCTTACGGG
>TARA_B110000503_G_scaffold25648_1_pt1 | contig 11584 bp, 17 predicted proteins | sample TARA_B110000503 | Tara Oceans TARA_B110000503 (sample SAMEA4397472) | marine metagenome | biome: Polar Biome; feature: [SRF] surface water layer (ENVO:00010504); material: water (ENVO:00002006), including particulate matter (ENVO:01000060) such as... | depth 5 m
TTAAACTCCTCTGACCCACTGCTTATTTTGATAACAAGTGCATCCGGTCCCTGTAAATTGATACTTCCCGTTGTAAGAATCGTACTGGTCGTTGCAGTGTTACTCGGTGGGAGACCTAATATATCATGAGGAGTTGTATATCCGGGTGTACTATTCGCATAGCCTTTCGTACCACCGTAAAAATCAAACCGAAAATCATCACTCGCAGCGTCGAACGTGAGTGTGTTATTATCCGAGTTGTACGTGGTGGTTACAGCTTCCCCAACGGAGGAGGTAAGCTTTGTCTGCAGTTCCGCTGCGAGTGTACTACCCTTATAGTTTCCATTAGCTAACGTGACGCTATTCACCGTATTATCTGTGACATTTGTTACCGTGAATGTGTTATTACGATCGTTAATTAACAACTGACTCGCATGAATTCGGGCAGATGCGATGGAAATTTTCTTGACGTCATAAATTGGGTTTTTAAGTTCAATCACGTAATCAGCAGGGTTTGGGTATATAGTGGGATCGCGTTCACTGCTATCTATGTCTAACGTGTATACGCTCATTAAAATAGAGGGATACTTTTTTAATGGGTGTTGTTACTCGATGTTATTTATTTACATCATCTGCTGAGTTATAGGGTTATTCTGGAGCTGCTGTTTCGCAACGCCCAGACTTTCCGCCGTCGCGTAAGGGTTCGTATTTCCTTTATACGCGTTGAATTTGTAATACATGTCATTTTTATACTGCTGCGTCCACCCTCCACTCATGGGACCGGTTCGTCCATCAACGCGCGTGGTGTCTGCGCGCATCACGGTGGGCATACCACCTTGATTGAGGGGTCCGGCGCGAACGTTCATACGCCCCGCATTACCCACCCGGTTCGCCTTACCGCGGCGGTCATCTGGACGGAATCCATATTTAGACAACTCTTCTGTTGTGTGCGCTGTGCCGTATGTACGCGCCTCACCTATTTGCACACTCGGCGACGAGAGGTATCCGTGTGCGAATGTCGACACACCGGGTTGCACCTGGTTGTTGAACCCATATTGTTCGATATTACCATCTTTCTTGTTTCGCGTGGGATCTTGTACCATTTGCATACCAGAAATGATTCGTTTACCACCGGGGAATTCGAGACCGTCGTTACGCGAACCAGTTTGAGATCGGTTCGTTAGCCGCTTTCCGTTCACATGCTCACTGCGCACGACATGCCCATCAAAACCCTGCGCTCTACCACCGGCGACCGGACGACGCTCGGGAAGAAATGCAGTTTTTTCCGGTCGGTTGTTCGCAATGTCACCCATTTGACCACGACGTCCACCAAATACATCATGTGCCGGACCACTCCTACCCGGTAGAGTTGTGAGTCGGTGTGCGCCGACATTCTCGGGGTTCACGCGTACAATCTGTTGGAATCCACCGGCAGCGGGGACTTCGGGGCCAATAGCGATACCCGGACCAACGAGTTGTTTTTCGATTGGGGAAAGATTGTTCATACGACCACCATCAAACATACGGTCACGCATTTCTAACACTTCACCACCGGATGAACGTGTTTGTGGCACGATATCCGCAAAATTGTTTGATTCAATCTTAGATGCCGGGAGGTTATCAATACCCACCGGTCTCGGAAACGCTAGGTTTGGCACTTCCTCCTGGATCAAACCGGGGTTCTTCACATTTTCCGACACAACCTGGTATTTTTCCGGTTTTGGGTCGCTTAATTTTTTTCCTATATATGCTAATCCGGCAATAGCTATTATCGAAATAGGATCTGCCATTCTTATTTCTTATAAATATTTTTATTTAGTGTGATATCTCGTCAAAAACATCGCATTTTGTGTATCCGCACGCGTACTTTCAGGTTCATATGATATAGACGGAATGGGGAGTTTGCATTTCATGTCTTGGAGCGGGAACAAACCCCGTTCGTGTGTTTTTGTGACAATCTTATTAAATCGACTCGTAGATTGGGGGCGCAATTGATCACTCGTTTCAATATACTGAGCTGGAGCACCCTTACCCGCCATGTAAGGCGATGTCCCGTAAAGCATCGTGTTGGGTCGTCCAGACCCGTAATTCAGGGTGCTGGGCTGGGGATAAACAAAAACCTCGTCAGTCGCGCATGTTGAAGGCCTCGCGGGGTTTTCAACCAATTTCATTCCTGGCTGGAGTTGGTACGCCATTTATTATTACATGAGAATATTATCTAGACTATGCCGGCGATAGACCAGATCCCCGTGTCATACCACTCCTTTTATCGTTACTGGCATCTAATCCACCGAAAGCTTCCAATTGTACACCTCGTGCATTGGGGTCGCACATACTACTGTCATTCTTGCACGTCGAGCCACCCTTTTCGCCGTACAACCATTCCGCAAATGCGGTTTGGTCGCCGGGGATATTGGTCACCGGCCCCGTGACAAATTGTCTCGAATACGCATTACGTTGGTATTCGGGCATGGGAGATCGAGACTTCTGGGCACCGTATGGGATACGCCCAGATAACATCTCATTAACTTCACTTCGCACTGTGTCGTAGTTACACGCGGATGGTCGATCGGGGCGACCGGCAAAATCCGACATAAGCACGTTTGCCATGGGGTTATCGTGTGTGGGCATTTGACACATCGTTTCGTACCCCTCACTCACGGAGGTCGGGCGCGCCTCACCACCTTTTATCATATCGGACATTTCCATAACATAAAGAACGCCTAAACACGTTGAGCCCAAAATGAACACACGGGTATCGCGTCTGATGAGATACAATACACATGTCGCATAAATAATAAATCGAGCCGTAGCATTCACTCGTTCCGCTGATGTATGTCTTTTAGTTGGCCAAAATTCAGCCACTTTATCTGCTCTCACAACTTCTTTAATATCGGCAAATAGAGACGCCATTTATATTATATAGTTTTATTTTTTCAACATACCGCCGAGAAGTCCTTGAATGGATTCCATGAGTTTGCTTTCATCAAAATTCAATTCTCCATCGTCACCCTGCATCTTATCCACACATTGCTTGGCAACATTCTCGATCATACTGAGGGTTTCGGGTGGGATAGCTGAGATGGTGGAACCGAGCCTGCAAAGTGTCTGTAGATATTGCCAGATAGCAGCACGGGTTCCCTCTGACGCTTTCGGCCAACACGCTTGGAGATTAATATCCTTAAGAAAATCTATAGTGCGCGCGTGTTCAAGAAAGAATGATTCATCACGTGCGGCAATCTTTTCGACGTGGGGACCCACGTTAGACATAAAACCATCGACGATGAGCTTACCGTTAGCAGTTCGCATGAGTTCGAATGCGGAAATGTATTTTTTCAACCCTTTTTCTTCTGGAAAAGTAGAATGCAGTTCCATAAGAAATTGTCCCATGATGTCATTGAAGGCACCGACGGAGGTCATGTTGTATACACTATATGAGATAAATCTTTAAGTGGATCAGAACGGGTCGGATGATATAGCTTCACGCTTACCGACTCCGTTAGATATGATAAAATATACTAAAATGCCAACTAGGGCTGCAGGTTTCGCATACGCGCTTGTAGAGAGTGTCCCTTCATCGTTGAGTCTACTTTTCCCGTGTATATACATGGCGGTTATCCCAGCGGCGATTAGCGCGGCAGATGCGGGTTCTCTAAGGTACTCGTCCATATTTAATAGGCAAGTTTTTTAGTTCGGGTTTCCGCTGCATCTGCAAATAAGTCTTCCCGTTCATCCACCCGTGGGGGTGGGGGTCTGGTACTAATCGTTTTAAATTCATTTTGAAAGGCGGATGAAGGTTCTTCTTGTAGTACAGCCTGAGGAACTTCCTCGGATCCGTCATCCATAAGAGTATCAAGTGGTGGGATGTCTTCTTCGCCCATAGGGTCACCTTCCATTTGCGGTGCCGACTCTTCCATTTGCGGTTGAATGGTATTCTCGTCGTATTCATCGATTTCGTCAGGTTGAAGATCGGCATCCTGACCCTCGACATATTCATCATCCCCCGCTGACATGTATGTTTGTAGAATCTGCTGAACGGGTATCAGTTCCTTAACGGTGGTTTCGACACAAACGGCGAACCTTTCGTATAATTTATCATTTCGGGTGTGTTCTGATTGGCTGTCACTAAAGATGTAAGGATCTCTGTACAGATCTTTTGCAGCGTTCTTATAACAGGTGTGAATGAATACTTCATTCGACGGTAACTTAACTGACATTTTCTTGGAATTGGAACTTAAACGAACAGCTGAGAGAATCTTTACAGAACTTACAAACACGGCTGCCACCAAGTCCTTAAACCACGCGCATCGGTCAGCGATGTTATCCGTATGCTGCTTTGCCATGGTTTCACTCCATTCGGGTACATCCTTTAAAAGTTTCTGAAACATGGAAAGAACTTTACGACCCTTCGAAATAGTGTTCGCCTCGTGGTACATTGCCTCGAATGTATCTATCATCACCGGGCATACGAGAATGCAGAGTTGCTCGAGGTATTCGCGTTTGGCTTCAACTAAAATGTTCAGGTTATCCATTATGATTATATGGACTTTTTTTATCAGGTGTTTTGCGCATCTCGCCTGTAACGATTTGCAGCCTTTTTCAGATTAATCAGTGATGGGAAATCCCCGAACGACTCGTCTACGGAAACAGGTGCCCTGATATTCTTTTGAACTTTCCATGTAATTCTGAATTCGTAATTACCAATGACCGCGACATCAAAGCCAGCGAGTTCCAATTGTCTTTTTATATAGGAAGTCGCTTTCAATCTATCATATGTCGGGTACCCTATGACAAAGAATGGCACTTCTACGAGTATATATTTACGACCAGTTTCGACTGCACGTCTTATTTTACTCGTGATCTGCCTATACAACTCGACATACGTTTCCTTTTTCATACGATTTCGGTTGTTGACAATTTGCGAAATCTCTGCCACGTTTATCATTATATTTACTTTGACTAAATTTTTATTGAATCTAACTCACTCTTCCTGACATCGTCGTAGTTGACATATTCAGATCCTTTCATAGTACTCTCGAATGGTGTTTTATCCGCGGGTGGGTTTATGTTCATGGGCTGCGACTGAATCCCGGTAACGCGAACATTCCCTGAAACAATTATAATGTTGGAAGTGACAGAAAACCCGAATGAAAACCCACCACTCTTTACACACATGAACATACACTGATACAACGTGTGGTTCTTGGTTTTGTGTTTAAATTGCTTGATGGCGCTCGTTTCGATTATGTAATTGTTTATACCCGATTTTTCGCGTATATACTTATTTGTCGCGAGTACCAATTGTTCGACTATACTGTTATTCAATTGTAACTTACCAACCTCCCTGTATTCGCTCATATTAGGTGCTGGGTCGTTAAATACAACGCCGTGAATGGGGTGATTTGCATCACGGTACCCGAACCTTTCCGTCCTGGATTCGCATATCAAATAGACGAGTATCAATACAAGGATGATATTGTACATTAATATAGATTACAAAAAAAAAGCGTGCGTTATTGATCATATTTTTTTGGGGATTTACAATAGATGTCTCTTTTGGTATATAGTCCGAAGTGTAAACACAGTGTAGATGTATTAAATTTTATTAAAAAACATCAGCAGCTACAGCAGATCGTACAATATCATAATGTCACTGTAGCGGGGATACCACCAGAATTCAGGACAAAAATTACACGCGTACCTACAATGCTAACAAAAAATGGTAAAATTTTAGTTGGACGCGAAATACAAAACTGGCTGGAATCACTCTTGCCTGTCCAGGAGCTCGAAACGTGTGGATTCGGTGGTATAGGTTCATCTACACTTGACGGAGAATCGACGAAAGATATGTTTGGTCTCGACGATTACGGCATTTCATTACAGCCGGCCATGACACCCGAATTGGAAGCGAAAATCGGTCGTAAGGTTGAAGAAGGTGCATATAGTGATATAAAGGATTAATACGCGAATAATCGAGTATGAAGCTTGTCACTGTACAAGCCGCGGCTATTAAGTCTACATTTGAAGTCCTGAAGGATATATTAAACGATGTTAATATATATTTCAAACCCGACGGTGTATATATTGTAACTCTCGATACAGCGAGGACATCCCTAATTGATATGTACCTCCCCGCCGAAAATTTCGAAGAGTACCTATGCACGGAAGAGGTGGACTGCGGTGTTAACATGACCAACATGTACAAACTCCTCAAAACAATCACGGTAAACGATGTTCTCGTAATGTCTATAAATTCCAAGGAATATATGAACATCGAAATTCATAGCGAACAGAAGAAAACGTCTACAAAGTTTGCGTTGAAACTTCTCGATATTAACGAAAATCAAATCGAAGTCCCCGAAATGCACATGACTATAAATACACCTATGCCATCGGTGGATTTCCAGAGAATTTGTAGAGATATGTCTAATATTGGCGATGAGATTGAAATCTCGAGAGGTGGTAAGGTGTTACGTTTACTGTGCAGGGGCGATTTCGCTGATCAGGAAACGGAAATTCAGTGTGTGGACGATTGTCCGCCAATGTCAGGTACATACTCACTTCGGTATATGAACATTTTCACGAAAGCGACGAGTATGTGTTCAACCGTGCAAATTATGCAAGAAGAACAGAACCGTTTTTTGATCTTGAAGTATAACGTGGCAAATTTAGGTGATCTTAACTTTTACTTAGCGACTAAGGTAGTCGAAGATCCGTAATGTATCCATCCGATGTATTGACGGTTTTTACAGCTCCGATACAATTTTTAATTTTAATTTTAGGGTATATATGTGTTAACACTTTCATATCATAATAAAGCATATCACTTATTTTAACTTTTTCCCCGTAAAAATCTGAATGGGGTCCCGCATACCTCCTGATTTTTTCGAGTACATCTTTCACCGGCTTGTCCCCACAATCTAATAACTGCGCATTCATGAGTGGAATGTGGAATGACATCCGGTTAAGCTTTTTTGGTGGCCATACGTAGTCCGTGTTATACGTAAGATATTTGTAGATTTTATTGTTGTACCAGTATTTTACACGTATAATCACCTCTTTCACCGCGTCGGGTGGCTTTGGGATATCCACATTCATATCCAATGGCGCTAAATAATATTCCGTCGATGGGTCAATACCATCGCGTTCCCTTTCCCAAAACGGTGTATCCGCTTTATATTCCATAGTATGATCCACTCGATACTCCACATACCTACTAACGACCGTAAAATCATTCTTGTGGAAAAAAAATTTAATGATGTTATTAAACATATAGATTGTGTTAATTAAAAGCGAACGAAGTATTTTTACCATTGATATACATGGAAGGCAACTTTTTAAGTAGGTATAATAAACGAATAGATGAATGGATACAGAAAATAATTGACACACCCGGGAATAAAAGTATGTATGAGGGTGAAATGTCAGATTATATTGCCAGGTGTATGCCATATATTCAACAGTATATTGAAAACGATAAACCAGTGGAGGTAAACACTGACAATGTTTTCAATTGCAAAGAGACTACCGGATTGCAGAAAAAAGATATTTACACCGACTATCTAATCGATGTAGAAAAGAAAACATTAGACAGACACATTGAACGTAAATTCAGAGACGAATGTCCTACGTGTCCGGATAGTAATGTTTTTCATTTTCACAATACGAGTGAATTGGTATGCGATTCGTGTGGGTGTATATTAGAGATTCTTATCAGCGAAGAACTTACATACAAGGAAGAGCAAGAAACCTCGGAAAAGGTCATTAATTATTCATACAAACGCGACAACCATTTTAACGAATGGCTCTCCCAGTTCCAGGCACAGGAAATGACAACGATACCAAAAGAAGTCATCGAACAATTGCGCAACGAGTTCAAGAAGATGAAGATCAAAGCCCTAGTAGAGATTACACATGTAAAGGTGCGAGGTTTACTGAAAAAGTTGAAACTTAATAAATATTACGAACATGTACCATATATAACGAACATTCTAAGTGGGTCAAATCCACCGAAAATGCCTATACAACTCGAAGAACAGTTGCGGATGATGTTCAAAGATATTCAGAAACCATTCGATGACAACTGTCCGGTGGAACGTAAAAACTTTCTGAGTTATTCGTATGTTTTATATAAATTTTGTGAACTGTTAAGTGAAGATTCCTATTTAAAACATTTCCCGTTATTGAAATCGAAAGAAAAACTTCATCAACAGGATGTTATATGGAAGAAAATATGTGGAGATTTACATTGGGAATTTATACCCACAATCTAATCTATTCCAACGAAACGCGGATCACTTCCGATGGAACCCCTTCACACGGTGGAAAATTGACGAGGTACGCCTCTTGTAAATTCAACAACTTGAGATAATTTTTCGCTTGCACCACCATCCCCTCTGTTATGTTTTTGACCGTCTTCAGTTCTACGACTATCGTTTTATTGATAATGATATCCGCACGGAGATTTCCGATGGTATGCCCCTTGAATATAATGGGTATTATACGTTCAGATTCATACGAAATTCCATTTTCCCGTAAAACGAGTTCCATAGCCTTATGATACACACACTCGCTAAAACCCGGTCCGAGAATGTCATATATTTCGGCAACGTACCCGTGTATCATGTGTTTATACATTGATGATACTCTTTATACGCTTAAAGATTCATATCTTATATTGAATGTGGGGTAACCCACTGTTATATCCAATGACTGGTCAACAGTCAGGCCGCACCGTTCTTATAGCTCAGTTGGTTAGAGCGTGGTGCTTATAACGCTAAGGTCATGGGTTCGAGCCCCGTTTAGAACATCTTTTATATACATTTAGTATGTGTATATAAAAGATGCGAAAATTACAGATCTAAAAAAAATAACATATAACAAATGGAAAATAGTCTATACACTATGAACTTATCAGAAGACAATGATGGGATGGTGCCGGTAGATTCTAAAGCACGCTCGAATGCATTCGTGGCAGAGGATCCTGAAAAAAATGTGAGCGAGTATAAAGATAGCATGGATTCTACGCCGATTTCCGATGTCATGATGCAACCCCAAGATAACAATTTCGACTCACCCATGATGGGCGCCGATCCCCGTGCCGTTCAAATGGCGCATCAACAGGTCATGATGGCACCCCAGTCTGCCAATTCCAATGACGGTGGCAAACCCGATAAGAAAAAGAAGAACCCGTTCGATCTCACCGATGACCAACTCGAGGCTCTCATCGTCGTATTGGCTACGGGTATCTCCATCAGCAAACCCATTCAAGAGAAGCTCGCGAGTTCCGTGCCCAAATTCCTAAACGATCAGGGGAACCGGAGTATTGTCGGGTTGGCATCTACGGGTGCTGTAGCTGCAATCGTGTTCTATGTTGCTCGTAAATATTTTTAATACATGTCAAGTACACGACCACCTGTCACTAGATACGCAGACCCTAATCCCACAATTAACGCGATCATTGTCATAACCATGGGTAACCATGCTGTTTTCATGTCTTCGCCATATTTCTCATACCCTTGCTTTAACTTTGACCATTTGATGCCTTCAGTTAATGTAACGAGAAATGAAACAGCTACCACCAGAGTTATAATAACACTCACCGTATTTAAACTGACAAGCAAGCTCGTATTTCCCAAGTACCAGATAAGAGCTGGTATGATAGCAGTCAAATTCAACATGTTTACATAATAGGGCATCTTAATACGCGTGGTGAAAGCACTCGCGATAATCGCGAACCACATCAGTAGTGATATAAGTACCCTGGATACCGTCGGTTGTCTGAGATTAAATTCAGTCATATATATTTATGTAACATTATTTATCAACTATCTTTTTACCACAAAAAGGTGTAACTTCGTTTATGTTTTCGTATATACCTAGACGTATCGCTTGATTTTTCAATTCTGTATAATTATCCCAAAAATCTGTACTATGCGAATATTCTGTCACGGTACAGTGCGCGAGTTCGTGTAAGAGCACGTGGAATACCTGATTCGCAGTACCATCAATACATATACCGATTTCACCACCTTTATTCGAATTATACCCGACACCGGACAACATAGACCCCCTATACGCGACTAATGGTACTTCCTTGTGTAACATACTATATTTCTCTTCACCGTTTGCTATTATATGTTCCCTGAACGTCTTGTATTTCTCTTTCACTTCTACGAGTGTCGGGTCGTCACGGGAATTTAGTAGTATCAATATACTAATTATCAATAATACGACCAGTGCTATCATTTCTATATGTAAATATAAATTTACTATAGAGTTCAGATATTGGATTACCCCTGAGGGGTTTCCATGTGTTCATATAAAACCCATTATTCTCCATATGTGTAATAAGTATATCTTTATGTGCGATGGGTTCTGATTTTGGCCCCTCTGCATAGTATGGTGTATCTGTCAAGTGTACGAATAATTTTTCACCAAAATCACCGTTACTGGTACCCTTCATTTTAAAAAAATTCCCACACGAATCGTGTAGAGGTGTTTTGAATATAATTTGTTCCGAGTCTGGAATTATACCTATAAACACACCACCAGGTTTTATACGTTTCTTTATTTCTCTCATAGTGGACGTAAAAAGATCTCGGGTTTGAAAAACGTAGTGAAGTGCAAAGTTGTAGCATATGACATCGTATTTCCTGTTTGGGCATGCGTGAATATCCCCGTGGTAGAAATTTACACGCATTTTCATGTTTTTCGCCCGCGCCTGAGCTTCAGCTAGCGCATCCAGGCTTGGCTCACACATGTTGATATTGACATCCATCTTGCGCCATTTTTGAAGATCGCCACCGAACCCACACCCTACATCGAGAATGCTGTCACCCTTCCTACACACGCCCTCGATGAGTGCTCGTTTCTCATCGTTGTGTAAACGACGCAAATCTTCCATGATAATACTGGTATACAAAACTTTAATTATCGAAACAACTTAGGTTGGATGCTTAAAGTTTTGGGTATTATATAAAATACAATGTCTCTCACACAGGATTACACGACCGTACCCGGACAATTGTATGCGTGCATTTCCATCGTCGGACCCACCTCCCCCCAAAAGACTGACCAACACGGTGTAAAGATCCGCGGTGCCTTTGCAACCCGTGACGAAGCGTCTAACCATGCCAAGCGACTTCAGAAAGAAGATCCCGTGTTTGACATTTACGTGGTTGAAATGGGTAAATGGCTTCTCATCCCCCCCGATCCGTCGATGATCGACGATGCGCATTACACGAATGCTAAACTAGAAGAACTAATGACTGGATACAGGGAGAATCAAGCCATGGCCGCACAGATGTTCAATGAGCGTAAAACTGATATGATGGGGGTTAAGAATGCCGATGGTACGGAAAACTTTCATAAACCCGGTGACGTGAATTCTCAATATTACAATAAGGGTGATGAAAAGCCTCTTAGCCACCCGGGTGAAGTTATCGAGCGCCTAAAGCGTGAAAAACCCGATGCACCCATGGAAGAACTCGTGAAAGAAGCTGACACGATCGTCGCAGCTGAAGTCGAAGAGCGACGTAAAGCGCGTGAACTTGCCATGAAGTCAATGTCCCCGTCAGCTATTACTGAAGAGGAGGAAGTTGAA
>TARA_B110000503_G_scaffold137745_1_pt1 | contig 11575 bp, 10 predicted proteins | sample TARA_B110000503 | Tara Oceans TARA_B110000503 (sample SAMEA4397472) | marine metagenome | biome: Polar Biome; feature: [SRF] surface water layer (ENVO:00010504); material: water (ENVO:00002006), including particulate matter (ENVO:01000060) such as... | depth 5 m
ATCATAATTGTGCACTTTCTGAATCCAGATTCGCAGCCAAGGCTTTTGCGGCATGTGAGAGTACTCGTTTCACGGCTTCTGAACCTTGTTCAATTACCAAATTGATGTCTTCAATGGTGACCTGTTCCGCACCTAAACCAGTTGCAGGATTTACCACAAGCGAAATGCACGCGTACGGAATTGCGAGTTCATTTGCCAAGACAACTTCAGGTACTACCGTCATTCCGGCCACCGTGATGCCCATCGCTTGGGCCGCACGAACTTCAGCGCGGGTCTCAAATCGGGGACCTTCATAGGCTCCGTAAATACCAGTAGTGACGACAGGAACTTGCGCCGCTGCACAAGCATCGATCCACACCTGTCGTAAACGTTGGGCGAAAGGCTCTCCCATGTCGGTGTGCACTACCCCTTCAGGAGTTGTACCGTCAAAAAAAGTACTCACCCTGGACTTGGTGAAATCGATGAAGTCATCTATCACCACGAGTTCCCCAGAATCAGGACCCAGTCCCCCGACCACATTGATTGCGAGAATTTCAGCGACGCCTAACTCTTTCATTGCGGCAATGTTGGCGCGGTAGTTAACAAGATGCGGCGGAACCGAATGGTCGACGCCGTGGCGGGAAAGAAATATAGTCTTTCGACCGTGCAGCAGTCCTGCTACGCATTTAGCCTGCCCGAAAGCTGTGTCAATGACGAGCGACTCGCGCTCGATTAGCTCGGGAAGGTCATAAAAACCGGTACCAGCAATTACGCCAAGTGGCTGTTGCGTCATGAGGTAGGTAGATCCTTTGGTCCAAATGCGAATGGCAGCAAATCAGTGAGCAGGGACGGTCCGCGCTCGGTATCAATGAGAAGTGAAGGGTCAGCATGTTCCATCAGTAATTGTCTGCAACGCCCACACGGCAAAAGCGGACCCGGGTGAGGACCCACACATGCGAACGCAATCAAGGTTTCTCTTGACCCGGTGGCCGAGGTTTTTATCAATTCACTGACCAACCCACACTCAGCACACAGGGTGATTCCATAAGAGGCGTTCTCAACATTGCAACCACTCACGATTCGACCGGTATTTGTTAACGCAGCGGCGCCTACGGGGTGCTGTGAGTAGGGGGCGTAGGCCCGTGACTTCGCGTCCTGGGCAGCACGCCGCAGTTGCTCCCAAGAAATTTCAATGGGTGGATTCTGGGTCATGGGACCTTCCTGAACGAGTAGATCACGCGCCTGTGCCGAGGCCACAGCATAGGCCATGGTGGGATTGAGAAAAGATAGGGAAACAAGTTGTAGGACAACTAACAAGTTGCTAGGCTCTCACTATGACAGGTCAACTGGATACATCCCTAACCCCCGAAGCCATCAGATCTGCCGCCGTGATGGCAGAGAACATTCGGTATCGAGTCTTCGAACACGTGATGGCTAATAACGGCGGCTACTTGAGTCAAGCTTGTTCTGCTGCTGAACTACTCGCCACGCTCTACACCGTGGCCAATCTGGCGCCGCTGGATTCACCCAAAGTCCCTGAACCGTTCAAACAGGTTCCCGGGAAAAATGCCGTTTACCTCAATGGTGGAGATTTTCACGGAGAAATGGGCCCAGACCGCGACCGAATCGTAGTGTCTCCCGCCCATTACGCCCTTGTTGTCTACGCCGCACTTATTGAAACTGGCCGCCTGGAGGCAAGTGCCTTAGAGCAATTTAACAAAGACGGTTCAACAGTTGAAATGATTGGCGCAGAGCACTCCCCAGGCTTTGAGTCGACAACGGGCTCTTTGGCACAAGCACTGTCCACCGCCGGAGGCATCGCCCTTGGACGCAGGCTAAAAGGCGAAACCGGTCAGGTCTACGTGTTCATGAGCGATGGTGAGTTCCAAGAAGGACAAACATGGGAAGCGCTCCAAGCGCTCGCATTTCACAACCTAGACAACGTCCGCGTGATCGTAGATGTGAACAAGGGACAGTGCGATGGTCCAATGTCTGAGGTTATGAATATCGAACCTCTTTCCTTACGCATCCGCGCCTTCGGGTGCAGTGTCGACTCCGTGCCAGGGCACGATATTTCCACATTGGCCACCGCATTAACCAGGCGCACAGGTAAGCCACACTTCGTGCTGGCGTACACCGACCCGGTTCGCGGGGTGCCTGTTCTCAATGAGCGATCCCCGAACTTGCACTACCTGCGTTTTACCGGTGAGGAAGAACGTCAACGTTATGCCGATGCATTTGCCCAAATGGAGGACAGTCGATGAGCGCACGCAGTTTGAGCCCCGAGATTGTGATCCGGCCACATGTTGAGAATTTTATTAACTGGTCCGCAGACAAACCTGAGGTGCTGGTTCTCACAGCCGACCTCACTAACTCTTGTGAAGTCGGCAAGTGGCGTGAGACCTATCCCGATCGCTATTTTTCAATGGGAATGGCTGAGCAAAACATGATGGGTTTTGCCGCAGGACTGGCGCGAGAAGGTTTTGAACCATGGCTGCACACTTTCTCTGTTTTCCTCTACCGCAGACCCCTTGACCAACTTCAAATGTCCGTGGCCTACCCAAACCTCAAAGTACGCCTGGTCGGCTTCTTGCCTGGAATTGCAACCCCTGGCGGGGTCACCCATCAATCAATCGACGACATCGCAATCATGCGGGTAATTCCCAATATGACGGTGCTAGAAGTGGGGGATGCCACCGAGGTGGAGAGCATCCTTGATGTCGCCCACGCAATTGATGGTCCCGTCTATCTGCGCATGCTTCGTGGCGAAGTCCCTCGACTATTCGATACCCCGATGGAGTTCAACAAGGCACGGGTGCTGACGTGCGCGGGTGAGGACATTAATGAACCGGCCGACATCGTGATTGTGACTTCGGGGATCTGTACCGAAGAGGCCATGCGGGCAGTTCCGGCCATAGTTGATCGCGGCCTCAAAGTTACCCACCTTCATGTCTCCACTCTCAAGCCTTTCTCCGATCCGACTGTGACAGCCGCCTTAGCTAGCGCTCGCAAAGGCGTCATCACAATGGAAAATCATTTGGTCACCGGTGGTCTTGGCTCAGCTGTCGCCGAAGTAATGGCCGAGAATGCGATGGCGGTACCTCTCTCCCGAATTGGGCTTAATGACACTTACGCCCACGGGGCGTCACTGCCCTACTTACTCAAGGAGTACCAACTTGATGCCCGGGCATTGGTTGATCGCGTGGAAACCCTCACCGGCTCAAGTCTGAGTATTCCTGATTCCGATCTTGCGGAGATTCGGGTAGCTGCACTGCACAGCGAGGCGAAAGCAGAGGCACTATGAGCGCGGCCGAGCCAACTAATCCTGGTGAGGGTGCAGATTCAACTCGCATAGTCGTCACCTACCGGATAGATCCTGGTATTGGCGTGGAACCGCAGGCAGTTGCCGAAGCGATTCGCGCCGAGCAAACGATCGAGTTTCCCTTTGACCTCGCTCCCACCTGGATTCAAAACGAAGTTGTTGGGCGCATTGAAGGCATTGACCAACAAGTGGTCCAGATCAGTTACCCGCTCGGAGTGACCGGCGGTGGTTTAGTGCAATTCCTTAACGTGCTGTGGGGGAATGTGTCACTACTCAATGGGGTCCGCATAATTGACCTGCAACTGCCCGCCGCATTTCTCGCTGGCTTTAGTGGACCACGATTTGGAATCTCAGGTGTGCGTTCACTTTTTAACGCACCAACTCGCCCGTTACTCTGTACCGCTTTGAAACCCATGGGTCTCTCCCCCAAAGAATTAGGTGCAACCGCAGTCACACTCGCCCGTGCCGGCTTCGACATGATTAAAGACGACCACGGATTGGCTAGCCAACCATGGGCTCCTTGGGCTGAACGCGTACAAACAATTTCACGTCTTGTTTGCGAAATAGACGCAAGTAGCGACCACCACTCGGTGTACATGCCCGCACTCAACGTGCCTGCGGATCAACTGGTAGAGGCCGCCCATCAAGCAAAAGAGTGGGGCGCTGGCGCCCTACTTGTCCTGCCCGGCCTCACTGGATTCGACAGCTTGCGCGTCTTGGCCGAAGACTCCGAACTAAACCTCCCCATAATGTCGCACCCCTCATTTTTAGGCTCAACGGTGGTCAATCCCCAGCAGGGTATTAGTCACGGAATCGTGTTCGGCACGATCATGCGACTGGCCGGTGCCGATATCAGTATTTTCCCTAATTACGGCGGACGCTTTTCATTCTCACAACAACAATGTGAAGAAATCGCCCAAGCATGCGCCGTTCCCCTTGGCGGACTTGCTCCAATCTTTCCCAGCCCAGGTGGTGGCATGACCCTGGATCGCGTTCCTGAGATGATCGAGGTCTATGGCAACGACCTCACCCTGCTAATTGGCGGAGCACTCCACCGTGGAGACCTATCCATCAACGCCCGACGCTTAGTTGATGCCGTCGCATCATTGTGATCGCTCCCGTCAATTTGTACGCGCTCGCGTGAGCACCGCCTGAGCTAGATCAACAAATGCCCGAGGATTTGAGTCGTCCTTGCGCGATTTGGTGGCCGCTTGACCCAGTTGCAGAACTCCTCGCGCCGCGCCCTCGCGCAATCGGGGCTCCAACGTTTCAATGTCACTCGTTTTTGCCAAACCAATGATTCTTCGAATCATTTTTGCGCTTGCAAAAAGCCATGTCTCTTCCCTCCATTTTGAGAGCAGAGAGTCAAGAAAGGAATCTGAATACATACGCTTATCTGTACGCTCAGGCCACAATCGTCGAAACTCAGCGTCGAATGCTACCCACGTTTCTTCTGTGAGACGCAAACACTTCTCGGCACGCACATCCTCGCCGAGGGCGTACGCGCGCGATGCCGCAATGGAGTAATTAGCCCAGAGAGCCCCCAAGTCAAATGCCACTGGGCCATAAAATGCGAATTCGCTGTCGAACGCCTTTGATGATTCAGCAACACCAGTACTCCCAGTTTTCGCCATAACCGAACCAGTATGAAGATCACCGTGGATCAGCGCTTCAGCATGGGTCATGAAGATCCATTTCGCTTGCGCCATCTCTAATTTGAGCTCACTGTCATTGGCAATAGCGTGAACGTCAGGTTCATTTGATTCGAGACAGGAATTGCGGTCAGAATCAACGTAGGGTTCCGTGAATACGAGGTCCTCCGAAATACTGCACAGGTCAGGATTTTGGGCACGTTCTTTTCGAAGAGCAAGTTCAACAGTGTCAACGGCAAAAAGTGAAGTTCCAAAGGCAACCTTGGCTATGTACATTCCCATTGCAGCGGCCACACCCGTCGGGTGATCCCCCGCGTTAAGGGCGGTGCGCCACACCACGTGGTCCGAAAGGTCTTCCATCGCAATGATGTAGCGCTCCGGATTGAAGTCATAAATCACCGGCACTAAGCCAGGCGCAACTTCCGCGTGCAATTTCGTCGTGGTGGCCTCTATCCGAGCTCGTTCAGGAGTCATGGGCCAGTCGGGTCCAACCAGACGCACATAGGGCAATGATTGTTTCAAGACCACGCCCACCCCGCTCACAGCCCGAACAATAAACACGAGATTCAGATTTCCATCACCTACCTCCTCAATGGAATCGATCTCTCCAATGTTCAGGCGCTCTGAGTACGGTGAATCTTCGGCGCGCAGAGCGAGATAGGCAGGAATTTCGTCCACCGTGAGAATATTGTATTTCATAATTCTTACCTCCAGTAACTCTTACACTGCAGAAACGTACCGCGATTTCTTTCGAGAAAGGGTGAATGAGAAAATGAGGGCAAGCACAAGCACCACTCCCTTTGCAATATCTTGGGCGTAGTAAGGGAAACCTTTGATGGTGAGTCCAGTGATGACAATTCCAATCAAGATTGCGCCCAAAGCCGTGCCCCAAGCATTCGGTTTTGCAAGTCCAAGAACTGATGTACCTACGAGGGCAACAGCCACGGCATCAAGCAGCAGGGAGTTTCCTGCGCTGATATCTCCTTGGCCGATTCTCGAAGCAAGGATCAGTCCGCCAATTGAGGCAAAGACCCCAGAGATCACGTAGGCAAGGGCGCGATAGCTACGAACTCGCACACCCGCCAAGCGTGAAGCCTCAGGATTTGCTCCGATGGCGTACATCATGCGACCCCATTTAGTGCGAGTGAGAAAGAACCAAGTGATAGCTGTAAGAACGAGAAAAAGAATGACAGGAAAGGGGACAGGACCCCAGGACGCTCGGTCAATGAGAAGGAACTCGGGAGTGAACTTGCCAGGGGCGGTGGAGCCATCTCGCAGGGTCATGCCCGAAGACACAGATTGACCGTCAACAGGGAGAAGTTTGAGACCCATGATGATGAACATCGTGCCGAGAGTGGCAAGGAGATCGGGAATCTTCAGCACAACGATCAGCAAGGCGTTGAAGAGGCCGACTCCCACGCCAGCCACTAAAACCACGATAACCGCGGTAATTCCCGTAAAACCATAGATCACCATCGTCATGGCACTGAGGGTCACGGATAGCCCCGCGACGGCCCCGACGGAAAGATCAAGCCCGCCGACAACCATGGCGACAGTTACGCCAAGGCCAACGATCGCGACTACCGACGTGAACTTAAGCATCGAAAATATCGTGTTTGGCATCCGGAATGTTTCTTCAGAAACCGCGAACCATACAAATAGGACAACGGTCACCACGATGAATCCGTATTTAACAAGGTAGTCCTGCATGTGATTGCGAAGATCCTCTTTGCTGATGTGCGCGCGAGTAGTCACCTATGCCACCTCCGACATTTTAGAAAGTATTTGTTCCCGACTGGTTTGAGATACGTACGAATCAAATCTGGCTTCCCCGTCAACAAGTACCAATATTCGATCTGCCACTTCTAGAGCCTCGTCAATATCGGACGTTAGGACCATAACCGCGTTGCCTTCAGCTGCCACAGATCGTGCTTTTCGTGAAATTTCTCGACGAGCCCCGATGTCAACTCCTCGAAAAGGTTCGTCAAGTAGCAATAGTTGAGGATTCCCCTGAAGCCACCGACCCACAACAATTTTCTGCTGATTACCACCTGACAATGCATCAACGTCTTGATCTGGACCCGTAGCAACAACGCCTAGATCGTCAATAATGCGTTGTCCTTCGCCGCGCTCAGCAGTAAAACTCAATACGAATCCGGAACTAAATTGGTTGAGGAATGGGAGGCTGACCGTTCGGGCAATCGACCATCCGGGCAACATGGACTCAGCCGCACGATCTTCTGGGATGAGATAAACCTTTTTCTTAATTGCCGCCGCTGGAGTTGACGGCTGGAAAGCGGCGCCCCCTAATTCCATCGAACCGTCAAGGAATTTGTCTGCTCCGTAAATTCCACGGGCAAGTTCGGACTTCCCCGAACCTAAAAGCCCAACTACCCCAAGTACTTCACCCTTGTTGACTCCTAGATCGAAAGGTTCAGATCTTTGAAAAAGCTTTATGGATTTCATTGAAAGGCACAACTCAGAGCCCCTCTTTTCTTGAAAGTCGGCCATCTCGCGGATGGCTTGTTCGCCCAGCATGTGGGTGAGTGCCACGTCCCAATCAAATGGAGCCTGCTGCTCGCCAAGGATGGCTCCGTCACGCAATACGACAAGATTATCGGCCAAGGATTCGATCTCACCTAGTCGATGCGAGACGTACAGGATGGCCACACCGCGGTCTCGCAAACGTCGGATAACTTCAAAGAGTCGGTCGACTTCAGCTTGCGAAAGCGCCGAAGTCGGTTCGTCCAGAATAAGCAGCTTTGGATATCGCGAAAGTGCACGCGCCAAAGTGAGCATTTGCTTATCCGCAATTCCAAGTTCAAAAACGTCCTTGCGTAGGAATGAATCTGACCAGTCAAGCTGCAACGCTTGGGCCACTTCCCGGGCCGGCTTCAACATAGACCGCAACGACGCAACTTTGCGGATTTTTCCACTTACAATCTGCTCAAAGAGAAGATTCTCTGCAATACTCAGCCCAGGAATGATGCCTTCATCAATACGTTGATGAACCGTCTCGATTCCGGCACTGCGCGAATCTGCTGGCGTACCTAGGTGGATTGGTTCACCACCGATTTGTACAGCTCCGCCATGCTGGGGGTACACCCCAGACAAAACCTTGATCAAGGTCGATTTGCCAGCCCCGTTGGCACCCAACAAAGCGGAGACTTTGCCTTGGGGGATAACCATGTCTACGCCGCGCAACACTGGATTTGAGGCAAACGACATGGTGATGTCGTGAATCTCTACGTCACCTTGATTCATTGGCTAACTCCTCGAGTACTTCTAACTCGGTGCATGGTGGCGCGTATCCGCTCGCAAAAACCGCGGACACGCGCCACCACCTTTTCCTTAGAATTTTACTGAAGGAATCCAGTCTGCAGACAGCGATTCAGCCAGATTGAGTTCTGGCATTGCTGCTCGAAGCTGCTCCATATTCGCAATTCCATTGTCCAACAAGAATTGCTGGGTAATGAGAACGCCAGGAAATTCGACTTCCTTGTTATTAAGCTCGCCAGCAAGCTCGAGCGCCATTGCCCGTACCACGCCGGCACCAATTGCATTGGGGTCAGTCGTGGACGTGGCTTTCCATGGGCTTCCGTCTTTCGTCATGATCTCAATATCTGCATTAGAGATATCCAAGCCATACGCGGAAACGGAGTCCTGAAGGTTGTTCTGCTCAATTGCCGATACGACTCCCTTAGTGAGCTCATCGTACGGGGCAAAGATCCCAACTACATCTGGGTTCGCTTTGAGAGCCGCATCTGCAAGCTGTGCATTGTCAGTGGCGACAGCATTCGTGAACTTGCCCACGAAGAACTTCTGGTCCCAGTTGTTGCTCTTGACAAATTCTTCCCACACGACATTGCGTCGATCAAGTGGTGCGATTCCAAGCACGTTGACGTATCCCACGGGGATGTCGGTACCAAGGTCGGTTGCCATCTGCGTTAGAACCAGGTTTGCTAGATCTGCATCACTCTGTGCTGTCTCAACAGCATCAGGGGCACACTCAGTGATTTCAATGTCGTAAACGACGACAGGAATGCCTGCATCTGTCGCTTTTACGATCAATGGGCACATAGTGTCTGCCTGGCCGTGATCGACGATAATTCCAGCCACTCCAGAACCAATTGCAGTTTCCATGTCCGTTGCTTGCTTGGCATTGTCAGCCTGTGCATCGTACACATTAAGTTCAATACCTACCGCCGCTGCCTGTTGTTGGGCACCGTTTGTCCACTGCTGAAAGTAATCGCCCGCACCACTGTTTTGAACGACTGCAATCTTCACCGCTTCACCACCGAAAGGAGCAGGTGCATCCGCCACTACCTCCTGCGTTTCTGCGGAATCAGCAGTCTCTTCTGCGGTTGCCGTAGCGGCATCCTCAGTGCTCTCCTGAGAGCACGCTGCCAGCAGGAGAGACGAACTCAGTACTAGTCCTAGTACAAGTCCTTTCTTTGCTCTCATCATTTTTCTTCCTTTCATTTTCGCTGCGCGTTTGCCCAACGAGCCTTTGTTTTTTAATCTCAGCGCGGAAATGCAGCCGAGACTCCACCGTCAACTGTGATCACGCATCCAGTTGTTCTTGACGCCTTCTCCGAAAGTAAAAATGCCACAGATGACGCCACGTCGACCGTGGTCACTCGACGGTTGAGGAGGTTCCGTGCAGCGTAGAAATCTTCGAGTTCCTCCGGTGCGATTCCATGAGCGGCTGCCCGTTCCTCACGCAATCCGCCCTCCCACAGTTTGGAATTATCAAAGACAGCGTCTGGGTTAACCGCGTTCGCCCGGATCCCAAATTTGCCGCCCTCAATCGCTGCGATCCGCATTAGTTGAATCATGCCGGCCTTAGAAGCAGAATAAGCACCAAAACCTGCACCTGGTCCGAAGGCATTCTTGCTAGCGACATATGCAATAGCGCCCCCAATACCTTGGATCTTGAAGGCACGGATTGCTTCCTGCGTGAGTAGGAACGCGCTGGTTAAGTTAACGCGCAGGCCTAATTCCCATTGTTGGAGAGTGAGATCGTCGAGATTACCGGGGACCCCGACTCCTGCATTAGGCACAATTGCATCAATACCCCCGAAAGAGTCAATTGCACATTGAACCGTGGATGAAACAACGAGTGGGTCCGATTGGTCACCACCCACAAGACGCGGCTCAGGTCCCCCCGCACCGGTAATCTCTGCGCCCACGCCCTCTAGTGATTCCATGTCTAAATCTGCCAGGACGAGAGACGCGCCATTGGCCGCAAGGTGCATAGCGATGCCGCGGCCGATACCTGAGCCCGCGCCCGTCACTGCAACCACCCGGCCCGCAAACTCTTTGGGAGCCGGTTTCAATGACAGTTTGTAAAGCTCCATAGGCCAATAATCGAACCTGAATGTTTCTGCATCTGGCAGTGGCTCTGGTGGGCCAAAGGTGTCCAATACGGTCGCTGCGACCGTGTGCGTATGAAGCGCGATGTCCGCCGCAACTTTGGCATCGGCGTGATTGATTCCCGTAGTAATCGCGCCTAATCCTGGAACCATTACTACTCGCGGATGTGAATCATGCCCGGAGAATCCTTCAGGCATGAGATCCAGATTGCGCTCCACATAGGCGTCATAACCAGCGCGATAGGTATCAACAGCTTCACGGATTCCATCTTCGCGTCCTCGAGCTTGATCTGATAATGCCAACGAAAGTGGCTTAATCCGTAGCATGTGATCCGCGCTCGAGACCGAGCCCGCCACTATTGCATCAAGTTTTGGGTGATCGGCAACATCACGCAGTCGTTCGTCCACTCGCACAATTCGATGTTGCTCACGCGAGACCGACCCCCGCAACCGCAAGAGCAATGTTCTAATTTCAGCCGGATCAAGATCGTCATGCTTAGAAGGTGGTCCCGCTGGAATTTTGTACTCGCTTACAAAGTTCTGTGCCTGAGCAACAATTTCCCGCGTGCGCGCTAAGCATGCGTCTGAGTCTTCGGCCCAATTGACAAGTCCATGATGGGCCAGCACCACTCCGTCATAATTGGCAAGGTCACCCACAATCTTGCTGAGTTCAAAACCTGGCCGCATCCAGTCAACGTAGGCGAATCCTTCGCCTAACGCTTCGGCCGTGATGCGCTTCCCATCTGCGTGATTTGTTAACGCACAAATTGCATCCGCGTGGACATGATCAATATGCTTAAAGGGCAGAAACGCATGGAGCAGCGTCTCAATTGAGGGTCGGCGCGAGCTTGGGTCCATGAGCGCCCGAGTCACGAAATCGGTCATCTGCTCGTCGGTGAGTTCATCGAGGTCCCTCAGCGCAACGAGTTCACTCAGTCGCAATCCGGGATAGTCGCTAACTATTGAACCGCGCATATCTGCGCCAGATCCCTTGACCCACATAACTTCTTGCACTCGTCCAAGATGATCTTTGACCTGACCCTTAGATGAAGTGTTGCCGCCGCCATACACGACTAAGGACATATCGTCACCGATTAAATTACTGCGATCCACCAGCTGCTGCAGCGCTTCAGGTATCTCCATGACACCGCTCATTTGCTACCTCCGTGAACTAGCGCACTGACATCGGGTGAGTCTTTCGGCTCGACAACACATTTTTCGGTGACGATAGCAGAGATGTACTTGGC
>TARA_B110000503_G_scaffold9518_1_pt1 | contig 11543 bp, 10 predicted proteins | sample TARA_B110000503 | Tara Oceans TARA_B110000503 (sample SAMEA4397472) | marine metagenome | biome: Polar Biome; feature: [SRF] surface water layer (ENVO:00010504); material: water (ENVO:00002006), including particulate matter (ENVO:01000060) such as... | depth 5 m
TCGAGCTCTTGCGTAAGGCTGCCGCTCAGTACGATATAGAAGCCGGCGGGCACCTCATTCGCGTGCTGTACGACTTCACCCTTGGAGTAATCCAAGTAGCGGGCTGCGGGGCGATCACTCTCTGCCATGTAGACAATGGTGCGTGGCATAAAAAGGTCAAAGAACCAATCGAGTGCCACTCTGATTTTGGTGGCCAGCCCCGGGAGCATCCCTATATAGGCGGCTCGCCAAATAAGCCAGGCGGGAATACCGGTTACACGTCGGCCGTAAATTTCTGCCACTCCGCGCCCTCCGCCGAGCGACGCCATGATACCTGCCGCCTTGTGCGTGAAGGTGACCAGATTCTGGCCACGTGTGCGATGCAGAATATTGTGAGCCAGTACTTCGGCCTGTGCCACGGCAAATTGCGCGGTGGGGGGTGCGTAGAGCGGGCTTTCCTGATCGGTGTTGAGTGGCACCAGTGCTGCATCGCCAATTGACCATACATTTGAAAGCCCGATCACCTCCAATTCTGCGCTTACGGCAATGCGTCCGCGCTGCAACGCTATGGGTAGAGATTTCACAAATTCCGAGGGGCCATTGCCGATTGTGGTGACGATTGTGCGAGTAGGGAGAGATCGGCCATCGTTGGTGTAGATGGCATGTTGTGTCGCTGAGTGAATGCCCGTGTTCAGCCAGACTTCAACGCCACGTTTCTCTAACTGATTGAGCGCGTACTCGCTGAGGTGTTCGGGTAATTCGGGTAATACACGATGGCCGATTTGAATGATGACCAGACGTATTTCATGGCGCTGGATATTGGGATACTCGGGTAAAATACGGTCAACCATTTCTGCCAGTTCGCCCATGGTTTCCACGCCAGAGAATCCGGCCCCACCCACTACGAACGTTAGGGCGCGCTGCTTGATGTCGGGAAACCGTGTGACATCGGCCATTTCCATACATTCGATAACACGGTTGCGTAGCCGATAGGCGTCGGATAAGTCCTTCATGGTCAGGCTGTGATGCTCAAAGCCTGGGAACAGCGACAGGTTGGCAACTTGCCCCGTGGTAATCACCAGGTGATCGTAGTCGACCTGCTGCAGAATTTTCCTTTGGCCTTGCAGCAAAGTAATCTGCTTGGCATCGAAGTCGATGTCGGTTACTTCAGCAAGACGAACCTGCACACCTTTGAGTAAATTGCGTAACGGGGTGACCGCATCCTGCGGGTTGAGGGTGCCCGCTGCGACTTCAGGTAACAGTGGTTGGTAGACGAAATAATTGATCTTACTGATGAGTTCGATATCCAGGTCACCCTGAGATAGCTTCTGCAACTTTTTGGCGGTAAACATGCCGCCGAAACCGCCGCCAATGATGACTACTTTTGGTCTTTGCACGTCCAGCTAACTCCCTGCCTTCTGGGGCGACTTCGCGCTAACTGGCCACGCTTGACGTGCTGTGCCGGATTAGTTTTCGTCCAGGAAGCTACGCAGATAGTCTGAGCGGGTTGGGTGGCGTAGTTTGCGCAGTGCTTTGGCCTCGATTTGGCGAATACGTTCTCGAGTAACATCGAACTGCTTGCCCACTTCCTCGAGGGTGTGGTCTGTGTTCATGTCGATACCGAAGCGCATACGCAGCACCTTGGCTTCCCTGGCAGTGAGACCAGCCAGTACTTCCTTAGTAGCTTCTTGCAATCCTTGACCGGTGGCCGAATCCACGGGGGAGTGAATAGTGTGGTCCTCGATGAAATCGCCCAGATGAGAATCTTCGTCGTCCCCAATGGGGGTTTCCATAGAGATTGGCTCTTTGGCGATTTTCAACACTTTCCGTACTTTGTCTTCTGGCATTTCCATGCGCTCACCCAACTCTTCGGGGGTGGGTTCGCGGCCCATCTCCTGCAACATCTGTCGGGAGATACGGTTGAGCTTGTTAATGGTTTCAATCATGTGAACAGGGATACGAATGGTGCGGGCCTGGTCAGCGATGGAGCGAGTGATGGCCTGGCGAATCCACCATGTGGCGTAGGTGGAGAACTTGTATCCGCGGCGGTATTCGAACTTGTCGACAGCCTTCATCAGGCCGATGTTACCTTCCTGTATGAGATCGAGGAATTGCAGGCCGCGGTTGGTATATTTTTTGGCGATGGAAATAACAAGACGCAAGTTAGCCTCTACCATTTCCTTCTTGGCACGGCGTGCACGGGCTTCGCCCATAGACATGTTGCGGTTGATTTCCTTGATCTCGGTGACGGTCAGCCCGGTTCTATTCTCCAAAATTGCGATGCGGCGCTGGAGGCGTTGGATCTCATCTTTATTGGCTGCCAACTTTGGGCCGTAATCTTTTTTGCGGCTGTAGCGAGAAACCCATTTGGCGTCTGTCTCGAAACCCTGGAATGACACGATAAAGTCTTTGCGCGGCATGGCGCAGACCTTGACCACTAAACGCATGATCTGACGCTCATGGTCGCGTATGGCTAGAAGAACAATTCGCGGGGACTCGGTTATTGGATCGGAAATTCGCGGCGTGAACTTGAAGAACTTGAACAACTCACCCAGCTTTTCCATTTCCTTGATGGAGGCCTTATCTAAACGCCCTTTATCGGCCAAGATTTTTTCAGTTTTATTATGTTGGCGCTTGAGGGCGCTAAAACGTTTTTTGGCTTCTACCGGATCTGGTCCGGTGTCTACTTCTTCGTCCTCGTCACTATCTGACGGGGGAGCTGCGGCGGCAAGCTCGGCCACTTCTGCAGCAGAAGGGACATTCTCTGCCGGGTCCAGGTAACCGACCATAATATCGGAGAGCCGCTTTTCCTCTTTCGCCACCAGATCGTATTCATCTAAGACATGCTTTACTGATCCTGGAAATAGGGCTACGGCAGCCAGCATCTCACGGATACCTTCCTCAATGCGCTTGGCAATGACGATTTCACCTTCGCGAGTAAGCAACTCGACGGTCCCCATCTCGCGCATATACATGCGCACCGGGTCTGTGGTGCGTCCTACCTCGGTCTCTACCGCCGCCAACGCAGCAGCGGCTTCCGCCGAGGCGATATCGTCCGCCGCCGAATCTCCTTCGGTCATTATCAGGTCATCGGCATCCGGTGCGGATTCAAATACCTGAATCCCCATGTCATTAATCATCTGGATGATATCTTCGACCTGATCCGGGTCGGAGATATCCTGCGGTAGATGATCATTGACCTCGGCATAGGTCAGGTAGCCCTGCTCCTTACCCTTGGCGATGAGGTCCTTGAGGCGAGACTGCTGTTTTACGACATCTGTCATTGATCGTAGACCCTAAAAAGTAGACAAAAAATTAGCCGGGCATTATAACCAGAAAACGGCAGCTTACCTATAGTAAAGTCGGGAAACTTACTGATTGTCACCTATGTTTGGCCTACAATGAACTCAAACACCTCCTTGTCATCGAATTGGGGCCATTTTGGGGGTTTTCAACCAGCCCAGTATCAACAACCAGAGTATCTTGCCTACGAGGCGACAATAATCGCAATTCATCCTCTGGGCTTATTGCGCAGAGCGTCCCGCTGCAGTTTCTCCTGGAGTAAGTCTTTGAGTCGCTGTTTTTCCAATTCACTCATTTCAGCGTAGTTGGTAAGTTTTAATTTGTCGACCTGCGCTGCCAATTTTGATTTGTGCGGCAGGTGTGCCAACGCAGTCATGGTGTCCATGAATTGCTGCTCAATGGCTGTGGCCGGTATTAGCCGCTCCTGCCCGGCCAGGCGGCTTAGTAGTTTGCCCTCGTCAGTTCCGTACCAGTGACCCAGTAGCATCGCGGTGCTGGACTCAGGCCGGCGATGCAGTAACTGCAATAATGCGCGTAGTAACTTTCCATCGTCTCCACCTATCCCGTCTATCCCGTCCTGTAGATCGGGGCTAACCAGTTGGGCGATATCCGGTTGGTGCAATACCAGGGCAATGGCGGCTTGCGCTAGGTTGGAGTAGCCCTTTGCCGGAGCCTGATGCGTGAAGCGCGCGGGTTGTGCGGGCTCGGGCTGCGCGTGATCTGGCTCGGGAGGCTCATCATAATCGGCTGGCGGTTCATAGTCGGGTTCGGGGCCATAATCTGGCAGCGCGTCTGTGGGTACTGGCGATGGCGCCTCCAGCAGCATCAGGCTGCTTAGTTCTAGTCCGGTGCGCTGCGCCAGTGCCTGGAACATCAACTGGCGGTAGACCCCTTCCGGTAGCTGGCGGACATAGGGCAGAGCCAGTTTGCTCATGCGCGCGCGGCCATCCAGGCTAGCAAGGTCAAGCCCCTGCGCTACAGCATCAAATAGGAATGTTTCCAGTGGCACCGCTTTGCCCAGCAATGCTTCGAAATGCGCCTGACCACCACCGCGCACCGCATCATCGGGATCCTGCCCTTCGGGCAGGAACAAAAATTTGGCTTGGCGACCGTCTTCCATGGACGGTAGTGCGGCCTCCAGTGCCCGAAAGGCTGCTTTGCGTCCGGCCTCATCACCGTCAAAGCAAAATACAACTTCCGGGCACAGGCGATAGACGCGGTCTAGATGCGTGTTGCTGGTAGCAGTGCCCAGTGTCGCGGTGGCATAGGAGATACCGTGCTGCGCCAGGGCAATCACGTCCATATAGCCTTCCACCACCAGTACGCGATCCAGCTTGCGCGTATTTTGCCGCGCCTGATAGAGGCCATAGAGCTCACGACCCTTATGAAAAATCTCCGTTTCCGGTGAGTTGAGATACTTGGGCTTGTCGTCGCCAAGCACACGCCCACCAAAGGCAATGACCCGGCCGCGCCGGTCGTGAATGGGAAATACCACCCGATCTCTGAAGCGATCGTAGACTCTGCCGCTTTCGTTTTTAACCAGCATGCCGGTCTTTATCAGCAATTCGCGCAATTCATCGCCGCCGCCCAAGCCGCTGTGCAGGCTATCCCAGCCGGGCGGAGCGAACCCTAGGCCGAATTGCTTGGCGATTTCACCCGAGAGTCCGCGCGCCTTGAGGTAGTCCACTGCCCGATGGGCCTGTGGATGGTTACGCAATTGTTGTTGGTAAAAGGTGGATACCCGCTCCATTAGGGCATAGAGCGGTTTATTACTCACTTCCTGCTGTGCGGCGTCGTGGCCGCCGCGGCTCGGTTCACGCGGAATAGTCATGCCGGCATTGCTGGCGAGACTTTCTACCGCTTGGGGAAATTCCAGATTTTCATATTCCATGAGGAAGGTGAGGGCGTTGCCGCCGGCGCCGCAACCAAAGCAATAATAGAATTGTTTGTCGGGATTGACGCTGAAAGAAGGGCTTCTTTCCTCATGGAACGGGCAGCGGGCCGAGTAATTCTTGCCCGACTTTTTGAGTTTGACACGTCGGTCTATCACCTCGACGATGTCGACGCGGTCCAGCAAGTCATCGAGGAAAGCTTGGGGAATCCGTCCAGCCATGTGGGGTGTCGAGCCAATAAAACAGCTGGCTATTGAACCACGCCAGCGGGAAAAAGTTTAGTGTGTTAACGCAGCGAATCACCCGATAGGGCTCAGGCCGTCAGGCGTTGCTTGACCATGCTACTGACCGCACCTATATCTGCCCGGCCCTGCAGCTGGGGTTTGAGCTGCCCCATTACCGCGCCCATGGCAGACATCCCCATAGCGTCGCTTGCGGCAATTGCAGCATCAACCATAGCGCTGAGCTCTTCTGCGCCAAGCTGTGCGGGTAAAAATGCTTGAATAACCTTGATTTCGGCGTTTTCTTGATCAGCGAGTTCTTGGCGACTTGCATTGGTGTACTGCTCGGCGGAATCGCGGCGTTGTTTGACCATCCTGTCCAACACGACGAGGGCGCGATCATTATCGACCTCTATACGCTCATCGACTTCTATGCGTTTGAATTCTGCTAGGATCAGGCGAATGGTGGACAGACGATTTTTGTCTTTTGCTTTCATGGCGACCTTCATGGCCGCCCTGATAGATTGCGCGAGAGTTTCTTCGCTCATTCTGGGGGGTCTTAGTACAGACGGACGTGTTTGCGGTTTTCGCGAGAAAGCTTCTTCAGATGGCGCTTAACAGCAGCAGCTCCGGCGCGCTTGCGCACGGTAGTGGGCTTCTCGTAATGTTCACGTTTGCGAACTTCAGCAAGGACACCGGCTTTTTCGCAGGAACGCTTGAAGCGACGCAGAGCCACGTCAAAAGGTTCGTTTTCTTTGATTTTGATATGGGGCATTAATTTCTGACCTCATTAGGGCTATATTTGGGTGCCGGGCTCGTGAATCACGACCAGCATTACTAAAGGGCGCGCATTCTATCCCGAACCTGGGTGTTTTGCAAAGCTTCTCAAAGTGGTAATTTGGGGTCATGCGCTGGTTTGGCGCACATTCAGCCCGTATTATGCGGCACTGCTTCGACAGAGTACTTTCTATGTTAATTTTGGGTCTTGAAACCTCGTGCGACGAGACGGGTGTCGCGCTTTACGACACCGAGCTTGGCCTGCTATCGCATGCTTTGTTTAGCCAAGTCGATATCCACGTGGAATACGGTGGTGTGGTGCCGGAACTGGCTTCCCGAGATCATGTGCGAAAGACATTGCCACTGGTAGACCAGGTGCTGGAAGAGGCGGGTATTGTTGCCCAAGACATCGACGGTGTGGCTTATACGGCAGGCCCGGGACTGGCCGGCGCGCTGATGGTCGGCGCTACGCTGGCGCGATCACTGGCCTGGGGTTGGGGTGTGCCGGCGCTGGGTATTCATCACATGGAAGGTCATCTGCTGGCGCCCATGCTGGAGGCAGATGTCCCGCAGTTCCCCTTTGTGGCACTTTTAGTGTCCGGTGGTCATACTCAGCTGGTGCGTGTGGATGGCATCGGCCGCTATCGGCTGCTGGGTGAGTCTCTTGATGATGCGGCGGGCGAGGCATTCGACAAAGTAGCGAAAATGCTGGGGTTACCCTACCCTGGAGGACCCCATATTGCGCGTATGGCGCAAAATGGTAATACTCAGCGCTTTGATTTTCCCCGTCCGATGGTGAATCGACCAGGATTAGATTTCAGTTTCAGCGGTCTCAAAACCTATACCCTCAATACTATCGCCGACTGCCGCCTCAACGCAGAGCTCAGCGAGCAGGACCGTTGTGATATAGCCTGTGCTTTTGAGGAGGCGGTGGTTGCTACGCTGGTGATTAAATGTCGCAGGGCGCTGCGTCAGGAGGCGCTTAAAACCCTAGTGATCGCTGGGGGAGTGAGCGCCAATACCCGCCTGAGGTCTGCACTTGAACAAGCCTTGGCGAAGGAGGGCGCTCGAGTCTTTTATCCGGCGCCCATGTTTTGCACTGACAATGGGGCGATGATTGCCTATGCGGGCGCGCAGCGCATGCAGGCCGGACTGGTGGACGATGCGAATACCCGCGTGCGCCCGCGTTGGCCTATGGAAGAACTGTCGCCATTACCTAGCGTGGAGGTTGTCTGAGTGAATATTGTGTATATCAAGGGTCTCCAGGCGCAATCGGTCATCGGCGTTTATGCGTGGGAACGGGAAATTCGCCAGACATTGGTGCTGGATCTGGAGATGGCCAGCGACACAGCGCACGCCGCCGCCAGTGACCAGATTGCTGACGCACTGGATTACGCGGCTATTTCCAGTCAGGTGATTAGTTTGGTCGAGGGTAGTGAGTACCAGTTAATCGAATCATTGGCCGAAGAGGTGGCCCAAATGGTTTTGAAGGATTTTGGTGTGTCCTGGCTGCGGCTGCGGTTGAGTAAGCCGGGCGCAGTGGCTGCGGCTGAGGACGTGGGTGTTATTATCGAAGTTGGCGAGCGGCCCTGACAATGGCGCAGGTTTTTCTGGGAGTGGGTAGCAATATAGAGCGTGAGCGCGGCATTACGGCTGGGCTGGATGCGCTCCGTGGACTCTTTGATGAGTTGGCTCTGTCTTCAGTTTATGACAGTGACGCCGTCGGTTTTGAGGGGCAGCCTTTTTTAAATCTGGTGGCAGCGGTAAGCACTGAATTGTCGGTGGCAGAACTGGCGGCAATACTACGCCACATTGAGGTGGAGCATGGGCGCCCCGCTAATGCCACACGCTTCAGTGCCAGGCATCTCGATATCGACATCCTGACCTTCGACAATGAAGTGGGTATCTTGCAGGGTGTGCAGCTGCCGCGGGATGAAATTTTGGACAATGCTTTTGTGCTTTGTCCATTGGCAGAGCTCTCTCCTGACACACTGCACCCGGTAACGAGGCGCAGTTACCTGTCTCTGTGGCAGGCGTATGATCAATCCAGCCAAGCATTGTCAAAAGTGGATTTTATGTGGCGTGGTCAGGTGATTTCCCTCGCAGAATAAACGCTCCCCCCCCTGAACCTTAGCTTGGGCGCAACTGCTCCAGGACCCTGATGCGTTCTGCGGCGATGGCATCTCCCATGGCCTTGCCGGTCAGCCCCGACTCTTTGAACTGTTTTGCGCTGACATCCTGGGCCGCCGCTAGCGCTTGACGCAAGTAGTTCGTTTGGGGGTAGTCGCGGTCTTCCAACCCAAGTCTGCCGCGCGCATCGGCTTCACACGCAAGCAAAAAGGCCTCGAATCGGTCCGGGCGGCGCAGGGCATCAGTGGCATTGAGTAATGTCAGCACTGTTTTGCCGCGCAGTTCCAGCGCCCTGTGACAGAGGGTGTGGTATTGGCAAGTTGTGCGCGCCAGTTCAGTGTGACGGCGCGGAGCTCGCAGCCGGTTGCAGACCTGCTCGACCAACTTGCCACCGCGTTCCTCATGGGCGATATGTCGGGGCCACTCAGTCTGCGGTGTGGTGCCCTTACCCAGATCATGTAGGAGCACGGCAAAGCGGACATCGGTGTCGGCGGACAGCGCCACTGCCTGTTGTATTGCCATGAGAATGTGTAGGCCAGTATCAATCTCCGGGTGATGTTCTGCGGACTGGGGTACACCGAACAGGGCCTCCACTTCAGGAAGTAGTTTTTCCAGTGCACCACAGTCGCGCAGTACCTTGATAAACACCTCTGGATTTCGTTCTCCTAGCGCTTTTTCCAGTTCTACCCACACGCGTTCAGCGGGCAGGTGGGCGAGTTCACCCTGCTTGACGATGTCGGCCATCAGATTGATGGTCTCTGGCGCGACAGTAAATTGCAGATGCGCATAACGGGCGGCAAATCGAGCAGTACGCAGCACTCTTAGAGGATCCTCTGCATAGGCATCAGAGACATGGCGTAATACCCGATGTTTCAGATCGTCCTGACCGCCATACGGATCGATGATGTTGCCATCCGTGTGCAGAGCCATAGCATTGATAGTGAGATCCCGGCGCAGTAGGTCTTCTTCAAGAGTGATTGATGGATCGCAATCTACGGCAAAGCCGGTATAGCCGTGCCCCTGCTTACGTTCGGTGCGCGCCAGGGCGTACTCGTCTTTAGTTTGCGGGTGCAGGAAAACGGGAAAGTCTTTACCCACCTGCAGATAACCTTGCCGTAACAGCTCATCGGGCTGCGCACCAACGACCACCCAGTCGCGCTCCACCACGGGGTAGTTCAACAGTGTATCGCGGACCGCGCCGCCAACTAAATAGATGTCCATTAATTGAGTGTACAGGGCCGACGATGCCGCGTCATGACTCTGCGGTAACGGGCTGATCCTGGCACATCCCGTCTTGGCACGCGCAGCATGTGACCTTGCCGCTTTCCAGATGGTAGAGCGACATAGTCCCATTCCAGACGCACCCTGTATCAAGCCCGATGGCGTTCGGGTTGTTGGTTTGTCCCGCGATGCTGGCCCAGTGGCCAAACAGAATGCGGTCTGTGGCGGTCTTGCGCTCAGGGTGGTTGAACCAGGCGTCCACTTTCTGATTGTCCGAGTTGACGGTGTCGAATGCAGGACTGGAGTCCTTGCTCTGTAGATCGAGTCTGCCTGCGCTGGTGCAGTAGCGCATCCGTGTGAGGTAGTTAGTAATGACGCGCAGGCGTGTCATGCCGGAAAGATCCTTCGCCCATAGGGCCGGTTCGTTGCCGTACATCGCGCCTAAAAACTCTGCAGAGTGGGCGCCACGCAGTGCCGCCTCAACCTCGCCGGCGTAACTAATGGCTTGGGTTAGGGTCCACTGGGGCGGGATGCCAGCATGCACCAGAGTATGGTTGTGTTGGTGATGTATCAACGGCTGTTGCACTAGCCATTCGAGTAATTCCTGCCGGTCCGGCGCATTGAGAATCTCGTTGAAGGTATCTGAGCAGCTGGGTCGGCGCACGCCAGCCGCGATTGCCAGTAGATGTAGATCGTGATTGCCCAATACCATGACCAGGTTGTCTCGCAACTGGTAGAGAAAGCGAAGGGACTCTAACGATTCAGGGCCGCGGTTGACGATGTCACCCACTGACCACAGCACATCCTTGTCGGGGTTAAAGTGCACATTTTCCAGCAGGCACGTGAGTGGCTGCAGACAACCCTGAATATCGCCTACAACATAGGTGCTCATAATAACGCCCTAATTTAGCGCGGTGGGAGTGTGCAGAGAAAAGGCGCTGACAGGCACCTCAAAGGTCGGCAAATCGGCGGGGTCTATCTCCAGGGTTTCATGCACAACCATGGAATAGCTTCCTTCCATATACCCTATCGGTGTGGTTAGCGTAGCACCGCTGGTGTAGCGAAAAGAAGCCTGCGGTTGTATGACGGGTTGTTCTCCCACTACGCCTTCACCCCGGACTTCCTGTGCGTCATCGTTGGCGTCTGTGATGATCCAGTGTCGCGACAATAATTGCACTGGCAGGGTTGCCCCATTATTGATGGTAATAGTATAGGCGAAGGTGTATTGATCCCGGTCTGGGCTGGAGTGACTGGGTAAATACACAGCGGCCACATTGACCCTCACCAGAGACGGATTGAACTCAGTTCTAGACATGGATGGCGTTGGTAATCTCAATAAACTGGTTAAGTTCCAGCGTTTCAGCACGGGCGCCGGGATCGACTCCCAGCGCTTCCAATTGCGTACTATCTATAATCTCTTTCAGGTTGTTACGCAAGGTTTTACGGCGATGAGCAAAAGCGGCCTTCACCAGTTTTCGCAATAGAGGTTCGCTGCAATTGGGCCATGGCGAATGGGTCCAGGGGGTTAGCCTCACGATCGCGGACTGTACTTTGGGCTGCGGATTGAAAGCATGGGGAGGCACATCAAACAGGTGCTCCACCTGACACTGGTACTGTGCCATGATCCCCAAACGGCCCCAGTTCTTGCTCCCCGGGGATGCAGCAAGGCGTTCTACCACTTCCAGTTGGAGCATAAAGTGCATGTCTTGGATGAAGGCACTATTGTCCAGCAACTTAAAAATAAGGGGGGTGGAGATGTTGTAAGGCAGGTTGCCTACCACGCGCAGTTGCTGACCCTGAGCGCCTGGCTCTGCTGGTGTGCCGCTGATCAAGGTAGAAAAATCAAAGTTGAGCGCATCGGCGCTGTGTAACGTGAAGCCGGGCTTGAGGCTGAACGAAGCTAATAATCCGGGTATCAGATCTCGATCCAACTCCACCACATCCAGGGTACAACCGCTGTCGATGAGAGATGTCGTAAGCGCGCCCTGTCCCGGACCTATTTCTACGAGATGCTCTCCAG
>TARA_B110000503_G_scaffold36117_1_pt1 | contig 11541 bp, 9 predicted proteins | sample TARA_B110000503 | Tara Oceans TARA_B110000503 (sample SAMEA4397472) | marine metagenome | biome: Polar Biome; feature: [SRF] surface water layer (ENVO:00010504); material: water (ENVO:00002006), including particulate matter (ENVO:01000060) such as... | depth 5 m
GGAAACCAAAAGTGAATCTTATACCGGCCAAAATAGATCCATTTTTAAGTCTATTGCTTCTGCTCCAACTGCTCAAATCTGCATGTTCAGGGTTCAATGACAACGCCCCTTTGATGGTTCCCGCCAACCAGTTCCCGTTGTGCGCTGCTGGTTAGTAATCAGCAATCTAGTCGTAAAAAACTTCTCATCACCTTTTGCGGCGTCCAAATAGAAGATCACGCGCTGTGAATCGTTCCCCTGCCTGGTCGTTTTATAGTTCTTAGCATCAATAAAAGCTGGCACAACAAAGTGCCGTAGTGCGCCATATGTTTTGCTGTATCTACGCGCAACGACAGGTAAAAGAGAGCGGGCTTCATTTAACTGGTCGGCAAAAGATAATTTAGGTATGATCCGGGCCAAATTGACTTGACTCATTAAGCTTTTAATCAAAAAATATATGAAAATATCCCGCCAGTTTCCAGCGTCTGTGCATTATTTTTTCCTGATTGGTATTGCTGCTATTTGCTTATCCTGCCATGCGGTGATGGTGAGGCATTTATCTACATCTGTCACATGGCCTACGTTAGTTTTAATCAGGTCTTTTGTAACACTGTTACTACTTAAAGTCTTTTTTATACGTGAGCCTATCGCATGGATAAAAAATAAGGGGGTTTGGGCGCGAAGCATATTTGGTAGCTTCTTCGTCTGTTTTTTTTATATTGCATTAAGCCAGATTCCCACGCCTGACGTATTGGCAATAGTCAGTACGAGCCCCATCTGGGTCGCCATCATTTATTGGATAGCCTTCAAAAAAAAACCTACTCCTGCATTCTGGTTTGCCGTTAGCGCTATGTTAATAGGTGTGGCTATTTTGGATCAGGTGGTTCACACAGATAATACGTGGGGTATTACATTCGCCATCCTAGCAGTCATTTCAACCGCTATGGGTACCTTCTCAATTGAATATTGCAGAGAGTTCAAAAGTACTGTCATAACCTTTCACTTAATGACTGCCTTACTGCTACTCGGACTTATTGCAGGAGTTATACAGGGCAGTTTTTTGAGAAACCTTTGGGATTTAGACGTAGGGTCGTGGCTGGTCCTAATAGCTATGTCTGTTTTTGCTCTTGGCTATCAGCTCTCAATGGTTTCTGCGGCCAAAACTGGAGGAGCAATTTCTGCAACTTTTGCCATCGTTTTAAGTGTGCTGATAACGTCTGCCTTCGATATGCTGCTTAATGGTTTTCACTTACAGCGAAGCATAGCTACTTTTCTGGTTATAGTTCCATGTCTACTTCTATTCTCAGGCGTCATTTCAATACCTTCTCGAGAAAATACAGTTGAATAGGCAGGCTAGCAATCAAATAAAAATTACTATTGCTGGCTGTCTTCTGGCGGCAAGCTGCGCACTTAGTTTTGGTCAAAGAAAAAGTGTTGCTGTCAACCTGGGGAATGAAGCTTCCGGCGAACTACTCATAGGAATCTTTATTTTAGGCTTACTTTTTGGAGGCCTCGCAAAGGACATTTTAAAGGCAAGAAACGCTGGCCTGATCGGATGCATGCTGTTTTTTTTTGGTGTATTTGGTGAATTACAACTAGCATCCCTGTATTGGCTGATTTTTGGTGGGGGTTGGGTACTTGCCATCAGCAATAGCCTATTTTTGACTAGCGATGAATGTGCCGCCGGTCGCTGGCTAAACTTTACACATGCCTTCTACCGTGGTGCAGGGCTCTTCATTCTATTGGCTAGCCCAAATATAAATACAACTAAATGGCTTGGCTTTTCTTTTGTTCTTCTTGCCACGCTAATTCTTTACTTCACTACGCAAGATTCTAAAACACCATCACCCAAAAAGATAACCGATAAGGTTGGACCTAAGATTAGTTGGTTTGTAGCGTTACTCGTCAGTATAAATTTTTTAGCTGGAGCCACCGAACTTTGGTCTGAGCAATTATTTACTGATACGATCGCTATCGCCTTGTTTAAAGAGTATGACTGGATCCTGGCAGGCATGATGTTCTTGGGAAGACTGCTTGCCTGCACTCCTTGGTTTTGCGGTCCACGTCAAATACTTATATGCAGCGTCATAACTAGTTTGGTTATATTTATATTCCCTTTAGCAACTCATAGCTGGTTGCCTGTAATTGCTATGATTGGAGCCTTTTTTTCAGCCAGTATTTTTCCCAGTGTCTTAGGCTGGATAGCATCTGTGGGAGGCCGCTGGAGTGGAACACTCTGCGGATTTGGGCAAATTGCATGTATGTTGGCCGCGCCATTAGCAGTGACCTGTAGCAAATATGCTCTGGTTCCTGGTCTCAGTCTAATCATTATTTCCAGTTATATGTTTTGGTCGTCAACTATGTCGCAGCGACTAAAACACCAAAGATCAGACCTATAGGGAAATGCAAGGCTCCCAGATGGATGAGCACTTTTCAATTGCTGCTGAATAGTGGCTAATATGAGCAACAGCCTAGAAGGCTCAATACTGGATATATAGCTGATAGAAGATACGTGAGCTAAAACGTCATCAATAGTTTTTTGTTCAGAATGTTGCCATGTTTGATGAGTTTCCATTTGAAATAATCGCTGATCTTTAAATATAGACCTCCATCGTCCTGATGTATAACGTGGCGTGTCACCTTCATATGGCCTTATCGTATCCATTAACTGTGCTACCCAATCAACGGTTTCATCTCTCAAGTTCCAGACTAATGCAAGCTTGCCATTAGGGGCAAGAACCCGGTGAATTTCATGCAATGCTGCCGTCGTAGAAAACCAATGAAAAGCTTGTGCGACGACAACGACATCTGCACTGCCATCAGCGATTGGCATAAACTCAGCAGTACCCTCTAAAACATGCGCCTCAGGACAAGACTGTCTCAAAATTGAACGCATGGCTTCTACAGGCTCAATCGCAACAACGCCAGTATATGGTAGTAAGAGCTTGGTTAACTTTCCTGTTCCTGCGCCAAGGTCAACAACGTTAGAATCAGCGCTTATACCCAAAGTAGTAGCTAAGGATTCCAATAGCACAGAAGGGTAACCTGGGCGCCCCCGGTCATAAGAACCGGCGCCAACTGAAAAACCATCTCGTGCATCCGAGTGCAGTGATTTATCCCGCACAAGAGCGCTCGATAGATTTCTTAAGATCATGGTCACTAATAGCACCAGACTCATTTGCGATATCCATCGCTATCCGATAAACAACCTGCCAATTAATATTAGGTCTGGCTAAGCCAATTTCTATAGCTCGTCGACGCACTCCACGAATGCCACTGTGACGACCTAAAACAATCTGATTTTCGCGACCAATCCAGGCAGGATCCAGTCCAGGGCGCACCTGTTCGATTTGCATCTGATGAATACCTGCTTCAATTTTGAATGTATCAGGCCCAACTATCGGCTGATTAGAACCAAACTGAAATCCCGTTAACTTTGACAATTCCTGTGCCAGCTTATAGCTATGATCAATCAAAAAATGGCTTTGCCATGGAGCCTTTCCATGGCCGAATACTTTTGCATAAACAGCAATTTGCTCCAATGCTGTATTACCCCCCGCGTCACCTATACCCCCAACAGTTACCTCAACTTGTTCTGCTCCCGCCTCAATAGCAGCTACACTATTCGCAACAGCTAGACCATACATATTGTGGCAATGAACGCCGACCTTCGCGCGACCATCTAGTCCAGCAATCAGTCTTTGCGTAAATTTGGCTATTACCTCAGGGACAAAGGTGCTTTGACTATCGGCTATAACTACATGGGTGGCGCCCGCATCAACTACGCCTACAGCAAGCTCTTCCAAAAATGCAGGGTCTCTCATCCCAGCGTAATTAAGGTAATACTGAACCTCTGGGAAATAACCCTTAGCGTATGCGACGGCTGCCTTTGAACGCGATAATATATTTGAACAAACATGGGTATTGGATGAATTCCTTTGATAAAGCTCTTCTGGACCAATACGGGTTGCTAAACGAGAACGAGACTCATGACCCTTGAGCGCCAGCCTAACATTATCAATATCTTTCTTAAGATGCGTTGCAACTGCTGAAATAGTAACCTTTTTAGTTGCTGCTGCGACCGCCCTAACACCTTCCCAATCTGTTTTTGATGCAAATGGGAAACCAGAGTCTATGATATCTACTCCAGAAATCTCTAATAATTTTGCATAAGAAGCTTTCTGTTCAGGGGTTAAATATACGCCTGCAGCCTGCTCACCATCTCTTAAGGTTGAGTCAAATATTTCCATCGAGAGACCCTAAAAATTTACTTTCCTACTTAAGCACTTTGAAAAGTTATTGTCAAAAGTGGTGTTTGCCCACTTGGGTTACACGGCTACCTGGTCAACTGTTTTTACCTCGATTCCATCTCTCAATTTCACCCCGGTAATCACCTTCCCAGATAATTGAATCCGCGTAGGCGCCTCCAGTTTTCCTGTGCACACATCTCCAACTTGAACATCATGTGCGATATACCATCACAGCGTAAACAGCCCTTTGACCGTTTGTTTCGATGGCGGATTGTGCCAAAGGTGGATTCAATCAGGTTGCCGGTGCGGATGCTCTGCCGGTGTTTTGCCGGGAAATTGTAAAATGCCATCAGCTCTTCTCGATCCTTTTGTAAACAGAGCGTCGCCTTAGGGTACCTGGCATCATACGTTGCAACAAACAGATCAAATGCGTGTTCGGCATCCGCCCGCGTCTCGGCCTGCCTAAAGTACAGGGCAAACTCTCCTCTCCATTGTCAACAGAGAGGATTATCTCATGGTTCATCCGACACAAATTCCGGTTTCTGGACAGCTTGTGCAATTCGTGCCCAGCTTCGCAGGCGAGCTCCTGCAGAAGAGATATACGGCAAATTCAGCCCGTTTGCAGATGCATCTGATGGCCCACTTGAGCCGATGGCTTTAGGACGTGGGGCTCGATGTAGACGCATTCAGTGACGCCGAGGTGGACCGGTATCTGAGTGCCCGCCATGCTGCGGGATACTTGAATCACCACGGTAGCAGAGCCATACGGTCTATACTGGATCGTCTCGGGTTGCGTACCGGCGAAGTTGCCTTCCTTGAACTAGATAATATTGATTGACGGACCAGCGAGATCGTCGTTTACGGTAAGGGGAAGCGCGTTGAGCGACTGCCTTTGCCCACCGACATCGGTGAGGCGATGACTGCCTATTTGTACCGTGCGCGGCCAAAGAGCGCAAATGATAGTACGGAAGTTGGCATAATGTAGCCAGCAGCGCTGCTGACGGATTTCAGGAAGCACTTTTTCCAAGGCTGCTTAAAAGCCCATAGCGCCATCGCCGATTGCGAACTTCGGCATATTCATCCCGCAGGACTTAAGATTCAATAACACCTCACACAGGGGCTCTGGGTCGATTCTCTCACGCCATCCTCAATCGCCAGAAAGTGTTTCTCGCCACTCCAATCGGCTGCCCTCCCTCGCCCACGCAGTGCAGGCAACACTGCTGGGCGCAGCCACTCCGGATTGAGCCCCTCCAGCCTCGTCGACTCACGTGGTTAAAACCCCAATGAAAATATCCTCGGGTGTCACCTATGCGACAAGTACTCCCCGCAGTTTCAGTGTAGTTTGCGTTCTTGTGATACCCAAAACACGACCAGCCTAAATATAATCACGACTCCGGGGGTTTAAACTCAATGAAGAAGCAATTGAAAACGTACTCGCGCACGATCCTTTTTACTTCCCTCGCCGGCCTCATGGCCAGCCCGGTGCTTGCGCAAATGGTGCTTGAAGAGGTCATCGTTACTGCCAATAAGCGCGAAAGTAACATCATGGATACTCCCGCGGCGGTCAGTGCCTACGATCAAGAGATCATGGACATACTGGGCATCGAGAATGCTGGTGACATAGCAAGACATACCCCATCACTGACGATTGCACCCAGCAGGGTTAGTATTCGGGGCGTAGGCCGTGCGACCGTTGCGCTGGGTTCTGATCCTGGCGTAGGGCTGTATTGGGACGGTGTTTATAGTACTGAGAACGATATTTTCGGTTATTCAAATTTTCTGGATATAGAACGACTGGAGGTGCTCAGGGGGCCGCAGGGTACTTTGTATGGTCGCAATACTATTGGTGGCGCGATAAATTTTATAAGCACGCAGCCTAACAATGAACAGTGGGGTGGAAAGGTAGTTGTTGAAGCCGGTAATCACGATTACCTCGTGTTACAGGGCCTGGCAAGTGGGCCAGTAACAGAGCGTTTATCGGCACTAGTGGCGCTTTCACAGATAACGCGTGAGGGTTTCCAAAAAAACCAAGGCAGCAGCAAGCGTTTCGATGAGCAAGACAACGTATATGGCACCTTAGCTTTAACGCACAATACCACCGATAATTGGACCAACTCCCTCAAGGTCTACAAGAATAAGTCTGATCGTCGAGGGCCTCAGCCCTATGTGTTGGATCCTTACTCAACAGACTTCATACAATCGTTTAACGATTCCGATACAGGGGATATTGCTAACTTCCCCGGTATGTTTCCCGGCCAAAATTTTGCCAATGGCAACCAGGGTATGACCCGTCAAAACCCGGCATTAAAAGATGAGAACAAAGTCGCGATCGATACCGATCCTTATGTAGATCAGGAGCGTAAAGCAGCGACTTTTGTCAGTGAATATAACTTTGATAAATACAACCTCAAATACACTGCTGGCTATTCTGAGTTTAATTATGCTTCTGACTATGATGCCGATGGTATCAAGGCGTCGGATTCCGGCCTGAACTGGAGCCAGTTGACATGGTTTGGCTTACCGGTTTCTGCACTTAACGGCGGATTCGGTTTGACGCCAGCCATGACAACCCGACCGTTCTCCCAGAGCAACACGACTTATTCCAATGAGCTACAGTTGATTACCGATTTAGATGGTGATTTTGACTTCATCGGCGGTCTGTACTATTACAATAGTGACGAGGATCAGAAGCTGAGCTTTATTGAGAGCAACGACGAGCTTATGGCGACATATGCTTATTTTGGTCAGTTTGTTGGGCCGGTCAGTGACGAAAACTTCCTGTTTGATGGCCGCTCCAAACTGGAAACCAACTCCTATGCGGTCTACGGTCAAATGAACTGGGACTGGACTGATCGTACGGTGTTAACCGTTGGCCTACGTTACTCCTATGATGAAAAGGAAGGCTCTGATAGAACCTTTGTGCAGTTTGTTGGGGACCCGGGCGAACGCAAAGCCGACGACGATTGGGATCAGGTCACCTGGCGTATTGGCGTGGACCATAGCCTGGCGGATAACCACTTCCTTTATGCCTTCGTTGCGACCGGTTATCGCTCCGGTGGTTTTAATCTGATGGCACCAAACGAGACGACTGCTGTCAATACGGTGGACCCAGAAGACTTAGTATCCTATGAGGTAGGTTATAAAGGCAGCATGTTCGATGACCGACTGAACCTCAGTTCAGCGCTTTATTATTATGACTACACCGACTTACAAGTCCTCAAAGAAGACATTATAAACGGGGTAGCGGTCCCAGTGTATGAAAATGCTGCCGATGCTGCAGCCTGGGGGTTGGAGACTGAGCTATCGGCTTTGTTGACCGACAACCTGATGTTTAGCGCTACTTATTCCTACAACAATACCGAGTATAAAAACTACGAGTCGATTGATGCCAATGCCTGCGCCCTGGGCCCGGAGCAACAGGGCATGAGCCAGGCGCCTTTGTGTACTGAGCCCCAGGACCTGGACGGCAATGAATTCCCGTTATCTCCGGAACATAAGGCCTCGGCTAACCTCACCTATGTGTGGCAGCTTTTCGATATTGATTGGCGCGCTACGACAAGCTACCAGTACGTCGGTGGCCAATGGATGACGGCGTTTAACAATAGTGACTACGATAAGATGGATGCTTATGGGCAGTGGGATGTGCTGCTGAGTGCACTCTCGGAGGAAGATGCTTGGGAGATTACGGCCTATGTGAAGAATATTTCAGACGACAGGGAAACTATCTTCCATCCGCGGCCTAGTACCGTGTCTACACTCTCTGAATCTACCCTGACTAATCCGCGCATCTACGGCGTAAAGCTGAGCTACAACTTCTAGCGCCAATGTGACGTCCTCCTTGGCGGGGCTGGTCCGGGGAAAATAATCTCCGGGTCTGTTCCGCCATTTTTTTGAGGTAAGAAAATCACAATGATCACAAAATTCTCGCTAACCTCCTTCCTGAGTGTCTGGCTTTTCCTTCTGCCAAGCGGCATTGCCAACGCTCAAACCCTGGCGAATGTAGATCATGAGGCCATCACCATCTGGAGCCAGGGCGTGCGCCTGGCGGGAGATCTCTATAAACCCAAGGGACTGAAGGCCAATGAGAAGCTGCCGGGGATTTTGCTGGTAGCCGGGTGGGGAGGCAGCAAAGAGAATTTAAAAAATAACTACGCCCCGCAGTTTGCGCAGGCCGGCTTTATCGTCCTGGCATTTGATTACAAGAGCTGGGGACAAAGTGATGGCCCGCTAGTCCCCCTTGATAGTCTAGCTATGACCGAGGAGGCAGCGGAGGTTAATCTGCGGGCCACTCATATTCGCAATGTGGTGAACCCCTGGTCAATGTTGGCTGATGCTCAAGCGAGCTTGAATTACTTAAGTGGCGAACCCCAGGTAATACCCGACAACCTGGGTATCTGGGGCACCAGCTTTGGCGGCGCCCTGTCATTGGTGATAGCTTCGAGTGACGATCGTATCAAGGCCTATGTAGACCAGATGGGCCCAGTCAATTTTGGCTATAACTACAGGGAGTTTCCGGTAAAGGTAGCCAGACAGATGGCGGTTGCAACGGCGAGGGGGGATTTGCCACCATTTCCGGGCCCTGAGGGGCTCACAAACCCGGGGTTGAAGGGGTATCCCGACTGGGCGTCTTTGAAAGGTTTTAAACCGATGGAGCTGCTTGACAGCTTGCAGGTGCCCACCTTGATCATCGACGCTGAAATGGAGGTGCTTTTTGATCGAAAAAAGAATGGCCTGTTACTTCACGAAACCATCAAAGACCGGGTCGATTCACTTTATATTGTCTATCCCGGCAAGCATTATGATATGTACCAGCAGAAGAATCGCAAAGCGGGCACTAAAGCCGCTTTGGATTGGTTTGAAAAGTATTTGAACAGCTCCAATTAGCCTGTTCATGGCGAATTCCAGGGCCTACCCAAAGGCGCTGCGTACCCCACAACCTACCCTGCTAGCCTCATCCTTGAGTAGCATCTATCATCCTCCCCTTGCTACCTAATCAAATAGCTTTGCCTGCGGTGGGGCGGGGGGTACTGGTCATTGACACACTGCTGCCGGTGCTCCAGATTTTGCGTCCAGGTGGGCTAAAATCTTATTGATGATCAACGGGCTTTCAATACAGGCAATAATGTTCACTGCACCACCACAGCGGCTACAGACCGTGATATCGAAGAAATCCTGGCCGAGCGGGCCATAGTTGTCAGCCCTGAAGCGACATGCCTTTGGTACATTAAATTCGTCAGGCAGACGCCGAGATTCCTAGCAACTCATATCCATCAGGAGATATACTGGCAGCGGCGCTGTTAGTTACCGTATACTTATACTGTCAGGCTCTTTATGGTCATTCAAAATCCAATGCGCGAGGTTGATGGCCCTCTTAGGAGCTTTGATCAACCATCTGATATCACCAATTACCGTCTTCCTAGTCAATTTAATGCAATAAAAATGTGAGGGTTAAGAGCGTGAGAAAAATTTTATATGCTGGATTGTTTGCCTTTATTGGTACTTTCGGTTCAGGCTGTTCAGATAAGGCCAGCGTCAATGTTATCAAGGTGGCTGTGTCTCCTGCATCTCCGCCTATGCTGTTTCAAAAAGATAATAATTATCAAGGGGTTGATCTTGAAATCTTCCAGGGTTACGCAGACTCCAGGGGGTTGACCATGGACATCACATCATATGATTGGCAGGGGATGCTTGGGGCAGTTTCCAGTGGCCAGGCTGATGTAGCATTCTCGGGTATTTCTATCACGGATAAGCGTCAGCAAGCGATGGATTTCTCTGAACCCTATTACGACAATGCATGGCACCTTGTCAGTCTCAAGAGCCGTGACATTAAAATTAACGATCTGTCCGAGTTAACGCAGTACTCTATCGGGTACCCCCGCGGAATGGCCTACGAGGGCCTGATCAGAACCGAGCTTGAGCCAAAGGGCTATTATTCTGTTAGCAGGGTTAAACTATATCCTTCCTATAATGAAGTCGTGGCCGATCTGGAAAATGGGAACCTTGACATTGCGTTTATTGAAGAGCCGGTTCTGAAAAATTACATTTACAAATTAAAGATCCCCATCGAAAGTGACTACGTATTTACTGGCTTTGATCAGTTGGGTTTTGCTTTTGCCAAGGGTTCTCCTCGCCGTGATGATTTTAACCAGTATCTCGATGAACTTGGTGAGGAAAAAATACAGGCCATTATTGACAAGTGGATGCAGTAATCCGAGATGGGCTTTACGCAGATACTGGTCGTGCTTGGGCAAGGTGTTGGTTACACAGTACTGATCACATTGGCATGCAGTTTAACGGGTGTCCTGATTGGCCTTGTTATCGTTGGCTTGCGGAAATTCGAAGCAACACCGCTTAATATTCTGCTTGATGTTTTTACTTATGTCTTTCGAGCAATACCAATGCTGGTGTTGCTTTTCATTGTCTATTTTGGGCTATCAGGATTTGGTTTCCGAGTGTCTCCTATGATGGCAATGGTCTTGAGCCTCGGAGTAATTGCTGGCGCTTATATCGGTGAAGTTTTTCGAGGTGCGCTGCATTCAGTCGATAACAGTGAAGTACTCGCCGCTTATGCCTCTGGCATGAGCAAGGCGCAGGTATTAATTTATATCGAGATGCCGCAAATGTTAAGGCTGTCAATGCCAGGCATGGTCAATGAGTTTACAACGGTGCTTAAATATTCCCCTTTTGCTTACACGGTTGGGATTCCTGAAATAACTAAACAGGCAATGGCGCTTGTAGGAACCACTAATCAGGATATCGAAATTTATCTTGCCACTGGGATTCTCTATTTTATTATTTATCGTATTCTGCTTGCCGGCCTTGAGGCGATCGAGAGGCACTTCCGCATACCGGGCATGACGCCGATATGAAGACCCACTTCGTGCTCCCAAAATTTAGTGATGAATACGCCTGTGCGTCACACCTTGATTGATCAGCCGGTGCAATGCTTTTCACTGACGCAGTTACTGTTTGTGTCTCTCACATTAAATTCGATGCGGGATTTTTTCGGCGATTTTTACTCGGCCTCAATTGAGGCATGCGTCAATGGTAAGAGTATGGGGCTATGATTCAGATCCACGACCTGGTTAAACAGTACGAGGGGATGAGAGCCCTAGACGGGGTTAATCTCGATGTTTCAGAAGGCGACATCAAGGTCATCATGGGCCCATCTGGTTGTGGTAAATCGACATTGTTGCGGTGTCTAAACAGATTGGTGGAACCGACCTCTGGAAGCATTTATTTCCTCGGCGAAGACATTACATCGTCCAATGTGGATGTCAGGCGGCTGCGACAAAAAATTGGTTTTGTGTTC
>TARA_B110000503_G_scaffold119914_1_pt1 | contig 11514 bp, 7 predicted proteins | sample TARA_B110000503 | Tara Oceans TARA_B110000503 (sample SAMEA4397472) | marine metagenome | biome: Polar Biome; feature: [SRF] surface water layer (ENVO:00010504); material: water (ENVO:00002006), including particulate matter (ENVO:01000060) such as... | depth 5 m
TTAGATTCGACCTTTGCATATCCTTGGAACATGACACTAGGTGCTATTTCTGATAATAAAATTATTCAAAAAATCGGGAAACGAATTGGAGAACATACCAAACGAATTGGCATGCATATCAATTTTGCTCCCGTAGTAGATATTAATATAAACCCTGCAAATCCTATTATTGGAAACCGCTCGTTTGGTGAAGATAAATACAATGTGACTGAAAAATCTGTAGCGTTTATGAAGGGAATGCAAGAGGCAGGAATTATCTCAAATGCGAAGCATTTTCCGGGTCATGGCGATACCGATGCAGATTCACACCTCTCATTACCAACGATAAACTTTACAAGAGAGCGTATTGATAGCATAGAGTTATTTCCATACAAACGTCTTATAAAAGAAGGCTTAGGGAGCGTTATGGTAGCCCATTTAAATATTCCAGCATTGGATGCTCGGCCCAATTTTCCGTCATCCTTATCCAATAAAGTGGTTACGGATCTTTTGCAAGGAGAACTCGGTTTTAATGGCTTGATATTTACAGATGCTTTAAGCATGAAGGGTGTTGCAAATTATAACGAACCTGGAGCGATTGATTTAGCGGCATTTATAGCTGGGAATGACGTGTTGTTAATTTCTGAAGATATTCCAAAGGCACATGGTGCAATCATAAAGGCATATAACGAGGGGATTATTACTGAGGAACGCCTTATGCGATCGGTTAAAAAAATATTATTCGCAAAATACAAAGTCGGATTACATAACTATCTCCCTGTAGATGCTACGAATATAGTAGCCGATTTAAATGATGTCGTAGACGATGTGTTATACGAAGAGGCAATCCAAAGTGCGCTAACAGTTCTAAAGAATGATGATGAGATACTGCCTATTAAGGACCTAAAAAACACTAAAATTGGCTACGTAAACTTTGGAGATGATAGTGGCGAATATTTTTTAAATCAACTTAACAAGTATTCAAAGGTAGATTGGGTTAAGGCCGATAATCTCAATACGTACATTCAAAAATTAAAGGAGTACGATGTTGTTATTATAGGGTTTCATAAGCAGAATGATAATCCTTGGAAGTCATTTAAGTTTTCAAAAAAAGAGTTGGTTTGGATATATGAAATTGCTCGAAAGAACAAAGTGATATTGGATGTTTTTGCACGACCGTACAGCCTATTGGATGTAAAGACCACAGCCAATTTTGAAGCTATTGTTATGTCTTATCAGAACAGTAGGGTTTCACAAGAATTATCTGCTCAGCTAATTTTTGGAGCACGTGCATCGGCTGGAAAGCTACCTGTGTCGCTGGGCGAAGGTTTTCCGGTTGGATCGGGGCTTCAAACGAGTCAAATTGGACGCCTGCAATATGGTACCCCTGAAAGTGTTGGCGTGAATTCTAAAACATTGACCAAAATAGACTCCTTGGTACAAGTCGGTTTTGATGAAGATATGATGCCTGGAGCACAAATACTGGTAGCTAGAAAAGGAAAAGTAATTTATCAAAAAAACTTTGGGTACCACACGCAGGATAAAAAAATTGCGGTGAAAGACGACGACATTTATGATGTGGCCTCCCTTACCAAAATTCTTTCCACGATGCCATTGGTTATGGATCTCTATGATCGAAAGCTAGTAACGATGGAAACCACCTTGTCTCAATTACTGCCTGAATACGAGGACTCCAACAAGGCAGACATAAACATGAAAGATATGTTAATGCATTATGCAAAATTAACATCTTGGATTCCCTTTTATAAAGAAACGATGGACTCGGTAACAAAATTACCCTCCTCTAGGTATTATTCAAAAAAATCGAAAGGAGAGTATACCATTAAGATTTCCGATAACTTATTTCTGCGAAAGGATTTTAAAGACAGTATCTTTGAACGGGTTAGAACCAGCGAACTTAGAGAACGTTTGAGTTATAAGTACAGCGATTTACCCTATTATATCCTCAAAAAATACCTTGAGGCGTATTATGGATTGGGTCTAGAAAATTTGGTTCAAGACAATGTATACCAATCTTTGGGAGCAGTGCATACAACCTATCTGCCCTTAGAAAAGTTTCCAAGGTCTCAAATAGCACCAACAGAGCACGATACTTATTTTAGAATGCAGAAAGTTCATGGCTATGTGCACGACCAAGGTGCTGCTATGCTAGGTGGGGTTGGTGGACATGCTGGTTTGTTTAGTAATTCAAATGACGTCGCGAAGATTATGCAAATGTATCTGTGGGATGGATCTTATGGTGGGAAACGATATTTTGGCCCCGAAACGATGCAGGCTTTTAATAGCTGTTATTATTGCGAAGATGACGTTCGTAGAGGGGTTGGTTTTGACAAGCCACAACTGGATGATGATGGTCCTACTTGTGGCTGTGTTTCAATGACCAGTTTTGGCCATAGTGGATTTACTGGGACCTTTACATGGGCCGATCCTTCAGAAGAAATCGTTTATGTCTTTTTATCAAATAGGACCTATCCTTCAGCAGACAATAAAAAAATAATACAAAGTAACTTACGGAGTAACATTCAGGAGGTAATTTACGAAGCTATAGAAAATAAAAACTAAAATGAAAAGCATGGTTATAGGTATAGTTTGTTATCCAACCTTCGGAGGAAGCGGTGTCATGGCTACAGAATTAGGAATTGCATTGGCTGAGAAGGGGCATGAGGTTCATTTTATTACGTATCAACAGCCCGTTCGGCTAGACTTATTATCCCACAACGTACATTTCCACGAAGTGTTTGTTCCCGATTATCCATTGTTTCTTTACCAGCCGTATGAACTCGCTTTGTCAAGTAAGTTGGTAGATATGGTAAAGTTGCATAAAATAGAAGTGCTTCATGTTCATTACGCCATCCCACACGCTTATGCTGGCTATATGGCGAAGAAAATGCTGGAAGAGGAGCATATTTATATCCCAATGGTAACAACCCTTCACGGGACAGATATTACCCTTGTGGGGAATCACCCTTTCTATAAGCCAGCAGTTAGTTTTAGCATTAACAATAGCGATGTGGTAACTTCGGTTTCACAGAGTTTAAAAGAGGATACTCTAAGACTTTTTGATATTGACAAGGAAATTTTTGTTGTGCCAAATTTTATTAAAGTGGAGAAGCAGGGTAATGCCTATACAGAGTGTCAACGTGATTTAATGGCGCAACCTGAAGAACGTATCATTACACATATTAGTAATCTGCGTCCTGTTAAAAGAATTGTAGATGTTATTGAGATTTTCTGTCGGATTCAAAAAGAAATGCCTGCGAAGTTGCTGATGGTGGGTGAAGGCCCGGAAAAAGAGATGGCAGAGGAAATGTGCATAGCAAAAGGTATTGAAGATAAGGTGCTCTTTTTAGGCAATAGCAATGAAATAGATAAGATACTCTGTTTTAGTGATTTGTTTTTACTGCCCTCTGAAAAAGAGAGTTTTGGACTGGCAGCATTAGAGGCAATGGCCTGCGGTGTTCCTGTAATTTCGAGTAATGCAGGTGGACTGCCAGAAGTAAACGTTCAGGGTGTAAGTGGCTTTTTAAGTGCCGTTGGTGCTGTTGATGAAATGAGTGACAATGCAATTGCTATTTTAAAAGATCCTGAAACCCTTGCCAAGTACAAAAATCAAGCAAAGGAGGAGGCTTTGAAATTTGACACCAAGAATATTGTTCCTTTATATGAAGCTGTTTACGAGAATGCTCTTAGAGTTGTGTCTTATTAGGTATCGGTGTGTATAAACGCATTTTTGAGATCGTTTTCTTTTCTCCTGTCCATTTTCTGGACTAGGAACGATATGTTTTTGGAAATAATAATTTATAGGTATGGACATAACTAGGCTGCATTTTTTACTTTTACCTTTATAATGACGAAAACCGAACTTACATTATTTGCAACGGGTTTTGATGGTGAATTTTTCTTCGATGATTTGCATAAAACCTTATATGCCACGGATGCTTCAGTGTATAGAAAGATGCCTTTGGCAGTTGCCTTTCCGAAGTCGGAAGATGCCATTAAACAACTCATTCTTTTTGCGGCAAAAAACAATACATCTCTTATTCCTAGAACTGCTGGAACATCGCTTGCTGGTCAATGCGTGGGTGAGGGGATTGTTGTAGATGTCTCAAAGTATTTCACCAAGATAATTTCAATAGACCCCGAAAAACAAACTGCTACGGTACAGCCGGGTGTAATTCGAGATGAGCTGAATGCCGCATTACAACCCTCCGGTCTTTTCTTTGGACCTAATACGTCAACCTCAAATCGTTGCATGATAGGAGGTATGGTAGGGAATAACTCAAGTGGCACAACATCTATTCAGTATGGGGTTACACGTGATAAAGTAGTACGGCTAAAAACACTTTTGTCGAATGGAGAGGAAGTAGTTTTTGAAGGGCTTTCCGAAGAAAGATTCATAGAAAAAACGAAGTTAGAGACCTTAGAAGGAGCAATCTACCATGCGCTTTATACCCAATTATCGTCAAAAGAGGTACAACAGGAAATTACAGAACAGTTTCCAAAAGCAGAAATACATCGCAGAAATACCGGTTATGCGATAGATTCATTAATAGACACAGCTGTTTTTAGTGCTTCTGAAAAGGAGATTAATTGCTGTAGTTTACTTTGCGGAAGTGAAGGAACCTTGGCTTTTACTACCGAGATCACCCTGAAATTAGACCCCTTACCACCGCAGAAGACTGTCATGGTCGTTTCACATTATAGCACCCTTGAAGATTGCCTAAATGATGTAGGGACGGTTATGAAGCACAATCTTTATACTTGTGAGATGATGGATGATGTTATCTTAGATTGTACAAAACAAAATAAAACCTACGAATCTTACCGTTCCTTTGTCGATGGCAAGCCGAAAGCTTTGTTAATGCTCGAATTAAGAGGGGTTTCAGAAAATGATGTTACAGCACAGGCTAATGCGCTCATACATTCCTTGAATGCTTCTGGATTAAGTTATAGTCATCCAGTTTTAAAAAATGAAGCTATTGATAAAGCTCTGGAATTGCGAAAGGCAGGCTTGGGGCTCTTGGGAAATATGATTGGGGATAAGAAGGCGGTTGCCTGTATTGAAGATACGGCCGTTGCTCTGAGTGATTTACCGGAGTTTATAAAAGAGTTTTCTGCTCTTATGAAGCGCTATAATCAGGATGCCGTGTATTATGCACACGCTGGGGCTGGCGAATTGCATTTACGTCCTATTCTTAATTTAAAGCAGCATGAGGGCGTCGCGTACTTTAGAAAGATTACCACAGAAGTTGCGCAACTCACCAAAAAATACAAAGGCTCGTTCTCTGGAGAGCATGGGGATGGGATTGTTCGGGCAGAATTTATTCCCCTACTCATTGGTGAAAAAAACTATGAATTACTAAAACGGATTAAGTACGCCTTTGATCCTCAAAATATCTTTAATCCGGGAAAGATCGTCGATCCTTATAAAATGGATGCATCCCTGCGTTATGAAATTGACCGTTCTGAGCCTCAAATTGACACCTTATTCAATTTTGACGATTCGAAAGGCATCCTGCGATTGGCTGAAAAATGCAATGGGAGTGGGGACTGCCGTAAATCGGCTAGTGCAAGCGGGGCCATGTGCCCAAGCTATCATGCGACGAAAAACGAAAAAGATACTACAAGGGCACGTGCCAATGCACTTAGAGAGGTGCTTACAAATAATGAAGCTGTAAATAAGTTTAATTCTGAAGAACTTAAAGAGGTTTTTGATTTATGCTTAAGCTGTAAGGCTTGCGCATCCGAATGCCCGAGCAATGTAGATATTGCAACAGCGAAAGCCGAGTTTTTATACCAATACAACAAAGTGAATGGAGCTTCTATATCAAATACACTCTTTGCAAAAAGTAGCAAACTCACCAAAATGGCTTCAAAGTTTCCTGGGCTTTCAAATGCATTTTTCAATAACGCTATTACTTCAAAAATAATTAAAAATGTAAATGGAATTGCAGTTGAAAGGCAGCTTCCAAATGTTTCAACTAAGAGTTTTAGTAATATACTTCATAATACTGCAAATCAACATATTAAATCTAATAGTAATTTTAAAAAAATCATACTATTCGTAGATGAATTTTCTAATTATTTAGATGCAACTATTGCCAAAGATGCCTACGATTTATTGGTGGCTTTAGGGTATAACATTACTGTAATTGATACATTAGATAGCGCAAGAGCTTTAATTTCTAAAGGTTTTCTAGAGCAGGCCAAAGCACAGGTGAACACCAGTATTTCACTATTAAAAGGAATGGTAGGGCAGAACAGTCCTTTGGTAGGAATCGAGCCTTCTGCGATACTGGGTTTTAGAGACGAGTATTTACGCATGGCAACAGATGTTAATGCAGCCCAAGACATCGCAAAAAACACCTTTTTAATTGAAGAGTTTATCGCTTCAGAAATACAAGCTGGAAATATAAAAGCTAGTATGTTCACTTCCGAAGAAAAGTCTGTGAAGATACATAACCATTGCCATCAAAAGGCTTTGAGTAATCAAAAAGTTACTTTTGATATTTTAAATCTACCAGAAAATTACAAACCTGTGATTATTAGTTCTGGATGCTGCGGCATGGCAGGAAGTTTTGGATATGAAAAGGAGCATTATAAAGTTAGCATGCAAGTTGGAGAATTAAAACTTTTTCCAGCCATACGAAAGACTCCTGAAGACACAATAATAGCTGCGAATGGTACGAGTTGTAGGCATCAAATAAAAGATGGCACCAACCGAATAGCCTTGCATCCAGTAACTATTTTAAAGAACGCATTGCGTTCTACAGAGCCTTAAGATTAATTTTTAATATCGGGCAGTAAGATTTACATTTGTTAAAAAGCATATTATGGCGGGGAATTCCTTTGGAGAAATTTTTAAACTAACAACCTTTGGTGAGTCTCATGGCCCAGCAATTGGCGGTATTATTGATGGTTGCCCGGCGGGCCTGGAATTAGATCTTGATGCAATAGAGGTTGAAATGAATCGAAGAAAACCTGGCCAATCTGCTATTGTGACCCAGAGAAAGGAGCCAGACACTGTGAAATTCCTTTCAGGAGTTTTTGAAGGTGTTACAACAGGAACGCCCATTGGTTTTGTGATCGAGAACACCAATCAGAAGTCGAAAGACTATTCACATATTAAAGATAGTTACAGGCCCTCTCATGCCGATTACACCTATGACGAGAAATACGGTATTCGTGATTATCGCGGTGGAGGACGTTCTTCCGCTAGGGAAACAGCGACTAGAGTGGCGGCAGGAGCGATTGCAAAGCAACTGTTGAAGGATGTGAAAATAACGGCCTATGTTTCAGGAGTTGGAGGATTAAAACTTCAGGGAAATTATGTCGATTTAGACTTTTCAGAAATAGAAAAAAATCCAGTTCGTTGCCCAGATAAGAAGATGGCAGCAGAGATGGAGACTTATATCAAACAGATTAAAAAGGAAGGAGATACTGTTGGAGGATTGATTAGTTGTGTGATTCAAAATGTGCCTGTTGGTTTAGGAGAGCCTGTGTTCGACAAGCTACACGCCCAATTGGGTAAGGCGATGTTATCTATCAATGCCGTTAAGGGATTTGAGTATGGGAGTGGATTTGCTGGAACCCAGATGAAAGGAAGTGAGCACAATGATTCTTTTAATGAAGATGGCAGCACAAAAACAAATCATAGCGGGGGTGTACAAGGCGGAATTAGCAACGGAGAAGCTATATACTTTAACGTCGCGTTTAAGCCGGTAGCGACCATTATGAAGGTACAAGAGACGATCGATACGAAAGGAAACACTTTAGAAATGCAGGGAAAGGGAAGACACGACCCCTGTGTTGTGCCACGCGCAGTTCCTATTGTTGAGGCGATGGCAGCGCTTGTAATTGCCGACTTTTGGTTGTTAAACAGGTTGTCAAGAATATCCAGCTAACGAATAATAAATTTTAATAAAAAAGCGTCCCATCACTGGGCTTATAGGTATGAAGAAACTAGCACTGCATTGGCAAATTTTATTAGGAATGGTATTAGGGGTTGTTTTTGCCCTAGTGATGACAAAATTTAGCTGGGGAGCAGAAGCCATCGGTGATTGGATAAAACCTTTTGGAACTATATTTATTAGTGCGTTGAAGTTGATTGCGATTCCTTTGATTTTGGCGGCTCTAATAAAAGGTATTTCAGATTTAAAAGACATCTCCAAACTATCCAGTATGGGGCTTCGAACGATTTTTCTGTATGTCTTAACGACGGTAATTGCTGTTACTATTGGTCTGGGCGTTGTAACTGCTGTGAACCCCGGAGGAAGTATAAGCGAGGATACTCGCAATGAATTGGTAGAGGCGTACGGCGGTGAGGCCGAGTCGAAGCGACTCGCAGCCGAGGATCAGAAAAACACAGGGCCTTTGCAAGCCCTCATCGATTTGGTGCCTTCGAATATATTTGAAGCAGCATCAAGCAATCGAAATATGCTGCAAGTGATTTTCTTTGCAGTGTTCTTTGGAATAGGGCTTATTTTAATACCAGAAGAGAAAAGTAAGAGTGTGAAAGACTTTGTTGACGGTTTCAATGAAGTTATACTAAAGATGGTAGATTTAATAATGCTGGCGGCTCCATATGGTGTTTTTGCCTTATTAGCTGCATTGGTGGTAGAGGCACCGAGTGCCGATTTGTTTGCAGCTCTTGGATGGTATGCTTTCTGTGTGGTGTTGGGCTTATTGATTATGATTGGCATCTACCTTTTAATAGTGAAGCTTTATGCTAAAAAGTCTCCTTCATTTTTTCTAAAAGGGATCGGTCCGGCTCAATTATTGGCCTTTTCTACGAGTTCGAGTGCTGCAACCTTGCCAGTTACCATGGAACGAGTTACAGAACACCTAGGAGTAGAGGAAGAGGTTTCAAGTTTTGTGCTTCCCATAGGCGCTACAATTAACATGGATGGTACGAGTTTGTATCAGGCGGTAGCCGCAGTCTTTATTGCGCAGGCCTTTGGTATGGAGCTTACACTGGGAACCCAACTCGGAATTATTGCAACAGCCACATTGGCCTCGATAGGTTCGGCGGCTGTTCCAGGAGCTGGAATGGTTATGCTTGTAGGTGTGCTTGGCTATGCCGGAATTCCAGAAGCAGGGCTTGCACTTATTTTTGCAGTAGACCGCCCGCTCGATATGTGTAGAACAGTAGCAAATGTAACAGGAGATGCCACAGTTTCTATGATTGTTGCTAAGTCGCAAGGCAAGCTAGGAGATCCCAAAGTAAAAGAATGGAATGATGATTATCATCCGCAGGCTTGATTTTAATAGGATACGTTCTCTAGTGTAAGATTTTTTTAGTAGTTTTAATATTCTTCATCCGCTCCCTGCCTCTTTGCTTGGTCGTTTTTTAAGAACAGTTATTTAATTAATACGCTTTTTAAACCACGACAACGCCAAGATGTAATTTTCGAAGCTATGAAGGTTTTAGTATGTGTATTATTCTTTCTTACATTCAGTTTTTTCATGTATCCACAAGTAGGAATTGGAACCACAAACCCCAGTTCAGCAGCAATTTTAGACATTAACGGAAGTATTGGCAATGGCGTTCGCTTTGGCGGTTTAATGCCTCCTAGAGTAACTTCACAAACTCAAAGAGATGCGATTCCTGCAACATCTTCTGATGTTGGGCTAATGGTTTTTGTTCAAGACGATGCAACCTTTCAAATCTGGAATGGAATTTATTGGGAAACGATGTATACACTTTCGATTCAAGCCATCACTTTAGCGGTTCAGGATTTTGACACCAACATTAATTGGAATTATACCTTGAATCCAGCCCCCTACAATAGCAATAATGATATTTGGGATGTTGTAAGCACGCTGGGATCAAACACAGCTGCCATTGACAATGTATCTGGATACTTTTTGGGTTGTAGAGATTTAGAGAACACGCTCACAGGATCTAATTTTGTTCACCAGATATCCTTTATAAATGTCGATGTTTCGAGTGTTGTAAATGCCCGCCTCGCATTTGATTACGATGTGTTTGAATTTGATAATGGGGATGATGTACACTATGAGCTCTTTTTTGACGATGTGAGCCAAGGTGTCGTCACTATAGTGAATGGATCGGGAGATCTTTCTCTAGAAGGCACTATAACAGCTACTATACCGAATTCGGTGACTTATGTTCGCTTGACCCTTGGGATAAGTCAAAATGGGGACACCGATTTTGCAGGATTTGATAATTTTAGGGTCTATGGTGAATAGGCCACACCTAAAAAAACCGTTCCGAATGAATATCTGGAACGGCTGTAAATTTGTTTTTTAGCTAGGAAAAAGTCTTACTCCTCTCTTCGTATTTGAACCGTATGTGGGTAAGGAATTTCGATACCTGCCTCATCTAATGAAATTTTGACCTGCTCGAGCGTATGATAATGAACCGTCCAGTAATCTTCACTCTTTGTCCATGCTCGAATCGTAAAGTCGACCGAGCTATCTCCCAGAGATGCTACGTTTACGGTAGGAGCAGGATCGGCCAAAACCAGGTCTTGAGACGTGAGTACATTCATCAGAACGTCTTTGGTCTGCTTAATGTCTGCGCTATATGACACGCCTATGAGAATCCTCACTTGACGTTCGCTTTCAACGGAGTAATTCGTGATATTTCCATTAGACAGGGAGCCGTTTGGTATAATAACTAGCTTATTTGACGGTGCCAACAACTTGGTGGTAAAAATTTCAATTTCTTTTACGACACCAGCTTCTCCTTGTGCTTCGATAAAGTCGCCTATTTTAAAAGGTTTAAATATCATAATCATAACACCACCGGCAAAATTGCTAAGGGATCCTTGTAGCGCCATCCCTATTGCAAGTCCCATAGATGCTAATACCGCAGCGAACGAAGTGGTTTCTACACCTAAATTAGCTAGTATCGCCATTATGAGCAATACTTTTAAAAGCCAGCCTAATAGATTTAGTAAAAACCTTTTTAAACCCTCATCAAAGGAACGTTTATCCATAATGAGATTCACCCCTCTCATCATTTTCTTAATTACCCACGAACCGATAAACCATATGGCGATTGCTCCAATCACTTTTATACCATATTCACCGGCTACTTCTATGACTTTATTTGTAATATCTTGGATGTCCATATGTCGTTTTTTATATGCTTTTCAAAAATATAATAGATAATATTAGTAACCCTACTTTTAATTATAAAATTTCATGTGTTTATTTTCTACTGAATTTAAATAGCATTGTTATTTCAGAAGGAGGTGCACACGGGTTTGACCCCTTTCCTAAACATAAGAGCCCTACTGTGAAGCTTGATGGTGGTTCCAGAATTTCAGAAACGGTTATAGAAATTTATCTTTCAATTCGGGCGCTGGTACCATACATGAATCGGTTCTTCCAAACCATTTGTAGCGATTCTTTGCAATAATATCATAGACCCAATTGCGAATAAAGTTGGGTACAATCATAAAGCCATATAGCAGGGGGTAGCCTCCAGAGAGGTGTCTCGCGATTTTTAGAGCAGCGGTTGATTTGGCATATATTTTATCCTGA
>TARA_B110000503_G_scaffold86109_1_pt1 | contig 11508 bp, 10 predicted proteins | sample TARA_B110000503 | Tara Oceans TARA_B110000503 (sample SAMEA4397472) | marine metagenome | biome: Polar Biome; feature: [SRF] surface water layer (ENVO:00010504); material: water (ENVO:00002006), including particulate matter (ENVO:01000060) such as... | depth 5 m
AACTATGTAAGTAGAAAACATAAAGAAATTAAAGTAAATAAACCTGAGCTAAAAGATTTAATTGATAAGATATCGCCAATAATTAATAAAGCTAATCAAATTTCCCTTTTATATAACCTAAGGAACCTCCAGAGATAAAAAGAAGTTTGTAGCCATTTCTGCAAAGCAGCTCTTTGGTTTTTGATGGTAAAAAAGGCTCAAATGATTCATATACAATCATTTCTGGTTGATACTTATCGAAATCTATAGAATTTATTATTATTTCATCTAGGCCCTCAACATCTATATTGATAATATCAAAATACTTTTTATTAAGTAATGTGTTGATATCAATCTGATCTATTTCATCAACTTTATATTCTATATTTTTTTGTTTTGATCGCGCATCGGCAATTTCTTTGGAAAGCGTGTCGTAGGGAGAGAACGGCTGATTAAATTTATATACAGGCACTTTATAATCTGAACTAGATGATGAAATAGCTCCTTTAATTATTTCTATCTTGTTCCCTCTTCTATTTTTAAAAAGATTTAGTTTATAATCGTCTATATCTACCACAACACCTTTCCATCCTTTTTTATGTAACAAATGTGTATTTGAGATACCTTTTGGATGATAGCAACCTATGTCCAGATAATTACCCTGCATTTCTCTAAAGTAGTTACAAATTATTAAGTCTTCTCCATACTGGGAATAAGATTTTGTGCTTATATTACTTAAGTAAATATCCCAAATAAAATAATTAATTTTTTGAGGAAGATATTTTTTTATTATTCTGTAAAAAAATAGTAGTAGTTTCATAATATGGTTTATAAATTAATATGCGTATATTTTTTAACACTTTAACACTTTTAAACTATAATAGTTATCATAGTTTAATGAGATAACCCCAAATATTAATTACCCAACTCTATAAAAAATGATCTTTAATAATAAATCTGTTTACGCTCTTTGTCTCACTTTTTTTGTATTAGCAATTTCTTTTATATCGGGTTATTTTAATTTTCAGATTTACTCCCCTGATAGCATAAGATTTTTACACTTTTGGCAGAATTCTTTTTCACTAGGCACCACTGATACCAGTTTTTTAAAAAATATCTATGACGCATTAATTGCATCAAATAATTATGATTTAGGAAGAGGGAGGCTGGTAATGTATCTCTTGTATGGCATGGAGAATATTCTTCTTTACTGCTTTAGTACTATTCCTCAAAATTTTTTACTCATACTTATAGTTTGTTTAAATAGTCACGCTGTATCTTTATTAGTTTCTAGAAATATTCCTGACGCAAGATTTTACGTATATTTTTTATCTTTTTTAATTGTGGCAATTAATGCTATTTCATTGAGTCCAACGATGTATTTTGCACTTTATTCTAAATACATATGCTTAACATTTGTTTTATATTTCTTTGTATTTGAAAGAAACTTTGTAAAAATTTTAATGCTCCTGTTAGCAATTTTCACAGATGAGGTGGGCTTGATTCTAGCCTTGCTAATTTGTTTTTTTTATAGTTGTCAGCACCTTTTAAATAAATATGATTCTAAGTCTATCAATTTAAGTATATTAACTAAAAATATTATATTGAGTGGTTTTATTTGTTTAATGTTGATGGCGTTATACTTTTTAATTATTTTTCTTGCTTTTGATTCGACGCCTATGCAATTTGCTAAATATTCTGCTAGAGGAGCTCTATGGCTTTTTGATTATGAAAACTGGATTGATAGAATAATAAAACTCGCCTGGACAATAGAGGTTCTGATTTTAGGCTTTTCATTTGAAAATAGAGTTTTTTTAGCTCTTTTAGGTCTTTCAATAACTATTGGGTTGTTAATGATCATAAAAACTTTATTTAAAAAAATTAGCTTAATGTTGAGAGATGGTGTTTTTTGGAATAACTTATATGCTATTAACTTTTCAACTAAACAAGCAGTCCTAACATTTTGGTTACTAACCTCATTCATATTATTTATTATTATGCCTTCAGCTCCTTTTGCGTATCAAACATACTCTTATCCACTTATGCTAAGTATGTCTTTAGTACTTTTACTTTCTTTAAGCATATGTCTTGAAACAAGGACTTTAATGAAAACCTTGGCACTAATTAGTATTGCTCATCTATTGACTATGTCAGGAAGTTTTAAAAATATTAATGAGTCTAACGAAAGACATTTTTTAAAGGATGGTGTTTCTATAAAAAATATTTTAAACCTTCAAAGTTCAATAGATGCAATTAGAACCAAACAAGACTACGAACTTTTTCATGAAATAAATAATATGCAAGAAATTGATTTTTCAGGCATGTGGTATTTTTCTCTTAAAAATCATTATAGGTTTCAATTTGAAGTTGATGACTCAGGTAATTGTATTGAGAAAAAAAATACTTTTGGTAATTGTTTAAAAGAAGATAACTATTATCCTATTTACGGCACGGTTAGGGTAGCGTCTTGGCCATATTTTGATCCTCAAAAGGCTGGCACTCATGAAAGAAGATTTGATAAAGATAAACCAACTTACAAAAATTAAAAAATTATTATCATAATTTAAAATGGTCAAACAATTTTTTAATAAATATAAATCTTATACGAGTTTCAGGTTCTTGGTTGCTGGAACTATTAATACGCTTTTTGGTTTTACCGTAGGTATCTTATTTTTGAGTGTATTGCCTTTTCACTATACTTTAACAATATTTCTTTCAACCATCATATCTGTCTGCTTTAATTATGTTACTTCTTTGACATATGTTTTTAAAAAAATAAACTCAAAAAAAACTACTATTCGCTATTTTTTAGTGTACTTAATAATGTATCTTATTAATATGATTTGTATAAGCATTTTAATCAATCAGTTTAGTATGAGCGATATATTAGCCTTTGCTTTATGCTCTCCTGCTATAATAGTGCTTACATATTTATTACAAAAGAATATAGTCTTTCAAAATGAAAAAAATATCAATAGTAACACCAACTTATAATGAGCAAGAAAATGTAAAGCTTATAGCTAATGCTATAGAGCAAGTTGTTAAAAAAGAAAAAAATTATATCTTTGAGCATATTTTTATTGATAACTGTTCCGAAGATGAAACTGTAAAGAATATAGAGGCTTTGATCATTGAACATCCTCATATTGGGTTAATTATAAACAATAGGAATTTTGGGCAAATTCGTTCTCCATTTTATGCATTAACTTTGGTTGAGTCTGATGCAACTATCCTTCTATGTTCTGACCTTCAAGAACCACCAGAATTAATCCATGAATTTTTAAGAAAATGGGAAAAAGGAGCTCTGGTTGTTGGAGGTGTTAAAGAGTCATCAAATGAAAATCGCCTTTTATTTTTTATAAGATCTATTTATTACAAGCTCCTTAATAGTATTACAGACCATTATTTAGTATCTCAATTTACTGGATTTGGGCTGTATGATAAAACTGTAGTTGAAGAATTTAGAAAAATTAATGACTTAAACCCTTATTTCAGAGGGCTGATTTCTGATTTAGGCTTTACAGTTGAAACTGTAAAATATGCTCAAAAGGAAAGGAAGTTTGGCATAACTAAAAATAATTTTTTTACTTTATTTGATTATGCATTAATAGGAATGATTAGTAGCTCTAGAGCTCCCCTCAGAATTGCTACATTAATAGGCTTTGTTTTTTCAATTTTTACATTTATCTGTGGCGTGACTTATCTTATTCTAAAGTTAATTTTTTGGAATTATTTTGAATTTGGCTTAGCTCCTCTCATAATTCTAATTTCTTTTGGTCTATCTATCATCATATTTTTTCTTGGAATTATTGGGGAGTACATAGGGGCTATTCATTCAGAAGTTATAAAAAGACCTCGAGTCCTAGAAAAACAAAGAATTAATTACCCTGTCAAAAATTTATTAAACAGAAACCAATAAAAATACTACAAAAATTTAGCTATTTTTTCTATTAACTCAGATAACTGAGGTTTATTATTTCTAATTTCATCAACAGATAGCCCTAATAAGTTTTAAATAAATACACAAGCCTAATATAATAAACGTATAATTGAAGTATGAATAATACAAACCCAAAAACATCTAGTTTTACTGAAGATGAGATAGATATAAAAAAGCTTTTTCAAATTTTATGGCACGGAAAGATATTTATTGTTGCCTTAACTTCTGTATTTTCTATAACAGCAGTTATATATAGCCTTATGCTTCCTGATGTATATCAATCAAATGGTCTTTTAAGTCCAATTGATGAAAATAGTTCGAGCCAGGCTATGGGTAACATTGGAGGATTGGCGAGTCTTGCGGGTATTGATATATCATCTGGTTCCGGAGGCAATGCTGCTAAATCTCTTCAAAAAGCTAGGACTTTTAGCTTTTTTAGAGATAATATTTTACCTAATATTTTTCTTCCAGACCTTATGGCAATGAAGTCATGGGATGGCGAGAATAATACTATCATCTACGATGAAAATACTTTTAATCAGGAGACGCAAACCTGGTCCCATCTCCCAAGTAATCAAAAAAGTCATAAATTGTTCCTGCAAATAACGAATCTTTCACAAAATAATATTACAGGATTAGTAACTGTTTCTGTTAAACATCGTTCGCCTCATGTAGCCCAAGCTTGGGCAGAGCTTATTGTAGAGCAGCTGAATCATTTTTTTAGAACTAAAGATAAACTTGAAGCACAATTAGCAATGGATTTTCTTAATATTCAGATGGCCCAAACACGCCATACTGAAATCAAGCAAGTTATTGCACAGCTGATACAGCAGAAAATGCAACAACTTACTCTCATAGAGGCAAATAAATTTTACGTCTTTTCTTATTTAGACTCACCATTAGTTATGGAAGAAAAAATAGAACCTAATCGTAAATCAATTTCTATTCTCGGAGCAGTCCTTGGAGGATTGTTAGGAATTTTAATTCTTCTCATTCAACACTACCTTGGCTATAGAAAATTACACTAAGTATGGGTCCTATACTTATCTTATTTATCCTTAGATATAGATAGCGACAATATTAGTAAAAAGTTATGATGGGTATCTAGATAATAGTTTAAGAAATATAAGTAATTAGAAAATGTTTAAAACTATAAAAAATCTCTTTAATCTTCTCACTCCTAGTCAGCGCAAAAGATTTTATAAACTTCAAATATTAGTTGTCTTAATGTCTTTTGCTGAAATCATTGGTGTTGCATCAATTATCCCTTTTATGGCATTAGTGGGTGACATGAATCAACTGCAAGAAGATAATATTATCGCTAAAGTATTCGAAGCTAGTGGTCTCATCTCGGAATCACAATTTATTCTTTTACTAGGTATTAGTGTGTTGATCATGTTATTTATTTCATCAATACTCTCTATGTACACCATATGGAAATTATATATATTTGCCAATACAATCGGTATGGAAATCTCCGATAGGCTGTATACTCATTATTTAAGGCAGGGATGGCTATTCCATGCTTCCAACAGTAGTGCTCAGCTAACAAAAAAAATTGCGACTGAAACTCTAAGAGTAACTGGTGGAATCATAATTCCAATCATGAATATGAATGCAAAAATTGTACTTAGCTTGTTGATGAGTTTAAGTATTTTTATCTATGATCCAAAAGTTGCAATAATTGGACTTACGGTTTTTGCAATCGCTTATTTTATTCTTTTCAGAGTGGTAAGAATTCGTTTACTTAATAATGGTGTCGCTATATCAGAAGTGAATGAAAGGCGTTTTCGTCTAATGAACGAGGGTTTTGGTGGGATTAAGGATTTATTATTGCTTGGTAGAGATGAATTTTATAGTAAACAATTCAATGAAACAGGGCGAATATTCGCTCGAAGCAACGGCAACAATAGTGCATTAGCCCAAACTCCAAGATATTTTATGGAATTAATTGCTTTTGGCTCAATGATTTCCCTAGTTCTTTACTTGCTTTTCAGTCACGATGGCAATCTTGGCTTGATTCTGCCAATACTCTCTGTATATGCACTTGTAGCTATTAAGCTGCTACCTGCATTCCAGCAAATTTACATTGGAGTTGCAGGTGTAAGAGCAAATTTACCAGCATTTGAGTCACTTCAACAAGATTTAAATGATTCAGTACAAACTCAATTATCAACGCTAACACCTAAACAAAGCTACTTACATCCAAAAAAAGAGATTTTAATTGAAAATGTCACTTTTAACTATCCCGGAAAAAAGGAATCAGCGATAAATGAGGTAAATATGTTAATACCAATTAATAGTGTAATCGGTATAGTTGGTCCGTCAGGCTCTGGCAAGTCAACACTCATTGATATTTTACTCGGTCTAATCGAACCACAGCATGGCCAACTTAAGATTGACGGTCTAGTTATAAATGATCAAAACCGCCGCTCATGGCAAAATAATATTGGCTTTGTAGCACAAAGCATCTTTCTTTCTGAAGGTACTATTTCTGAAAATGTTGCGTTTGGCATCCCTCAACATCAAATTGATACAGGCCGAGTACAAAACGCACTAAAGCTTGCTCATCTTGACGAGCTAATAAGCAGCTTTGAAGACGGTATTCTCACCAAAGTCGGCGAACGAGGCGTGAAACTCTCTGGAGGGCAGCGACAACGAATAGGTATTGCTAGAGCCTTGTACCATAATGCAGAGATTCTCATTTTTGACGAAGCAACTAGCTCCCTTGACGGTATCACCGAAAAAATGATTATGGATGCCATCCATGACTTCAGCGGGCAAAAAACTATTATTTTGATAGCCCATCGTCTCAAAACCATACAACAATGTGACCAAATATTCTTTATTGATAAAGGAAGGCTGGTTGATAAAGGCACCTACCAAGAGTTAATTAAATCAAATAAACATTTCAAAAATATGTCATTGCATGCATAGCCCAAGCTTTGATGAGGTACAATGTTTGTATGTTAAATAAGGTTGTTTAATTTTATATAGTTTTAATTGGTATTTTTCAAGACAGACAAATTCCTTTGCTATTTCAATGGAATCAATATTTCATGAATTATAGTGTAATAATTGAGAGAAAATATCAATCTTAGAAACCCAGCTAAAATAAATTTACTAATGTTATTAAATTATGTCACTTAAAAATAAACTAAAAAATAATAATCTAACTATAGGTAGTTGGATAATGATGAATGATCCTATGAGTGTTGAGGTTATGGCACTTGCTGGGTTTGAGTGGCTGGTAATAGATATAGAGCACACTTCTATAGATTTATTTGCAACTGAAAACTTAATAAGAACTATACAAGCCAATAATATGAAGGCGTTGGTAAGGGTTAGTAAAAATGAAGAGGTGATTATTAAAAAAGTTCTTGATATGGGTGCCGATGGTATTGTAGTGCCTATGGTTTGTTCGAAAGAGGATGCTTTGCAAGCAGTAAATTATGCAAAATATCCACCTCATGGTAAAAGAGGCGTAGGAATGTACAGAGCTTCCGGATATGGAACAAAGTTTGAAGAGTATAAAAAGTGGGTGGACGAAGAGTTAGTAATTATTGCTCAAATAGAACATATAGATGCTGTTAATAATATTGATGATATCCTTGAAGTTAGAGGGATAGATGGAATTATTATAGGGCCTTATGACTTGTCAAGTTCTTTGGGATATCCCGGTGATTTTGAAAGAGACGAAGTTAAAAAAGCTATCCAAAAAGTACTTAAACAATCAAAAGAGCACAACATCCCATCTGGATTTCATGTGGTAGATACAGATCCTGCAAAACTCCAAATTAAAATAAATCAAGGATGTACATTTTTGGCTTACGGAATAGATTATTTCTTCTTAAGAGATGCTGCAATGAATGGAATGAGTAAAATAAAAGAAGGATTAAAATAATATGAACATAATATCCATAATACCAGCTAGGATGGGTTCAAGCCGTTTTCCTGGCAAGCCTATGAAAGATATACTTGGCATGCCGATGATAGGGCATGTTTATAAAAGAGTAAAAATGAGTAAAACCTTAAGGGAAGTATATGTTGCAACTTGCGATAAAGAAATATATGAATATATAGAATCTATTGGAGGAAAAGCAGTTATGACGGGAGATCATCATGAGAGATGCAGCGATAGATGCGCAGAAGCTATGTTAAAGATAGAAGAGCAAACTTCTGAGCAATGTGATGTCATGGTAATGGTGCAAGGTGATGAGCCTTTAACTTTTCCGCAAATGATAGATGAGGCTGTCCAGCCAATGATAGAAGATAGAAGTCTAGTTATAACAAATCTTGTAGCAGACATTGACACTATAGAGGTTTTCGAGGATCCAAACGAAGTAAAAGTAGTTATGGATAGAAATAATAATGCCCTTTACTTTAGCAGAGAGCCCATACCAAGTAGAAAAAAAGGTATATTAAATGTACCTATGAAAAAACAGGTATGTGTGATTCCATTTACAAGAGATTTTCTACTTGAGTACAACCAAATGGAGCCAACTCCACTTGAAATAATAGAATCGGTAGACATGATGAGAATTCTTGAAAATGATGGCAAAGTTAAGATGTGTGAAACGGCCTATAAAACAAAAGCTGTAGATACTGAAGAGGATCTAAATTTGGTTTGTGAAATCATGAAAGATGATAAATTACTCAAGAGGTATATGTGAATATAAAAAATAAAATTATTTATTTATATATAATATTGGTTATATCTCCTTTAAAACTAATTGGTTATGTTTTAAAAAACAAATCGATTGATGTGGTCGTCTTAGACCTCATAAAAAAAAGGTTTCCTGATAATGCTAAGGTAAATGGACTTTTTTTTGATACATCTAATCCACTTATTTTTAATCGAGGCAAAAAATTGCATACCAAAGAACCCGATACAATAAATTGGATAGATGAATACATTAATGATGGAGATGTTTTATATGATATAGGTGCAAACATTGGCGTATATTCTTTATATGCTGCAAAATATAAAAATGCTACAACTTATTCTTTTGAGCCAGAGTCTGCTAATTATTATTATCTAAATAAAAATATATATCACAACAATCTTTCTAACAAGATTAAGGCTTATAATATTGCTTTAAATGATTCAAATTTATTGTCAGTGCTAAACCTTAGTCAATTTAGACCTGGAGCTGGTGACCATAACTTCAATAAAGAGCTTGATGCTAACCACAAAAAATTTAACTCCGCATTTAAACAGGGAATGATTGGTCTAAGCGTTGATGATTTCATCTATGAATGGGGAGGGGAGACCCCTAATCATATAAAAATAGATGTAGATGGTAATGAACATATTGTTATTAATGGTATGACAAATATATTAAAAGATATGAAGTTAAAAACTATAGCTATTGAAGTAAACTTAAATCTAGAGTCTGATGATGAGCTTAAAAATAAACTTATTTCTTATGGGTTTAAACTCTTAACTGATGAGAGGTATATTAATAATGAATACTTAAGTAACGGATACTTGAATTTATTTTTTGTTAGGTAGGGGTAAGTCAGATAACTAAAATGATTGGTTTTTTTAAATCTTTATCATTAGAACCAGAAATTCATTTATTTTCTTTTACTTTTTTAGGTTCACATTATAGTTTTTTGATTTAAAACTAAAAATTTAAGACAATCATGAATTAATTTCAATTAATTGGTTAATCTTATTGCAAAGAATTAACATGATATAAATGAATATACATGCAAAAAATATTATAAAAAGTATATGAATTTAATTCCTATAGATATGAATAAAGATGAAAAAAAAATACTAATACTTTTCCTTCATGATTCTACTGGAGAGCTATTTGTAGCTCTCCCTATTATTTGGTTTTTAAAAAAATATATGGATATAGAGGTGCATTTTGTTTCTAAATACCCAGATATCTTGAAGCGTATGAATGTGAGTGAAAGATATATACAAATCATGAAAGAGATTGGAACTTTTCATTTTGGCTCTTCTAAAAATATTACTTTATTAATAAAATTATTTTTCTCAAATAATATTATTGTTCAAATGAGTTGTGATATGGGTGCAAGAAGAATGGATAGAATTTATTACTCACTATTAAAAAAATCTACGATGGTTTTTTTCACTCATGCTTATATGCTGCATTCGCTCAACAATCTAAAAAATATTGCAATAAACACCACACTTGAATTAAGGGTTAAAAACAATTTCATATCTGCTTATGGAACAAAATCAGACTACCTCCTCAATACTTCAAAAGAATCAAATTACTTTGTGAAAAGGGGATGGGCGTCTGAGTCTCTTCATGCCATAGGAGCTTTTGGCTATAGCGAGGAGTGGTTAAAATTTCTTTTTAAAGTTAACACACTTAAAAAAGAAAAAAATAAACACTTAACAATATTTGTACCTTTAAGAGATTTACATAAAAATTATCTGACCGAAGCTAACTATAAGTATCAAATAAATTCACTAGCTAAAATATTTAAAAAATTTTCATCTTATCAATTTATTGTGAAGCTTCATCCAAGGCAAGAACCTAGAGAGGTAAAAGAGATATTTGGCATTTATAGCAATGTCTCATTTTCTAATGATTCACCTTTTGAGTTGGCATTAAAATCAGATTTAACTATGGGATTCTGGTCATCAGCATCAACAGATTCGGTGTCAGTAGGAACTCCTGCCGTAGAGTTTCATAAGCATGAGATTCCTCATCCGCAGCTTATCCATGAAGGTAATAAACTTATTTCTCTTAATGAGCATTTAGAATTGTGTGAAGGATTTGATGACGCTAAACTTCTCGAAGTATTTTTAAGAGAGTTAGATAATGACAAATTGCAAATGATGCATAAAAGACAGTATCAAAACCTCACAAATATCTATGATCTGAACGGTAACTATAAACAAAACTTACAAAATATATTCTATTTACTTTTTAGCAAGGCAAGTAGAGCACATGAAGAGCAAAAAATTGATAAATCATTTTTTAAACTTTTTAAAAAATTATTAGTTAAGATTGTCCCAATTTTAAAGTAAATATCTTAATAGTTAGCTAATTAAGTTTTTTTATGAATCTTTGATCAAAAAATAAGCTTATAATTTCATTATTTAAGAATAACAAATGAGCACTTTAAAATATTACAAATCTAAAATAAGAGTTAATTAAGATGCATAAAAATAAGATACTAGATTTAATTGGACGATCAGAAGAGCTTTTCGTTAAAGATATAAATAAACATGATACCAGGCTTAAAAAAACAGTCTCTGCATCTTCTTTTTTAGTTATCGGTGGAGCGGGTTCAATAGGTCAATCAGTGGCTAAAGAAATCTTCAAACGCAATCCAAAAAAATTACATATTGTTGATATTAATGAAAATAATTTAACTGAGTTAGTAAGAGATATTAGAAGTTCTTTTGGTTACATTAATGGTGAATTTAATACTTTTGCATTGGATGTTGGCTCGATTGAATACGATGCATTTATCCAATCTGACGGTCAGTATGACTATGTGTTAAATTTGTCTGCACTAAAACATGTTCGAAGTGAGGAGGACTCATTCACATTAATGAGGATGATTGATGTGAACATATTTAATATAGATAAGAC
>TARA_B110000503_G_scaffold71602_1_pt1 | contig 11499 bp, 10 predicted proteins | sample TARA_B110000503 | Tara Oceans TARA_B110000503 (sample SAMEA4397472) | marine metagenome | biome: Polar Biome; feature: [SRF] surface water layer (ENVO:00010504); material: water (ENVO:00002006), including particulate matter (ENVO:01000060) such as... | depth 5 m
GTTGACATCCTTCCCTCAATTGCTGCGCATCTTAGACTTAAAATTCCCGAGAACATTCGGAATCAACTTGACGGTCAGAGCTTCATTGACTGACTGCTGCGCAATCCACTCATCAACCTGAATAACAGCACCAACGAGATCGAAAAAACCTGCCGCTACATCGGCTTTATGCACGTGGCCATGCACCTGATATCCATGCCATTATTGTATTAACCGCAACCCTTGCCGACGAGTATTCCCGGCCTCCCCCGACAGGCGGGGAGTGTGTATTACTTGTGAGAGTAATTAAATCAATATAGACCCAATAATCTCTGCAAAATATATTAAACTAAGCACTTAAGGGTTAGCTGTGTAGAATATCGCTTAGTTAGCCCAAAGGACAAAATAACTAATTTTTTGAGAGGATCTCCATGTCTAACCTTAATACAACGCTTAACTCACTGGCTAAACCATTTACTGGATTAGCACCTTGGTTGCTAAGACTAACATTGGGCATCGCATTCTTCTTGCACGGTTACGGTAAATTTCCTTTACCACCTGAAAAAATGGTTGGCTGGTTTGGCAGTATTGGTATCCCAGCACCTGAAATTGTTAGCAGCATGGTGGCCATTGGTGAAACAACAGCAGGTGTTGGCATTATCTTAGGAGGCCTGTTGGGCAGTTCACTGGGTCACTTAATCACCAGACTTTCAGGTGGAGCAATAATGATCATTATGATTGGTGCATTTTCTATAGCGCACGCTGACTGGTTCATAACAACTAAGTTATTTACCAGCGAGCAAATTTTTCTGTTCGCTCTAGGCACATATTTTGCCATTAAAGGCAACGATTAAACTCTACGGTTATATTGCGCCCATAGGGGCCCTACCCCCCTATTTTGAGCACAACAGTAGCCTTAATAGCTATTTCATTCTTTACATCGAATGATACAAATTGAGACACAATATTAATGTACGTTCCTTCTATTTTTTATAAAGTGTATGAAAAAACACTTCGCAGACAGCTTTTTGCAGCCAAAAGGCCTCATCATATGGGCCTCATCGTAGATGGCAATCGACGCTTTGCAATGGCGCAAAAGCTAGCTACGAGAAAAGCTGGCCATATGGCTGGATCCGATAATTTAGAAGGATTTCTAAGATGGTGTTTAGATCTCGACATTAAAATGGTCACCTTATATGGCTTCTCTACAGAAAACTACAATCGAAGCGGAGAAGAAGTAGAAGAGCTGATGAGTATTATTTTGAATAAATTTCGAACACTAAAGACCGACCCTTTAATTGCAGACGAAAATGTTAAAATCAAAGTCATCGGCAGGCGAGATCAGCTCTCACAGGAAATGAACAAAGAAATAGATTCTGTAGAAGCTCAAACAGCTGAGAATGATGGCTTTCAGCTAAACATTGCGATTGGCTACGGCGGTCGCGCGGAAATAGTCGACGCGGTCAAGAAAATCGGTGAGCGGATTAAGATTGGCGAAATAGATATTGACGATATTGATGAGCAACTTCTCTCCAATCATCTCTACACAGAGGGCATGCCTGACCCAGATCTCATTATTCGCACCTCAGGTGAGGAAAGGTTGTCTGGGTTTTTATTATGGCAAAGCGCCTACTCAGAACTCTATTTCACCGAGATATTTTGGCCCGCCTTTCGTAAAATTGATTTTTGGCGAGCGATAAGGGTCTGGCAGCAACGTAATCGACGATTTGGCAAGTAAGGCAGTTGAAACATCCAATAATTACTGCGATTGGCCGTAACCATAGTAATCGGCGATGGCCAAACCTGCCGCCACGCTCGTAAAAGGGTCATGTTCCACCACCTTCCCAGCAAACTGATTATCGAGAATATCTTTTACTGCAGGAATCAATGAAGAGCCTCCAGTACGTAATACTAGATCAATATCCGTTGCTTCTAAATCAGCCTTACTTAGAATAAGAGTAATGGCCTGCTCTAACTCAAACAGAGCATCAGAGATCATCACCTCAAACTCCCACCGTTCTAACTCAACTTCAATATCAAGCTGAGGGATATCAAGTGTCGCGGATTGCTGTACAGAGAGGCTCGCTTTAAAGTCCTTTATCGCCTCAAAAACCTGGTAGCTATAATTTTGCCTAATAAGGTCATAAAGGCGCCTAAATTTATCTGCTGCAACATCATCCTCAGCCATACGTTGCATGACCGGTGCAGTATATTTATTTTGGTTAAGCATATAGCTGACGGGCCAATTGATCAGTAAATCTTCGAAATCGCCAAAGGGAAAAAGAGTATCAACAGTGAGTCCGTCGACGACACGACTCCATCGTTCCCCTTTACCCAACAGAGGAAACACTAGCTCTCTAAAGATGATTTGATCAATTTTATCTCCACCAAGCGCAATACCATGGGTAGCCTCAACTTTAAAGGAATCGTCAAGACGTCGCAAAATACTAAAATCCAAGGTGCCACCGCCAAAATCAACTGTCAGCAATCGCTGGTTCTGGCGATCGGACTGGTTGTGTAAAAAGCTGATGGCAGCCGCTGTCGGCTCAGGACAAAAACTTTGTTCTGCGATACCGGCATGACGATAAGCCTCGCTAAGCCGGTCCAGTGCAACAGTATTGCGCTGCTGTTCGTTTCCCTCAAAATTAACAGGATGACCAATACAGGCGTGATCGGCCAAATCTTGGATGTCTCTATCTGACATTTGCCTAATTGCATCCCGCAGTGCACCGCGAATGCCAACCAGTATCGGTGTAACTAAAGCCACCAACCTAAACGGCCGAGAGAATATTAATGTCCTATCACTGGCCAGATTACCTAGAAGCCTTTTGGTACCCCGAAACAAGCGTCCAGGTAAGCTTCCATCATTAAAAGCTTGACCATAAACTTTACTTGTTTCACCTTCACCAGCAGGCCCATCTGGTCCTCCAGCACTGGTCCTCGCCTCGCCCAACACCTCAACGCTCAATTCGACCTTTCGGCCTTGATTGCCTTTAATATACTCGTCTATCGCCTCCTGCCCAATCTCTGCCATAAAGTCTCGGTCAATGTAATTGGCTGAAGGCATAATTGGATTATGGGCAGTTAGCTTAACTAACTTTACACGCTGGCCATCAAATATCGCAGCAGCGCTATTACTCGTGCCGAAATCTATACCGATGCCAAGCTTGGGGCATGATGAATGTGATTTTTTTTCCATGAATAAAACGCTAGAAATGAATTAACGGAGCCATTTTATCCGAAAATTAAACGCAAGGAACTAAAATACTTATGCGTAAAGTATAAATTTACGATAATTCAATGGGTATATCTTTTGGCGAATAGCTATAATCGAAAATTCTCCAATGAGAGAGTGCTCTGTGTCATTGTTTGGTATCTTTTATTATCTGCGCAGCGTCAGTTCAGTCAAACAATTTAATTAGACTGCTAATCGTTCAACGGAAATTTTATCCATGGATCGTCAACAAGCTTTAGATATACTCTCCGCCCCTGGCATGCCTCTAGAAATGACGAGTGTTGAGGTCTATGGGGAAACCCGTCGCGCCTATAAAAATGCACCCCCAAGTCTTCGAGAGTTGTTCGCTCAAAACCTCAGCGATGAGACCTTCTTAGTATTTGAAGAAGAGCGCTATAGCTTTAATGACACCTGGCGGTTAGCTTCAGCAATTGGTAACGGTCTAGTAAAGGAATATGGGATTGAAAAAGGTGATCGAGTTGCCATCTGCATGCGCAACTTCCCTGAATGGATCATCGCCTTTCAAGCAATTACCTCCGTGGGTGCAATCGCTGTGGCGATGAATTCTCTATGGCAGGCGGAAGAACTTATTTACGGTATTAATGATTCTGGCTCAAAGCTTCTGGTCGCTGACCAAGAGCGCGTGAACCTATTGAGCAAGACCCTGATACCCTGTGACGTTTTGGTCGTCCGTGGTGATCCTGGAGATACCCACTCTCGATGGGAAGATCTGAGAGAACGTCATGGCGGCATTGAGATGCCAGATGCCATCATTAAAGCCATTGATGATGTGATTATTTTATACACCTCAGGCTCCACCGGCCGCTCAAAAGGCGTGGTCTCTAGTAATCTGGCCGTGGTTAGCGCCCTACTTAGCTGGGAAATCTCTTTACAGGTTTGGATGATGGTTCGAGAAGCTCCACTTGATCCACCTAAACAGCAGCCGTCTGGCTTGCTGGCAGTTCCATTGTTTCACGTCTCTGGCAGTCACGCGGTATTTCTAATGGCCTTTAGAGCACAAAATAAGCTTGTTCTAACGAGAAAATGGGATCCAGCTGAAGCCGCTAGGCTCATAGAAAAAGAGCAGATTAGTTCTTTTATCTCGCCATCGGCCATGACCAGTGATCTTATTTATCACGCCAAACAAGGAGGGCATGATCTATCGAGTCTTATTTCGGTTGGTGGGGGGGGTGCTGCGCGGGCACCTGAGCAAGTCAAAAGTATCGACACCATATTTGATAATGCCCTACCTAATACCGGATGGGGTATGACAGAGACTAATGCCATTGGCACTGCTATCGCCGGCGAACTCTATCTGGAGAGACCCAATAGCTCCGGCTTGCCTGCTGCTGTGTTAGACATAAGAATAGCCGACGAGGACGGCAATGAACTTTCTGCGGGTCAACGAGGCGAAGTACAGATTAGAGGCACGTCAATGTTTCGTGGTTATTGGAATAACCCACAAGCCACTGCAGAGTCCCATATGGATGACTGGTTCCTGACGGGTGATGTCGGTTACCTTGATAATGAAGGTTATCTGTTCATCGTTGATCGAATTAAAGACATGGTTATTCGTGGCGGTGAAAATATAGGCTGTGGTGAAGTTGAGGCTGCACTACTAGAGCACCCATACGTGCGCGAAGCCTGCGTATATTCGGTGCCTGATGATCGGCTTGGTGAAGAAGTCGGCGCGACCGTTTTTTGCGTTGATAGTGTCGATGAAAATGAGTTACGCCACTTCCTTAGTAGGCAGTTGGCAAAATTTAAGATCCCTCGTTATTTTAATTTCACCGATGCGACTCTACCGCGCACAGCATCAGGAAAGATTTTTAAACTTGAGATTCGCAACCAAGGTTTAAAGAAAATTTTGGATAGACAGCACTAAATTCAAAGCGTTAGTTCAAAGCGGTTTTTAAAGCGATTTTTAACCACCTTGTTGGAGTCAAAAATACGTCCATTCATCGCTATATAGACTCCAGAGTCTACTATTTGTAGGGCCCCAATAGCGCAACCGATATTAAAAACCGCATCATTTTCAGCAAAAGCTGCCGGTTGCAACGCACCAGTGAGAATAATTTTCTTTTCATCAAAATTTTTCAACCAATTAGCAGTCTCAACCATGCCATCCGTACCGTGGGTAATTATAATATGCTCAGCATCACTCTCTTCAACGGCTCGGTGAATCAATTCTCGATGCCGATCGGTCATATCAAGACTATCCACACGCATCAGTTGGTTGAGACTCACATCGAAATCCACATTCATCTTGGCTAGCAAGGCCTCAATGACTGGGGCCCCTACCTGGAATTCGCTCGCCGCATCAAAATAGACCTTATCAATGGTTCCCCCTGTGGTCAGAATCACCAGCTTATTCATCGAGGCCTCCTGGAGACAAGTGTTGAAAAAAAATCGTTGGTACCTTTAATATTAAAAGTGATTGAGTAGATTGCTGATATAAAACGCGTATAGTGTAATACAAATTCATACACTACTAGACCTAAATTAAGGCTGATCCAATTAAATATTAGGATCGTAAAACCCTCAATTAGAAAGGTAGTTTATATAATGTTGGGCTTCACAATTAAACTTGTTGATGAAAACGAAGAACCGAGCAAGAAAACTGTATTATTGAGCACTGAGAAGCGCTCTGATCAGTGGTCCATGTTGCTGGTGTCTGTTGCTGAAACTCGTGACAGGCGCGCTTTTAGCCAGCTATTCACCCATTTTGCACCTCTACTGAAAAGTTTTGCTCAAGCAAGCCGTCATGAAGGATGGTTTCCAGGCTTAAGCGAGGATTTAGTGCAAGAAGTCATGATTAAGGTATGGCAGAAATCGGCAAGCTACAACCCAGAAAAAGCCTCTGCAACTACTTGGATCTATACAGTGGCTCGAAATTGTAGAATCGATATGCTTCGGCGCAAGAGTAATACTCAGCACCTACCTCTTGAGAACGAAGATTTCTGGCATGAAGCAGACGAAGAGACCCCCGTCTCTTTAATGAGACAAAAACGTAGTGAAGACAAGGTTCAGTCATGTCTTGCCCGACTGCCAAAAGAACAAGACGAGATCCTTCGCAAGGTCTATTTAGAAGGTAAATCACATGCAGAGGCATCCAATGAACTTGGTTTGCCCCTAGGAACGGTCAAATCAAGAGTGCGGCTAGCACTTCAGAAAATGCAAATTCTGGTAGCGCCAGAATTTAGAGACGAAATTTTATGAGTACAGTTAACCACCATCCTGAATCCTCAATGTTAGTTGATTTTTCGGCGGGTAATCTTGCAACCGCTCCATCCATATGTGTTTCAGCGCACCTACACTTTTGTAATCAATGTCGTAATGAGTTATTACGCCTTGATCAGGTGGGCTCGAACTTGATGAGTGAAGTAGAACCAACGGAGGTAGGTGAGCACTTATTTGATTCGGTGATGAGCCAAATCGACCAATTACCTGAAAGTGATACGGCTGAGGTAAGTAGCACCTCCGATATGGCTGACAGCCGCTATCCACTCTTAGTGAATAAACTCATTAATGGTAGTGAATCTGTGCCCAAATGGCGCCGCCTGTCCCGCTGGTTAGATGTGGCTCAGGTTACAACGGGCCAAAATGAGTATGAAGTTGCCCTGCATAAAATCTGTGCTGGGGGAAAGACGCCACGACATAATCATGGTGGTCAAGAATTTACTGTGGTGCTTAAAGGCAGCTTTTCTGATGAGCAAGCTGTTTATAAAGAAGGTGATTTCTTGTCCTGCCAACCAGGTGACGTTCACCAACCACTAGGGGCTCAGAATGGTGAATGTATTTGTCTTTCAGCCTTAGCTGCCCCAATTAAGTTATCTAGTCCATTCGGGTTTTTGATGAAGCCGTGGCTGCGTATTAACCCAATGTAGGCTGGCAGCAATTTAAAAACCGCGCTATAGCCGCACATTAATGCCCTGCTTCGCCATAAATTGCTTGGCCTCAGGGACACTGTGCTCACCAAAATGGAAAATACTAGCGGCTAAAACCGCATCAGCCTTACCGTGGATAATCCCATCAGCTAAATGTTGCAGAGTTCCGACGCCGCCGGAAGCAATCACAGGAACATTAACCTCGCCGCTTACCTTAGAGGTCAAATCTAAATCAAAGCCATTTTTAGTGCCGTCTCGATCCATACTAGTGAGTAAAATCTCACCTGCACCAAGTTCAGTCATTTTTCTTGCCCATTGGACAGCATCGATACCCGTAGGTTTGCGTCCGCCATGGGTGAATATCTCCCAACGTGGATTTTCACCATGATTCACCTGTTTGGCATCAATGGCGACAACAATACATTGAGAACCAAATCGTTGAGCTGCTTCACCAACGAATTCAGGGTTGAATATAGCCGCTGAGTTAATCGCCACCTTATCAGCACCTGCATTTAATAAATTACGGATGTCCTGTAATTCGCGCACACCGCCGCCCACAGTCAAAGGAATGAACACTTCGCCTGCCATCCGCTCAACGGTGTGTAAGGTAGTATCACGTCCTTCATGACTGGCGGTGATATCAAGAAAGGTTATTTCATCTGCACCCTGTTCGTTATAACGGCGCGCAACTTCTACTGGGTCTCCAGCATCACGTATATCAACAAACTGAACACCTTTAACAACCCGGCCTTTATCAACATCCAGACAAGGAATGATACGTTTGGACAGTCCTAGGCTCACTCGATTTGATCCTCAAAGAGATGTCCTAATTTACCAGCCTTAGTAGAAAGGTACTGCACATTATGGGGGTTGCTATCAGTCTGGAGAGGTTTGCGCTCAACAACATCAATACCCAATTCTATAAGGGCATTAATTTTACGAGGATTATTGGTCATTAACTGGACTTTTTGAGACCCTAAATGCGCCAACATGGGTGCGCAAATAGAGTAATCACGCATATCTGCACCAAACCCTAGGCGCTCATTTGCCTCAACGGTATCAGCTCCCTCGTCCTGCAAATTATAAGCACGAATTTTGTTTACCAGACCAATGCCTCGTCCCTCTTGCCGAAGGTACAGGATAGCCCCACGCCCCTCGTCCGAAATACGTTTCATCGCCTCATGCAGCTGCTCGCCGCAATCACAGCGCAAACTGCCCAAGGCATCACCGGTAAGGCATTCGGAATGAATTCTAAGCAACAAAGGCTCATCAGTACCGCAGTCCCCCATGGTAATAGCGATATGCTCTTTGCCTTTGAAAGGATCTTCAAACCCATGGATATCAAAGGTTCCCCAACGAGTGGGCAACTTAGAAGATTCGATGTAACGAAGCACTGATAACGACTCCAATATTTGTTAACAATAAGGTTGGCATTGTACAACCAACCCCTAGCTAATACAGAATTTTCAGAAATACTGGCTAAATCAGGCCTATATTATACTTTGGCTTCGTACTCCGGAAAATGGCCTAGCCACTTCCGCACAGACAAACCAATCATGATAGCTATCAGCACTGCCGACACAAGTACCGCAGTGCTAACATTAAAGAGCTGAAAGAAGACCATTAAAAAGCTTGCTGCAATTAGCAGTAGCAACAGAAGCACTAGACTAATAAATCGATGATTAGTCTCAACAACCAAATATAAGCAAGGTATCAGCAACAGGGTTATCGTCGATGCAAACAGAATCCCGAAGCTAAGGGACAGGGCCATAGGTATAACGAATTGCGCCTGAACACTGGTCTCAAATAGCAATGGTAACAAGCCAACAAATGTGGTCAACGTCGTTAGCAATATGGCTCGAAAGCGTTTTTTACCTGCATTTAAGATCGCATCTTCAGAAGACAGGTTCTCGGCCTTTCCTCTATTCGCAAATTCAACTAAGATCAAGCTATCGTTTACAACAACACCCGACAAAGCAATGATGCCAAATATAGACATTACATTAATCGACACATCAAATAGAACATGACCCATTACTGCGCCGATAAAACCAAAAGGAATCACCGACATAATGACGATCGGTTGGATATAAGATCGTAGCGGCACTGCCAGCAAACCATAGATCAAAAACATGGATGCCAGAAAACCAACACCCATCTTTGCGTAATACTCGCTCTGCTCTTGCGTTCCACCACTCAATCGAAACTCAACGCTGGGATATTTTTTGAGCAGAGTGGGTACTAGGTTTTCTTTTACATCTTTTACGACCTCCCCACTTTGGACTTTCTCTGCTTCAACTTCAGCGGTGACTGTAACAGTACGTTTCCGATCTAACCGATCTATCGCAGTGAGTCCCAGTCCAAGAGCAATGTTGGCTACTTCGCCTATGGCAATAGCTTCCCCACTAGCCGTTCTAATATGCATGTTCTCTAGCGTGGAGATAGTGCCTCGCTCCTCTAGCGGATATCTAACCATTACTTTAATAGTGTCTGAATCCCGCTGGATACGCTGTGCCTCTTCACCATAAAACGCTTGTCTTACTTGCCCCGCGACATCTGAAAGTCGCACACCAACCTGACTAGCGTATGGCTTCAAGCTAATGAGTACCTCTTTACTACCCGAGCCTTGAGAATTGTAAATATCATAGACCCCAGGAAACTTAGTCAAATATTGCTGTAATTCAGCACTAGCCAAAGTTAACTCATCGGGATCAGTTCCCGACAAAGACAGACTGATTGCCACTCCAGATGGGCCCTCACTAGAAAAATATCGTTGCTTTCGCACGTTGGGTAGCAAACCTACCTCAGTGCGCCACCATCTTTCGATTTCATTTGCGCTAACACTACGAAATTCTGACCTTGTTAGCACTACGCGAAACGAGACCTGATCGTCGCCTCTTCCAAAAGAGGCAACATGGTCAACAAGACCAACAGTGTCGGGATTTTCAGCGCGATACTCTTTATCTATTTTGTATATTGCCTCTTCTATATGGGCAATTGTCTCTGCAAGATTCTCCGTAGACGTACCATCTTGCATAATGATTTCCGCCTGAACATTATCACCAGGCACCCGAGGAAAAAATTCAACGCGAGCAATGCCACTATTCATCGCACCAAGAATAATGATCAAGATTGCGCCAAATCCAGCTAGCGTAATGTACCGATTGCGTAGCGCCTTTCTTAGCCCGGGTTCATAAACATTCTCAATAAAATAATCCAATCCAGTGGCAACTTTAGTCTGAAAGCGACCAATCATGGCCATTATTCCCGTTGGCCGTTGACCGAATTTTAGGCCTACAAGATGCGCGGGAAGGATTAATTTTGATTCGATTAGAGAAAACACTAGGCATAGAATCACAACAATACCGATCGCACGGGTAATGCCGTCAAAGCTTCCTCCAATAAAGATGATCGGGAAAAATGCTGCCATGGTGGTTAGCACGCCTATGGTTGATGGCGTGGCTACTCTTTTAGTGCCAACTATGACGGTCTCTACGGAGGTGGAATATCCCGCAGCAGGAATCTGTCCCGCATCAAGCTTTGAGCGATAATCTTTTTTGGCTTCACTAAACACGCTCTCACCAATGACGATAGCATCATCCACAACAATGCCCAGAACCATAATAAAGGCAAATAGACTGAGAATATTGACCGTTACTCCGCCAAATGGCATCAACCAAAATGCGCCAGCAAAACTTACTGGAATACCCAGTATCACCCACAGTGCTACTTTTAAATTGAGAAAAATACCTAACACTAGGGCTACCAAAATTCCGCCTATCAAGAGATTTTCAGACATCATAGTAAGCCTGCCATTAAGACTATAAGCCTCATCGTCAAATACGCTAATACTCAACTTACCAGACATGGACTCCTGTTTTTTTTCAGCGTAGGCGTGTACTGCCTTGCTGATATCGAGTAAATTTTGCCCCTTCAATGAGAAGATACCAACAAAGATGCTACTTTGACGATCAAAGCGATCATCAGATACACTCTCGGTGAACTCATCCCTGACATCAGCAACATCAGAAAGTAACAATTGTGTCCCGTCCACCTCACTTCTAAGTATGATATTTTCAAAATCCTCGCCAATATAAGCTTTCCCCTCCGTTCGAACTAATACATTACCTGACTCCGTTCTAATAATTCCAGCAGGCAAGTCAAGGGAGGACGCTCGTACCGCGGAAGCAACTTCGCTTAAAGTGAGATTAAGTTCACGAAGTCTGTTTTCTCTAACCTCTATTGATATTTCGTATGTTCCAGCCCCCCATAACTGGAGTTCCTTCACCTCAGGTAAGGCTAAGAGCTCGTCATAAATTTCGTCTCCTATTACCTTCTTTTCTCGCTTTGTCATGTCTCCATAGACAGCCACGCCCATACCCCAAAGATTGCGCTCTA
>TARA_B110000503_G_scaffold106243_1_pt1 | contig 11480 bp, 5 predicted proteins | sample TARA_B110000503 | Tara Oceans TARA_B110000503 (sample SAMEA4397472) | marine metagenome | biome: Polar Biome; feature: [SRF] surface water layer (ENVO:00010504); material: water (ENVO:00002006), including particulate matter (ENVO:01000060) such as... | depth 5 m
GTGAACTAGAGCCAACCATCACGGCAAAGAGTAACAACCAGTTTCTATCAACCCTCTACTCAATAAATCCAAATAAATGATCTTATCGACGGCTGAGACTTTCCTGATATCGCACATTGACAACTTTTTTGGCACCATCAGACTGTGCCTCATAAACTTCTAGATATTCGATAGAATCTAAGACGACTTCAACATCTAACTCCTCCTTAATCTCTCGAAAAAGTGTCTGTTCGTCAGTCTCATTCCCCTCCCTTTAACCACCAGGGATATAGTAAGTTTCCTTTAGATAATGTGGCTAGATCTTATTGTACCTTGTGTGAATCCACGGAACCTTGTCTATAACCTCACCCATAAAGACTATCCCTTCAACTCCTTAAACTTTTCCTTTAACGAAGGACTGTTCTTAGTAAGCTTATTTATAGTCAAATCCTCGGCCTTATTGTTAGCTAGCCTAAGCTGATTCTCAGAGGCAAGAAGATTTTCTTTCACCTTATTGAGATGGCTAATCGTTTTATCGATCTCATCCACCGCGTTCTTAAACTTACGACTGGCGATATCATAATTTCGTCCGAATGCATCCTTGAATGCATCCATCTCACTCTCAAAATTGGCGACATCGATATTCTGATTTCGGACCGTCTGTAACTCCTGCTTGTAGGTCATAGCATTACGTGCAGAGTTGCGCAACAAGGAAATCAAAGGAATAAAGAACTGAGGACGGATGACATACATCTTGTCAAACCTATGTGAGACATCCACTATCCCTTCATTGTAGACTTCATTATCTGCCTCTAGCATACTAACTAAAATGGCATATTCGCAATTCTTCTGATTGCGGTCTTTGTCTAATTCCTTAAAGAAGTCCTCATTCTTCTTCTTTGTCGCTGTCTCATCCCCTTCATTCTTCATCTCAAACATGATGGATATGAGCTCTACTCCATTTTCATCGACCTCCCTAAAGATGTAATCACCCTTACTTCCTGAACTGGCATCATTGTCTTTTTCAAAGTAAGCGGTTGGAAAAGCAGTAGAACGAAGTCTGTTAAACTGAGTCTCACAGTGCTGTTCTAGGGACTCTCCAATCATCTTCGTTGATTGACGTTGCTTAAAATCCTTGTAACGCTCTACCTCATCTTCCTTCATCTCAATGAGCTTATCCTTCGCCTGTAGGTCTAGGAGATGATTCTTTTCTAAATTTTTTTTCTCAAGATCAAACTGAAGGTCTTTATTGTCGAGCGCCGACTTTAGTTTAAGTATTTCGCTATCTACTCCCTTCATCTTCTCAGAGATTTCCAACTCCTTTTTAGTCTCTGCATTCTCTATCTTACCCTTAAGCTCCACTATCTCGTTCTTTAACGACGATTGCACTTTTATAACTTCAGCTTCAGCAGTAGCCTTCAAACGCTCAATCTCAAGATTCTTATCACTTATAGCTTTCTGACTGTCCTGCTTAAGCTCCATTACGGCCTTTTCTACAGCAGAACTCTTGTCCTTATCAGCGGCCAATTCAACCCGGTTTAGCTCTTTTTCAAACTGATCATCACGAACTTGTTTGACAAGACTTGAGTAGCCTTGTTCATCTACTTCAAAAGGAGTTTTACAATTGGGACAGGTTAGCTTATTCATATGGTTTATTTTCATTTAATATATTAAAACAATTAAAGTGCCTAATACAGATAAATAAGCACACCCGTTACGAGCTGAACAAGAAGGATTACGATAAGAAGCGTAGTGTTGCGCTTTACAGTCTTCGACTGTGTGTCAAATCTATCGTCTATTGTTCTAGACATTTCAGTGAAGTTAGATTTCAACGACGTTTCAAAAGCTCGCTGGATTTGAGCCCCTTCGTTACGGACGGTTACCTCTATATCAGACTTATTCTTTTCTAACTTCGAATTTAGAGTGGCATCGAGCTCTTTTTGATATTTCTTATTGTCATCATACAGCTCTCTCACTTTCGCCAAAAGCTTATTCTCGATACTTACTAAGTTTTAATGGTTCTTCATATTTCGCAACGACTTAAATTCTTAATTTTTAATAAAATCAAACCCCGTTTCCAAACAAGCTCTTAAACTTTGATCATTTGCACCAATTTGCATATAGTTACCTGCAAGAGATTGGAAATAATCCAACCCTCTACCCATAACAATTCTCCAGCCATTAGATGTTTCAATTTGTCTATCATGGATGGTGTCTGAGAAATCAAAAGTAAATTCAATGTCGTTTTCAAATAAACTATCTGCTATTTGTTCAAAAGCAAATTTGTTCTCACGCTCTTGTTCTGAATCATCTGAAGAAGTAACAAGGTGAATTTTATTACAGTCACCTATTTTGACAATGAGTTCCGCTAGTTTTAAAAAATTCGAAATCTGATGCTTTTGTCTGATATATGGGTCTTGTATTGTTATTTCCTTTGCTCCAAGCAAATATTCCTTAAATACATCCTCATAACTATATCCAACATCACCATAGTGAATTTTTAGATGCTTTTCGATTGGCTCCTGGTCAATATAAGTATCATCTGTATGAAAAACATCCGCTTCTACGGGTTTTACCGTACTTTCAGGTTCTATTCTCTCTAGACTTCCTTCTTGAACTGAAATTTCCTCAACTGCAGATATCCCTTGAAGAACGTTTTTACTCTCTGGACAATAAACAATAACTTCTTTTCCTTCACTTGTGAAGTATGAAAGATCAACACCACTAAATTCATCATCGTCTTTCATCTTATCCATCTGCTCCTTTACTCTTCTTCTACCTTCAATCGCATATTCCAGAATCTCCTCAAACTCTTCATCCGTTGGATTAGCATCTGGATGAATGATTTTAAGTAATGCCATTGTAGTCTTTTGGATGGCCAAATCATCACGACCTTCAACCTTAGAACCAAGCTTCATTTTCGTAGACAATATATTACTGTATGAGCTGTTATTCTTTAGCATATAATGAAATGCTTCTGCAAAATAATCTGTAATAAGGCCGTAATTAGAAGCGTACCACCTCGGATCCATTTTAGGTATTTCCCATCCAGGTAAATAATAGAAAAAACGATCTTGAATAGCAAAGTCAAAAGCTGGTGGAAGAGTTAGAAATAACGAATGATCTGAAGATTTAACAACCTGCTCTATTGAATGATCAATATTTCCTACAAATGCAAAACTTGCATTTGCAATTACTTCTCTACCACGACTAAACCTTCCTTTAGCCATGTAATCCTTCATTATTTGAATTGTATCCGTGTCTTTAATTTTAAGGTTACCAACTTCATCAAAACCTATGGTATCCCAATAACCGACTAGACCAACTTTTTTACGTGCATTGTTATAAAGTAAAGTTGCTGTACTTGCTTTACCTCCACTAATTAAGGTACAATAAGGAGAAAACTCACTATAAAAATGTGACTTTCCAGTACCTCTAGGTCCTAATTCTATAAAATTATAATTAGCTTGAACTAGAGGTATTAAACGAGCTAAAAAATGAAGCTTTAATCGTTTCCCTTCCGGCACTCTACCTTTATATTCTGCAGGTAAATTATCAATGATTTCTGGATTAATTCCTACACTTCGTAAAACAACATTAATCCATTCTTCCGTAGTGAAATTTTTTCGCCCTTCCAGAAATCGATTAAAATCAAACCTGGAGAGTTGAATCGGTTTTAATTCTTCGATATAGAAAGCATAATCATCTTCAGGAATATCGTTATATCCAATTGTTACTTCAGCCCAAACACCACCTTCTAAAAGTTTTTCATTGTCTTGATAAAACTTAGGATTAATTTGAATTCTATTGGACCCGAAATTTTCCATTTCTGCCCAATACGCTTTTTCACGTTCCTTATAAGTCACATGAATCCTATCAATAAATTTGTGCCTTCCTTTTTGCTCAACCATCGACTGAGCTTTATTTGCCTCATCAGGTCTAACGTAGTTTTTTTCTACTATCTCTAGGACTGCTTTTTTTCCTTCAATAATCTCATCTGGGTCATCCGTAGCACAATATTTCGCAAGGAGAAACTCCAAAACAAATGACGGTACATTAGCTGCTTTTTTAATATCATGTACTAAGTCCTTTCTAACCACTTTACCAGGGTAGAATTCATTTAATTTTTTATCTAATGCATCCATAGTTTACATGTATTCAGTTGTTAATTTTAATTCAGAGAGAATTAGTCCTGTTGCAGGGGATTTCGCATATACGATAAAATCACCTTCAAAATCCTCATCCATTGCTAATGAGAATTTCATTGATGCTCCTTCCTCAATTTCGAGATAACCGGTAGTTGAGTTTACGGACTCTGAAGGTGATGGGCGACCAACGACCTTCTCTTTACTCACAGCTTCAATTTGCACATCAATAACATCTCCGAATAGAGTCTGACCAAAAGTTGCCAATTCTAATGATGGTCTTAATGTTGTGATGACTCCTGAATCTTTCCCTTTATAAGTCAAGTTAATCTGAACTTCTTCTTTTTCTTTACTTTTTTGTGGACGATACGTTAAACAAGGAGTTATGATCTCTTGTAAAGAAATTCCTTCGTGAAAAAACTGTTTTCCTCTTTCATATGTCGCGTAATTCTTTAAAAATAGAAATTGATCGACTTCCGAATTTACACCCAAATCTGTCGCACTTAGCTCTATGTGATCTGAATTACTTGCTCCTTTACCGGCTAAACAACGTGACTTTTGCAAAGACCACTCGCCAATTGGTTTTTCACTTTTGTTACCCACTTTAAATTCATTTAGCAAAACGAAGCCATGATCTGCAGCCAAAACAAACTCTTCGTATCCTTCATCCTTCAACTTACTCGATACCTTCAGTATTTTCTTTAAGGCCTGTTCTATCATTAATTGAGCATTATCAGGAGAGCTTTCTCCTGCTTGATCTATTTCTGTTGTGGTAACAAAAAGTAAATCTGTTTTTTCATATTTATCCGACAGAATATCCTTTTCCCATGCCCATGAAGCCTTATCTCCTAATATGTTTAAAGAATATTTCATTCGTGCATCACGTGATGCAGATTCAACATCAGAAAGGAAAGGTTCTAATTTTTTACCTTTCAATTTGAGGGATAAATTTGCATCTGCTTTTGGCATTAGAGCTGCCATTGCATACTTTGTAACTGTAGGTGAAAATGCCAGCGAAGGTTCTATTTCTGCATCAAATGATGCTCTTTCCAGCCTTGATTTCAACTGACTAGCTAATTCATATCTTAAAGCATCTGCGAGAAAGTAAACCGTCTTTTTTCCCGACTTCAAAAACGGTTCTACTCTTTTATCGAATAAGTCAATGTTACGCTGGATTGATAAAGAACTTAATCCATCTTTTTCAACGCATTCCAAAAATGTTTTTTGGAGTGATTCAATAAAATTCAAATAAGCATCAACAGCAAACGTATGCACCTCTTTTAATAGCTTAGATATCGAAATAAGCTCAGCTACATTTTTATCTAATTCTCGATGTAAAGTGTCCAATTGATATACCTCGGTAGCATACCATTTCACTATTGAATTAATGTCCGTGTAATTCTTAGACTTATCACCAAGACTCATGGTTAATCGTTTAATAGAGAGAGCCTTTCTACCAATTAACCATGATGACCTTCTTTCGTCATCATAAGTACTCCAAATGGAATCAATAGACTGATTTAATGTGCTTTCTGCCGCTTTTAAATCACCTGAAATTAGTTGTTCCTTAAATGCATTAAAAAATGTAGTATCCTCAAATGCGAATGTATTTATGCTACCTAAATTTGTTTCTTTTGAAAATAGTTTAGGAAGAGAAAGTCCATCACTCACACGATTTGCTTGTTTCACATAGATCTCTTCAACATCCTTCCGCTTTCGCAATTGAGAACATACCTCTTGTATCAGTTGACTCGTACTGGACTGAGTAACCGGAACATCCTTTAGTTGCTTTGGTAGCTCAACAGGTAAATCATGGACAAACTCACTGTATAGAACCAAATTCCACAATTCTTCTGAAACAGCGTCAAATTTTTGCTTTTTAAGCGTTACACCTAAAACGTTTTTAGAAAATGCCTTGAGGTCTTTAATCCAGGTCTTATCTGACTTTAAGAAATCTAACTGCGAAGACGAAGGCACCAATATGGCTATGAGAATCTCAGTGCTTGAGCTCGCGTTTAAACCACTTTTTAGTTTTGGATAGGTGTTTCCTCCTTCAAGAGCATCTATTGAATCGAAAGAAGGATATTCTTCCTCCTTAAAGAACTCTTCTATTTTACTTTCTTTATCTGGTAATGCTGCAATGCACAACTGCTTATATTCATCAGCTGCTTCATCTGGAAATACGCGTCCTCCTGAAGAGAATATAATAAAAGGATCAAATGTTAAATCGTCTGCATTTTGTTTTGATTTGAACGGAACAAACACAACAATCTTAGCATCTTTGTTTTTAGGCATTACATTTACCCAATATTCCAATGCATTTTCACGAGCTGTAATTACGTTTTCTGAAGCATCAAAAACTTGAATATTCTTATTCTTAAGGCTATTTACAATTTCCTTATAGAATAGATTTGGATCGTATATAACCAGTCCAGAACTGGATTCTAGTTTTTTCTCAAAGTGTTTCTGTATGTATTCTTTTATCATGCTTCTTCAGTTACTGCAACGTTTAATAAACTCGACAATTCTTCTCTGATGATATTTTCACGGGCTTCAAAAAACTCAATAAAATCTAAAAAGCCACTTGGAGCTACTTTTGATATTAAATGTTTCTCTTTAAATGAATCTCGTTCTTGCTCAGAATTATAAGTTTCACTTAGCCATTTATCAAAAGGCCTAGCACTCTTTTCAATATTAGGAATTGCCTCTAAAAGCTGTAAGTTCCCAACCTTGTTTACTCTTAGTATAAACTCATCCACTTGTCCTTCTTCAACTCCTGAAATCACTAGCTTACTGCGAGTAAACAAACTCTTTGGGTATATATGATCCAAATGAAAAACATTCCTGTAATCCAATGAAGGATATATCAATGACAAGACACTAAACGTGTATGATTGTCCATATTGATATGCAAGAAGACTGTCAATATCCTCAGCAGTAAATACCAATGTTTTGTTTGTTCCTTTGAAATGTTCAATAATCCTATTCGTTGGAAAACCAGAGTCAATGTTGTCCTTTATTAATTTCCGTATTGGTCTCAATACATTATCTGGTTGACCACTAAAGGCTCTTTTAGTTAATGATAGCACTAGCCATTTCTTAATGGCTTTTCTGTCTTCTTTAGAATTATCTGAACTTATAAAAGAATCAGACAATTCTTTTTTAAAGATGTAATAGGCAATTGGTATAATCGCGTTGTTTGAAACCAAAGTTTCTCTGCTGTATCCAAAACTAGCCACCAACTCAACAGCTAATCGAATTGCATTTGAGATATTTTCCCAACTAGACTCAATGGCCAGCATATTGGCTTTGTTAAAGTTATCTACCTTAAAAGCAATATCAGTAAAGTCTGATAAGATCAAACAAGACTTTAAAACGAAATCCTTATTGAAATTAAAGCCGTTTCTTATGTTATTTATCTCATCAACAAATCTAGTAATCTCTTCACGAGCATTTTTTTCTTCCCACTGTGCAGTGGCAATAGAGAGCAGAAGGTCACTATAACTAAGAACGGTACCACCAGAATTGATTCGGATAAAAATGTTTAGAACTTTGTCAAGCTCCTGGCTTTTTTCTAAGAAATAACTGATAGACGACTCAACATGAACCACCTTGTACAACTTAGATAATGCCTTATTTGCAAAAGATGCAACCTCTTTTGGATAATCACTAAAAATTCCATTTTCAATGAGGAAATTGCTGATATTTTCGAGCTCTTTTAGGTCGAGTATCTTGGGTACAGGAAACCAAAACGTGGTTTCATTTTTTTCATTGGCCTCATCTACTGTAAGAAATTCAAATTCGAATGCCCTGCCTTCTTCCTTGGAAGCAGAAAGAATATTTAAGTGCAATTTTCGCTCAGGGTATGCTTGCGGATTATCCCAACGTTTTCTTGGAATTTTGTAAGCATAAGTGCCTTTTAAAGCAACATAAAGAGAGGTTAATCTTTGCTGCCCATCCAATACCGCTGTTACGCCTTCCTCACCTGAGACATTTGCCTCTGGGTTATGAACTTGATTTCTTTCGTGATATTGGCGCAAGAATTCATAGAATTCAAAATCGTTGACCTTCTCTTTTTCTACTCCCCAAAACAAAAATGAGCTAATCGGGTAATCTCTCATTAGACTATCAAATAGTCGTTCAATCTGATCAGTTTTCCAAACAAACTCTCTTTGAATGGCAGGTAAAAGGTATTTCTTACGATGAATATCGTTAATTACTTCTGCTATGGTTAATGCCGTTTGATATGCCATGTTATATTAATTTCTTCTGAGCTTCCGCTTTAATTTCTTTGGGTTTCTTAACTTTTTTCTCTTTTGGTTTTACCTCGCAAATTTCTTCTAAGCCATGTGCAATTGCCATACTCAAGTCTTTCAAACATTTCTTACGAACTCTATCTGGCCAAATAATGAAGGCTAAATGAGCCCAATCGTATTCTCCTTTTTCTAGTTTTTTCCAGCAATCTTGTGTAGCTTTTTTCCATTTGGTATGGCGGAATAAGTTATGTAACGGAGCCGCTGTAATAAGTACCCCGTCATCTTGGTTGGGTTTGTATGGCAATTGTGCAACTCTTAATAATTCTTCTTTAAAATCTTCCAGCTCTGCTAAGAATTCTTTTTGGTCATTAAGCTCTTTTGAAGAATCCTTAATTTCTAATACCTCAACCTCTTTGGCTATTTCTTTAATCTTAGGATCTACTAGTTCGTTGACTATAGAAAACAGAGAATTGTCATTTAGTGCAGGATAATAAAGCCAAACAATGTATTTATTTGATTTTGTTGCAATCGGCCAATAAATTGGAGACTCTCTTCTGCAATGATTATAGCGGTTATAGTGATAATTGAAAAAAACATTTGGGCTATTCAAGAATTCACTTAAAGAGTTTATTCCAAGTTCATCAGCAAATTCATCAAGAGTGATTTGATCTTTAAATGTCTTAACAACCAACCTTTTAAGATGATTTATAATCGAACGATCGGAGTTATCTGAAGTATAATATAAACTAACGTTAACAGAATTAATCGAACTAGGGCATAATGGTAGAGGATTAGATATTTGAGAAACCATTTGTTCTGATGTTAAATCAATTCTCTTAAATAAGACCCCAAATAAATTTTGAAATAATTCAAAAATGATCCTTTCTTTTAATTTATCGCTTGAGACATTGAATAAGGATGATACATTCTCTTTGGGTCTTTGATTAGCGTAGTCTTTCAATTTAATAACATAATCCTCAGGAGCGTTCACTTTGCTCAGCCAAAACTCATCATTTTCAGCAATAAAGTTATACAGAGTCGTATTATCATCTTTTAATCTTTTTTGAATATTATCAACTAGCTCAGAAATGCTATTTAGTCTCATCAAATCACTAATGAGTTGATAAGAAAACTCTTGTGATGTTTCGTCATAAGAAAGCCAAAACTGTTTTATTGAGATCAATGTATCAAGATTTTGATTTAAATCACCTTCATATTCTGGAACTGGAAGTAGATTAACATAGCCATTTCCCTTGTGCTGTCCACAGAATAGGTTAATTATATACTGAGATAAAACCGAATTAGTAAAAAGAACTAAGTGATATATTTCATCGTTAGATAAATCTGGAATAGCCTGGCCTTCATGAGTAAATATAGTTTCAGGTCTAAGTACATGCGTATCCCAATATTCCCCTCGTTTGCCGTAACCTAAACCTTGCTTCAACTGCAATGATGCATTTGAAGATCTGAGTGATTTATCATGTCTAATAAAATCACCATTTCCAGGATACCAAACTACTTCCCTGCACTCACAATAAAATGAGGAGAATTCAATTGATTTATATGCATTTTTCCAATACTTCTTGGTCTTTGGCTCCCACCATAATCGAAAATGTTTAAATGAATTAAGTGCATGTCCTTGTCTTGCACCATGAGATATTGACTTGATGTTCCTGTTTTTGGAAAAAAAGTTTATTTCAAAATCTGTGTAGTCATATCCAATTATTGAATTCGGTAAATTATTGAATTGCTCAGAATTCCTTTCAATAAAATGATTGGAGTTAATTACATTTATTAAATCCATTCGCTTATTATCACTTTTCCTAAGGTCAATAAATGAGCCTATTTTTGAATTATGCTCAAGATTGAATACGGTGGTTTCAACATTCGCATCTAGAACGCCCCAACCAGTATCAGCCACTGATTTTATATTACCGATCAACTGGTTTTTCCTGAAATCTTCATAGGAACTTTTGATCAAAACAGTTCTATCGAATATTGCTCCCACATTGCCCATCAAGTTACACATGTGGTTCATTCGGGAGAAGAAACAACATAATATGTTTTTTCCCCAATCAGTATAATTATCCTTGTAATAAGCTTCAGTTGAAATAGAACCCGCTCCAAAAGGAGGATTCATCACAATAACATCATATCGTTTTCTACACAATTCAATGAAAGCAAATCCCCTTGCAGTATCTTCCGCAAATAAGAGTTTTCGAAAAGCGTCTTCACCTTCTGCATTTTCTGCAAAACCTTTCAAAGCTTTCAATACTTCTTCTTCTGCCGTATCAAAGAAGTCTTTGGTTATCTTTTGTCCTTTTCCATAAATGGCGGCCATTTCGGCTGCTTTACTTTCGGCTGGAGAATCAAACAATGTGCTTTGTGCAGAAGTGCCTTTGTATTCTTTGTATTCTTCTTTGGCTATTTCTATTTCATTCCTTAATTCTTCTTCAATTTTTAGAAGGAGTCCTGTCTCTCCAGCCAATTGCATTTTATCCCAAATTACTCTAACCAACTTACCAATTGGTCCGGGTAAGCTCTTAGTAAACTCACTTAGTAAATGTGCGTCTCCAGGCATAGGTTCGGCAATAACCAAGTTACTCTTACTAATAGCTGGTCTATCTGCAGGTTGTAAGCCTAATTTATCATAGCTTTTTTGTGCTCTTAACCATAAACTCAATCCCGCAATTTGTATGGCCCTAGGGTCTATATCTACACCATGAATATTGAAACGAAGAATATACCCAGGTATACGTTTAATGAAATCATCACGCATGTACTTATCACGCAAGTCGGTCAATAGCTCAGGATGGTTATCCCAAGCTTCTAAATAGATTTGCTCAAACAAGTCAAAACAATACAGCCCAAAGTGCATAGAACCGCAGGCAGGATCCAACATCAAAATTTCTCTAGGGTCTTTTAATTGACGGTATTCTATATAATTCGCTCTATCAATTTTAGCTTCAGGAATTTTCTCTCCTTTTTCCAAGAAGATTTCTTGTTCCCGCTTTACCATGTATTGGCAAGAATCTACCAAGGATGTTTGCCCTTTGGTCATTTCAAACCATTGTCTACCAAGGCTATTGTCTACCAAAAA